>Ga0302285_10002029_pt1 | contig 11310 bp, 5 predicted proteins | sample III_Fen_E2_2_FD_200455 | JGI IMG/M metagenome (GOLD analysis project Ga0302285, IMG submission 200455) | Peat permafrost microbial communities from Stordalen Mire near Abisko, Sweden - III_Fen_E2_2 | ecosystem: Environmental > Terrestrial > Soil > Wetlands > Permafrost | place: Sweden: Abisko...
CACCTTCAAGCATTTCTCCTTAGACCAACGCTTCTAGACTTTATTTGATGTCTTTTTTATTTTTGACTTGCAAGGAAAGAGACAAAAATGCTTCTTCACTTTCTGAAGAATGCGAACAACCTTTGGAAATAATCTCATTTGAGAGCACTCCACCAAAATGCTACTTTATCGCTTCTGCATGGGGAGTTCCTTTCATTTAGGTTTCTAATCTGTCCATGAGAGCGTTGAAGAACTCATCGATATCCATCTACTCGAAGACATTAGTAGGGTTACCCTCGTAATCCTTGAAGGCGTGACAGAATTTCTTAGGATTGTAAGCTTCCTTTTCGCTATGGCATAATGATGTGAACATACACTGAAGAAAATAAAGAAAAATATCTGTTATGCATTGTTACAATAACTGCAGGCCATAATTCAAAAAGATCAAAATGGTTTTTTATTCCAAAAGAATTTTAAGATTTTTTACTTTGAGCTAAACTAAGAGATTATCCTCAGGCTGATTGGAATCAAATCGAATATCCTGACATTTCAAAATGTCCTCTCTGAATGATGGGATCATAAACAACTGCTGCAACAACGAGTTCATGTAGCAAACTAGTTTTCAAAAAAATCAAAAAGTTAATTTATAACAGAATAATAATCTCCAATTATTTTACTGCATCCTAGATTTTTCAGTCCAACATATCCAGTGGAGGATTTCTCATTCTTTTTAGGGACAATCTCCCAATGCTTACTGTTGCTAGTGCGCCAATCCCCGCTTAGGATAAGTGGGTGGATGTACTCTAAGATAATTTTTAGGTTTGCTAGATTATTAGCCGATAAAGTTGTCAATAAATCAAAAGATTGCTTTCTAGTATCAGGAGATTTAAATTTCGGCCCTCTTAGAACATTATTAGAGGCTTTCTAGGAGACAGTAGATGAAGCAGATATCTTCACAGGTAACTGGAAAGTAGAATCTAGTAAATGCGTTAAATAGTTGAATCTACTCTGCAAAAGATTTGTGAGATCCCCTGATTTTGTAAGAATCAATTGCTCTTTAAGAATTGACATAATCCCAATGAGTACTTCATCCTTTTAGCTTTAGGATGTTTCCACAACAGGTCTATTCATCTCAGTTTAGGCTAATCTAATGGCTGATTATTCAAAATCATATTCCACTGATTCATCGGATTTTTGAATGATAAGACAAGCGAATTTAAAGAATAATGCTGATCGATCACCTTCATATTGCACTTTCATCTTCTAATTGTTGTCGCTGTCCATCACTGACAACTTCACCATCTCTGGGAGAATCTTATCGAGAATCACAGGTAATAGCTACTTCAACACAACTTATTTTTCTTTGCAAATGTTAAATAAATATTCCAGCATTTAGAATAGGAATTGCTTAGCAAGTGTATTGTCCATCTAAGCGAGACCTTTCCAAAGGATACTTTCAATTAAAGGATGAGTGAAAAACACTTGTAATCGATCTAAATGGGTTTTATTCATAATAAATAAAGCACTGTGAATCATGTCTTTTTCAACTGAGAAGAATTCAGGTGGTTTTGGTTCTGATTAGGTTAATTACTACTGTTATTGAGCGTTATTGTTGTTGTTATTATTGTTGTTGTTGTTGTTTTATGAAGCTTGTAATGCTTTTAAATGATGATTTTAAGCTGTAAAATATGTTTCTTTTTCATATGTACAATTCTCAAGATCTTTTTATTCCCTTTCGATGGCATACTCGCAGACTCTATTGATGCATTGAATTATCTTCTCAAAGCATTTCTCTTGGAGTTTAATACCTTATTCTGTGTCTTCTAGCTGTTCTTTGTTTTGGAAGTGCTTGGAAAACAGTGTGATAACTTTAAACAGCTGTCTGACATATTTCTTAGAAAGAGCATTTTGAATCATATTTACATCTAAATCTGCCACCATTTCATGCAAATATTTATATCCCATACTCGCAATGAACTTCTAGAACCTGTGTAAAAAAGGTGTCAATAGTTATTGTATTAGTCTTTTCAACAAAAATGAAAATATTTCTGGGGAAATAAAAAATGATAAAAATCTAAAAATTATTAAACAATTTTAAATGAAATTTGACTGATTGTTGCATTGTTTGCTTACCATTCTTGGAATTGTGGACTGTTCGAAGTGAGAATATCATAGAGAATATTCAGACAATAGAGTTTTTTATGGAACGATCCTTTGAAAATCTCATTCCAGGGTTCTTCAACTTTTAGGATGCTTTATTTGATATGCTCATTTTAAGGTAATTTCAAAATGAGTTCCCATAAATTATTGTGGCATTCTTCAGAGCAGAAATTCACTGACAGCACACTGAAAAGCAAATCGAAATACTGGTTGTTCTAAATAATGAAATTCTTAGGATGGAATGCATTTTCAAGATCAGCACCTTAAATCATATGCAAAACATAGGTATTCTATGATAATTATCGGCTCTCCTCGTCCTCGTATCTTTCCACAAATTACTTATTAGCCTTGCAGAATAACCTAAAGCTTGATACAGGCAGTTTAAATTCCTAAGCTACTCTCTTTCGTATCAATCCAAAAGGTGTATTTGAATTGAATTTTATTTCTTTTTTCGATCCATCACTAGCGAGAATGAACGAGAATGTTACAACTTGCATGCTGTATTAGGAGTATTATCGCTCAAGGAGTTATTTATACATTCGTTCAATGTGTTCTCCTTCGAATTTCGAGAAAAATTATATCAACAACGCCACAGATCTGTCAATTAAACTAGATTCCTCTTTTTCGAATCCCTCCTGCAGTAATTCCATGCATAGGTTCGTCAGCAAACGAAGATACTTTTCACCAGACTAGGTATTTTCCCAGTTAGTCTCATGGTTTAAGTACATTTCACTGAGTTAATCGCAACAGCTACTGATGACTTGTTTATTCTCAGCTTATCGGAATATCCTCCACATTGTGTCCTTTCCGAGAAGCTCTTCTTTTACGACCTGCAGATAGATCAAATAAACAAGAAAAAATGAATAAAAATATGGAATTTCAAAGTCAATCCGTTGCAAAATCCAAAAAAATGAAGATATTTTTGTGTTGCCCTCTTTCTGGGTAGCTACTCCTCTTTACCTTGTATCTTTGAGTTCCTGAAATAACTTCAATAGCCTTCGCTTTGAGATTGATTTTCTTGAAAAGATACAAGAAAATAGCAAAGAGTTCATTGGAGAGTTTCGTAAAATCTAGTGAAGAATTCTCGCAGAAGACATTTAAAAATATATGCTTCATTAAATCGATTGTGAACAAATGGGATATGTCTGTTTACTAGCCGTAGTACACAGCTTAAGTCATTTATTTTGTGATTATTTTTCTGTAGATCCAGTTTATGAAGATTTCTGATTCTGCAGGGTTATTTTGATGTAAAACAAACGCTTCCCAGAGCAGATCGAAATCTACAGACGAAAGTTCAAATATTCTGGTTCCATCGAGCTCTGTTTTGCAGAGAATTATCTCGAGAAGTGTCAATCTTATCTGAATATTTGCATCGCGAGAAAATAACCCAGAGACTCGCTTCTACTCGATACAATTGTAAGTTTCGTTGACGATCATGTGTGGTAGATTCGTTTTGCTTTGGAGCAGCTCCTGCAGCAGATCACTAGCATAATGATTGTCAAATAATCCGCATAATGTATAATATACTTAATAAAAGGAGTTCCCTTTGGCAATTGATTCCAGGCAAATCGCAGCATATTTTCTAACTATCTTATATCCTTAAGGCATACTGAAGATATCCCGAACAAGAGATAGCACTCCTTCTACAATAGGTGCAGGAATAGACTCGCTGATTTGGCTTTCTTGGATGATCCGCCAAAGATAGTCCATACAGAAGAAATTCTTCGTGATGTTATTTGAAGTTCGAGGGTGGCTCCAAAATTAAGAATATTAGGCATTTTCGGCTTTATCTTCGTTATCCGCTTGAGCCTCTTCTTGACAATTTACTCCACTTTCCTTTTCGAGAAATTCGTCATTTTTGCTATCTTCAATATCCTCTCCTAGTGGCACTAATCTGTGAATCGCCTTATACGAGAACCCTTTGAGTAAATGCAAAGTTTATTCATTGACTTCCCCGAGCGGAATAGAGTTTATCTTCTCATGTACTCTTTCCAATGCAGATTTCGAAAGTTAATCGGATATTTATATAATCATATCGTAAATTGCACTCACAATTGCTTCATGCTTATCAGCACCACAAGAATTCCAAATTGTATCTATCAACTCCACAGGGAACTGCTTGTACACGCACATGAACCGCAGAATCTCATGGCATCTCCTGACGATTTCGACATGCAGAGAATCACCAAGAAGATGGTCGATGATTTGATTTGTAATGATCCACTCAGTGAATTCTTTAGGGTTGATTTTACGATCGTTGAGTTAGTCATAGCTGCAGAAATCAGAGTAGCCTTGCAGAGATGGCATATTGTTATTATTGTAAGCTTGGTTATTGTGGATATTTTGATTATGCTTGATTTCTCCGATAACCTCAGAAATATCATTTAATCCTTGAATTTTTCGGTTTAAATATGAGGAAGTCAGCAGTTTCAATGCTACGTTGAGTTCCATGACATCCACGTTTCGGAGTAGCGTGTCTACAACACTGCTATCATGATGGTATTTTATGATTTCTTGTAGTTTTTCTCGAATTCTTCTGAGTAAATTTCCATCGTATTCCCTTATTTCCTTCTCAGTTAGTTACTTAAGTCTCTCAGCTGTGTAGTTTTAGCTCTAAGGTATTAAGTTCTCGCAATGGTTTCTCATTGAATCATTGTTAAAGTTCGCTTTGGAAAGTGTAATTGAAATTATCTTTAGAATTTAAAACAAAGCTTCAAGTGGGATTAGCTTCGAAACGGCTGAATTAAACAGCTAGAGTATCGCATTGTACCCTCCTTGCTGCCAAAATGCATTTATGAAAATAGGCGCAATCTCCTAGAGAATCTTTTCTCTGAGTAATTCCTTCGGAGTTCTTCCAATGTACTACTCCTCCATTCCTGTATCTTAGTCATTCTCGAGTAATCCACTGATTATTACCTCTGCAAATTGCTAGTCCTCTTCGTCACTCATGATATTATGTCTTTCGGATTTTACCAGTCTCCAGTTTTTCTGATTGTTTTTGAGTTAAACAAATCTCAAAGTTCAAAAACAAAAACAAGGAATTAAGTTATTCTTACAGCATAGAAGCAATTTTAGTTTGTAACTAATCTATCAGTAGTGCCAAAAATGCTTAGTAATAACTAGAAAACCTCGAAATATCCAAACGAAATTGCAACGCCAGTCTCTGTGAACTAACTATCGTTTCCACTACAGCCTTTTTGATACTTTTTTTAAAAAAATGTTAAAATCACCAAATATTCAAGAGAAATAACTCCAAAATATTCAATATTTACATCACTAAACAGCGAAGGGAACTTCAAAATATATCGAATGACATATTTGATGTGATTTTTAATCAACTCTATCACTTAAAATCCAGCATTTCCTTCATAGGAAATATTCTAAAGTGCTTAGTCCACTCCGAAGAAGTATTTTCCTCTCGCATGCTGGTTATATTGTATTGCTGAAACACCCTTGAATTCATTCTTCTCCATGTCTAAGAATGTGCTTATCATCTTTTAGAGATAAATAGACATGATTATACTAAAAGAAACTAATAAAAGCAATTAAGTTACGAGCTGTATGTCGTCGATATTTCTACGGAAACGAATTGCAGTGTTTTTCTCTCCTGTGTAGCCTGTAAAATGGGAATTGTTAGAGTGTTAGAAGAATAGAATGGCTGGTATTTGTACCCTTTGTCAAGCGTCTGAACTAAAGGAACCTGTTGGAGTTGACAGGAATAAACTGCAGGAAAAAAAGAGAAATAAGTTAGATATGTTGCATGCAAACAATTTAAAGAAAGAATGCAAAATATTGCAAAAATGCTCCAAAAGACCTGCAAAAATTAGAATATTTAGCCAATAAACATAATTTCCTGTGGATGCTGTTATTGTTATGTCATGCATTCGCTTAAATAAATTGTAGTTTACGTCATCTTGTTTAGAGGAGCATCCATCAAATTGTATGTGGGCTTTCATTTGCTTCTCGATGACGCTTTGAACGATACCGACTCTCCAATCACCTAAATAATCCTTCACATCCAGATATCTTCCCTTCTCGAAAGGATTATCGCTGGGCTATTTCTAGTCTTCTTCCTGCTGAAAATCATAAAAGGCACAGAAGTTGTTTTTCCAAAACTGAAAGTCGTTATCTCAATATTATGATCCCAAGAAGCTACTTTCATGCATCTTTCTACATATTTATTCAATATTATCTCCCGTTCATAGTTCTCCTCTCTATCTTGCATCTGCGTAAACTATTATAAAGTGGCAAATCGTTTTTTACTTTTTGAGAAGACGATGCGATTTCGGAGTTATTTTATGTATTTGAGCTGCTAGATACTTATGATTATTCTGCTAAAACATTAGAGACATTTGAATCTACTGCAGCTTGCAACATCCCCTCTTAACTTGGAACTGCTTCATTCTGCTATTAGCTATTTTCAGAAGCTTCAATTACCATTGCTTCATTAGCTGCAGATCCACCACCTGTTGAACTCATTCAAGATATTCTTTATTCTACCCTTCCTGTGTGCCAAGCTCCTTCCTAATTTTTTTATAATTAAGTTTCTTCTTCTTTCCTAATCTTCACCCAATGAGCTTTTCTCTCTCTCTCTTCGAAATCAGAACTTCTTTTTTTTTATTTTATAAATAGCGCCATGGGAGAATATCAAGCAGAACAGTTCACCCCCACCCTAGATAAAAGGTATCTGATCTATTCTGCTCGAAGACACTCTATTTAATCAAACAACAAAACAAAATACAAAAGATTTGGTGGAAAACTAATTTCCCCCAAGTCCTTCTCTTTATTTGATTAATATACCCTCTCGTTTATGCATTCTAGAAAGACTTTTTGAATCTCAAATGCAAACGCATACAAGATTTGTTCTCAAACCTACATGGTGTTCTTCAGAGATCCTTCTTTTAATTCTCAGAATCTTATTGTGAAAGCCTCCTTTATTAATTTTATTTAAAACCCTATTTTTCAATACTTTTTGTTACAAATTTTTGTGGTAATTCTTCAATTCTAACAAGATTTTCTTCTTTTTTCATTCAAAAGTTAACTTCGACTTCAAAAATGAATTTTTCTAAATAATAAAAAAGAAGAAAAACATGAATGATAAATAAGCAGTTTTCTCTGATAATTTCACTCATAATTACACATAATCTCTCAAAATTGAATCAAAAAAGTATTTATTCGAGATATTAGCTGATATGATTGTATGGAAGTATCTTGTGAGACACAGTGAAAGCTTATATTAAATTCCCATCCTCCCCCCTCTCACATGAAGTTAGATAATATTGAGATATTACTCTCTTCTTTCCTTAATTTATTGTTACTTTTTATTACATATTGTTTCTGCTTGAGTAAAATCTTTATTATTATTATTTTTGTTTTATTAAAAATGCTATGAAATTATGGATACACCTAGAAGTTCTTTCGAGGGAACAGCCAACTTTAGCCTTGACAACAAAACTGATTTGTATCACTGAATTACAGCCCATGAACACGCCTTCTTAAAAATGTTAACCATCTCATAACAACAATTATCTTTAGTAATAATAACCATCAACATCATCTAAATTGATCCCATTCTAACTAGGGCTACTTCAAAAATATCAACAAACAGATCAATCAATCAACAACTCTTTAGTATGCGAGTTACTAACCTCGACAGTCTATTAATCCTCACCAATTTAAAATATTTTTAAATTCTGAACAAGCCTTGTAACCTTCGATCTCACAACTCCTTAGTAACTTTAAAAATAACAATACTCTCTACAATTTCACTAGTAGTAGCTGAACTAATCATAATAATAATAATAATAATAATAATAAGAATAATAATACTAATATTAATTTTAATTATTAATTTAGTTTTAGAGAAGTAATTGAGTTAAACACTTTTTTTTGTTTAGTTTTCTCAATATTATTATCACTTCGAACAAATGTTAAATTTTATCAATCTTTTTGTTTTGATAACTAATTAGTTTAATATTCTATTGTCATTGTCACCAATACTATTACCGCTGAGATATAGATCTAAAGAAGTGAGAGTAACACACTTTGAAATTCCTTCTCCTAAATACTTTGCACCATTCTCACCAATACTATTACTGCTGAGATCTAGATCTAAAGAAGTGAGAGTAACACACTTTGAAATTCCTTCTCCTAAATACTTTGCACCATTCTCATCAATACTATTACCTATGAGTCTTAGATCTAAAGAAGTGAGAGTAACACACTTTGAAATTTCTTCTCCTAAATACTTTGCACCATTCTCACCAATAATATTATGGCTGAGATATAGAGTTAAAGAAGTGAGAGTAACACACTTTGAAATTCCTGCTCCTAAATACTTTGCACCATTCTCATCAATACTATTACCTATGAGTCTTAGATCTAAAGAAGTGAGAGTAACACACTTTGAAATTTCTTCTCCTAAATACTTTGCACCATTCTCACCAATACTATTATTGTAGAGAGTTAGATCTAAAGAAGTGAGAGTTACACACTTTGAAATTCCTTCTCCTAAATACTTTGCACCATTCTCATCAATACTATTACGGCTGAGATCTAGATCTAAAGAAGTGAGAGTAACACACTTTGAAATTCCTTCTCCTAAATACTTTGCACCATTCCCACCAATACTATTACCTCTGAGATATAGATCTAAAGAAGTGAGAGTAACACACTTTGAAATTCCTTCTCCTAAATACTTTGCACCATTCTCACCATTCTGATTCCAACTATTCTTTAAATGAATAGAATCTATCAATTCATTAGGTGTTTATTGTAGTTCCTTCATCAGCCATAAAAGATCCTTTGCGTTTATTGAAATCCTTTCAATAGATTCTTAGAATTATTGAGTTTCCATTTATATTTTAAGAAACAAATTTGATCACTAATGGTATTCTAGTTAAATAATAATTTTCACTCTTTCCTCTTTTATGATTTATTTTTTCAATTCTCAATTACATATTTGAAATAGGGAATCCTTCACTGTATTTCTTTTAAACATCCCCCACAGCTTTTGCAATTAAATAAGATTTTGGTTGAATACCCATACCATTTCTGACTACCAATCAACCCATAATTCAAAAATAATCAAAATTAATTCCTAAAGGAAGCAACTACCTTAGGCTTACACATACAATCCAATCAATAATAGACACAGAAATTTAGAGCAATGAATTTAGGAATGAATTCTTTTGATTTACTACATTTTTCGAATGTTTAATAACAAGAACAAACATTTGAATTGCTGCATTTCGACCAGGCAAAAACAAGAATCTACAAAATAATAAGATTAATAATATCGAGAGATAATACTGGAAACACAAAAATAATGGTCTTCAATATTTCTTCTTGTTAGGCTTTGGTTTGAATGCAAAACCGATTTTCTTCTTTGTGAACTTCTATTCTCCCTTTCTGTACGCAACCAAACAAGAGCATGAGACAAATATGCAAACTAATAAATCTATTATTTCATTGTAAATTTTCATTTTTTCTTGGTTTTTTTTACCTGTCATTGTTTCCTCCATACTACTGTGATTTTGGTTCATTTTAATCTTCTTGATGTGCTTCTCTATTACCAATTTTCTTATCCTGATATGTTGAATCAAACAAAATTAGACTCATTTTAGAATAATCTTCTTTGCTTTGTATTTATTTCCCTTCTTTTTTCTTTTTTTCTTCTTTCAATTTACAAGTATTTTTTGATTCTGATTTTGAGCTTGATTGATGGAATCCACAAGCCTGTTGCTTAATATCTGTAGAGTTGTTCTGTCAGAGTGCTCAAATACAATGTAAAGTTGACCTTCGATTGTGTGCACACGAGCATTCAATTCTTAAGCAGAGATCATCTTTCAAAAAAAAATGAAATGAATATTCACCTAATTTGTCATTTCAAAAAAATATACCTTGAATGTGATTGCCTTGATAGCAGCAATATCAAGCTCAAATTTCTCTGATAGAACGTTCAAACTCAGGTTCTCGAATGTATTTTTAAACTAGAATAAATAGCTCTTGAAGGATTGCTCCTTCACTCTCAATGTCAGGTTCTCAAGAGTCTAGAGTAATAAAAGTAGACCAAAATATGAATTAATTATCGAGCAAGTTTAACATACTTCAAAACTGTTTTCGAAGCAAATAAATTTTTTTTTTTTTAAATTACTGCCTCAAGATATTGCAGATGTTTCCAGATTGTCATCTTATTCAAGCATTCTAAGCATCTCTTCCAATTACCCTTTTGAAGCTCCTTAGTAGCAAAGAAGATGTAATCTCTGTTTTGCTCAGGTGGTGCAATGAAGTGCTTTAGATTTGTAACAAAATTATTAGTCAAAATTAATCACTGTTTTTAAGATAAAGTATATGTAAGTGATTCGTAATATGGAATAAAAATAAAAAATACTAATAAATTTTAATGAACTAATATTAAAATTAAATTCTACGTTAAAAGCTCTATCTTTTTATATATTTGATAACATTTGCACTTAACAGATAATTTTTTTTTTTTCAGAAATATTAAGAAATAAAATTTATTAATACTAATATTAATTTTAAGTATTAATTTAGTTTTAGAGAAGTAATTGAGTTAAACACTTTTTTTTGTTTAGTTTTCTCAATATTATTATCAATTCGATTAAATGTTAAATTATATCAATCTTTTTGTTTTGATAACTAATTAGTTTAATATTCTATTGCCATTCTCACCAATACTGTTATCGCTGAGATCTAGATTTAAAGAAGTGAGAGTAACACACTTTGAAATTCCTTCTCCTAAATACTTTGCACCATTCTCACCAATACTATTACCGCTGAGATTTAGAGTTAAAGAAGTGAGAGAAACACACTTTGAAATTCCTTCTCCTAAATACTTTGCACCATTCTCACCAATACTTTTTCTGCTGAGATATAGAGTTAAAGAAGTGAGAGTAACACACTTTGAAATTCCTTCTCCTAAATACTTTGCACCATTCTCACCAATACTATTACTGCTGAGATATAGATTTAAGGAAGTGAGAGTAACACACTTTGAAATTCCTTCTCCTAAATACTTTGCACCATTCTCACCAATACTATTACCGCTGAGATATAGAGTTAAAGAAGTGAGAGTAACACACTTTGAAATTCCTTCTCCTAAATACTTTGCACCATTCTCACCAATACTATTACTGCTGAGATATAGAT
>Ga0302285_10002030_pt1 | contig 11305 bp, 8 predicted proteins | sample III_Fen_E2_2_FD_200455 | JGI IMG/M metagenome (GOLD analysis project Ga0302285, IMG submission 200455) | Peat permafrost microbial communities from Stordalen Mire near Abisko, Sweden - III_Fen_E2_2 | ecosystem: Environmental > Terrestrial > Soil > Wetlands > Permafrost | place: Sweden: Abisko...
GATTAAGGTTTTAAGATTAGTCAAAGGAAAGAAGGCTAAATTAAGCCATTTGTACCAAGATTTATAATCCACATATGATTAAATAGTTACTCAATTTATTTGATCGCACTATTTGATTCATTGCAGATCAAAAATATTCAAGGATAGGAGCGAAAACCACCCAAAAATATTTGTGACTCATTGTACATTTTCTCTTTTTTGGATTGGCGTAGTTCTATTTTTGATTCAGTATTATCCAGAGCCCTATTATTTATTTTTATGGTTTAATATCTCTGAGCCTACGATTATCAATTTAATGGAGGAGTTTTAAACCGAGAATATAAATCCTCAAAAGCAGTAAATCCTACTGAAATTTTTACTTTAAGTGTAGGAAATTGCCTTCATCTTCCAAATCACATGGATTGATAAAATATGACTGCTAATTGAACCAATAAGAGCTCAATAGCTATTTTTATTAAGAGCCTTTTGAAAGGTAAATATCCTTTAGCTTGAGTTTACTGAAATGAATAATGATGAAAAGGTCCTCTTATTTGACAAAAGTTAATGGTTGCAATTACCTTTCTAAATAGAACAAAAATTCTTTGGTTAATTTTATGAATAATTAAATAGAATGAATCAATTTAAAATAGAATAAGAAAAAAAAACACAATTTGAAGAACAAGAAACACAAAAAAGAGAAAAAAAGGGAGGAAGATGATAAAAAAATCATGTTTGCAATTTATTTGATTTGTATTCGTTTTTACTTTTTCCTTCCTCTTAATCGGAAGGCATTTTTCCTAAATTAATTATTCTTTTATTTGAAAGATATTTATCCTCACTTTGCTAACATCTTATTCATCAAACACAACCTAAAATCAGACTATCTGTCAATATTTCTCACATTTCTTGCTGGATTCATTTGTTTTATATCCATCTTTGCATTTGCTCACACAAGTTGTTTCTTAGAGATATGTGAGAAGTTAACATGCTGTGCATTCAGAACTAGATGGGCCAGTGCATTTCGAGCATGAAAAATCGCAAGGAACACACTATCCTTACTACTTAAAATAGCTATCTGGGCAGGAAGCTCGGCAGACCTATTCAAAGTTGACAACAAAACAATTAAAAAAGTAGGATCAAAAAATGAATTTTAATCTCTTTTACATTATCAGGGTTAGCATAGTTATTTTCTGAGCAAGCTTAAACGCTGGTGTTATTTTCCAGCAAGGCAAATGGCTGAGAGCAATCTTCCGAGGAGTATCCCTTATTGCAGGTACATTTACCTTTGAGGCAAAATCCGTTCATGGAGCAATTGTTCTTGCAAACTGCACTAAAACAAAACTATTCATAGTTCTTAGGGCAGCGGATTTATCCTGCATATTTAGTTTTCAAAAATACTTTCTTTAGCTGCCCAGCTTCGTGTATGCCGCAAACGACTGAGTAGATTGAATAATTAGGGAAAATGATTTTAATTTCTGAATTATTGTCAAGGCACTAAAACTAAAGGCAACTTATCGTAAGCTTTTTGAGTGACTGATTCAATTAGTCATATTTTTTAAGATATCCAGGGCGAAAGAGATTCGTCTCGATGCACTAACTTCCAAAGGAACTGTCATAAAGTTATATGTACTTATCATTTTAAGTTTTTTTTGAGTGTGCCTAGATGCATTACAATCCAAAAATATCTTAATTGACATCAATGTATTTAAGATCATTCTTTATTTCTTCAATTTCACCTTGCTCTGAGCAACCAAGATGTGATTGTAGTTTATGGAACTCAGAATAATTAGCTGAAGTTGTATTCATAACAAAAGAACAGCTTTTAGATTTTCCCTAAGTAATCGGAAAAGCAATATTCTCGTTAACGTCTTCATAAAATCCGGAGTCTTTCAACAAAGCGATAGTAAAAACTGTTATTTTAATAATTTTACTTTCACGCGGAGATAATGTAACTTATCCCGTTACTGTATTCTCCCAATGAGCTAACTGTATTATTTTAAAATACACTTATTTTTTGCATAAAAATGAAGAATTGTAAAATTTTTTAAATAAAGTAAAAATCAAGCTAATATGAATTAAGAATAAAACTTACAGATTTGGAATCATTCTCAACAGGCATGCCTAAAAGGGTAGGACAGGCAAAGTGTTTTCTAGCTGTCTTGAGGACATTTGGGCTGGTTAAGAAATTAGTACTTTTTTTATTCATAACATTTGATTTAACAACTTATTTATTTTTCCAGTAATATTACATGGAAAAACCGCTAAATCCTAGGATATGAATAATTTCGTGCATAAATAATGATACTCCTTCTTGAAAGTAGTAGTTTTTAAAGCAATTTAACTGATTACAAACTTTAATTGTATTGACACTAACCACACCGAATGTTGGTTTTTATAAATCATAGTCGAAATAGCATAATCTTGATTAAGCAAAAGATATTTTTTTAGTTAGGAAAATATAGATATGAAGATCGGAATTTTCGATTCCTTGAGTCACATCTTTTTTTGGGACTTACTTGTTCTTGCAAAATAATTTCTATTGATTGAAAATTTTTCTTTTGTATTTATTCGCAGCAGTTAGTCGTTTAACTTTAATTAGCTTGGATAATAAATTGCTTGTGACATTAAATATTTTGTTGAAAAACTCATATTATTCAGGGAAGGATTCTTTCATTTCCTCATTATCAAAAGTGACACGAATGGGTTGAGCTATTTCTGTATCAAGAGGTGGTATTTCCGAGGAGACTTTACTACCAATCAGATGAACTGGTTGAGATGCCTAATCTAAATAAGCTTCATTGGATCTATGATCACAGTGCGCGAGACCAAATAAGCACATAGAGAGGATAAATGTAAAAATCACTGAGATCCTTTTTGGTTTCATTTTAGACTGTAATGCAAATTTCAGAGTAATTTTTTTTTTTAAATTAATTATTATTTTATTTTTAGAATTGTTAAAAAAAGCATGCTCGATTTAAACCTGCTTATTTCTAGCTTTCACAAATTTAAGGTTAACTATTACTAAAAGGAAAGAAGGCTTAATAAGTTCATTTGTGCAAGATTAAAAATACTCAAATGAGTAAATAGTGGCTCAATTTTAGATTCTATTTGATTTTATTCCTGATTTCAAGGGCAAGTTTTATGAGAAAATTTTAGCTTAAATGAGAGATTTTTAGGATTTCGTTAAAACGAAGTTGGGAAATGATGATATTCCATTATGTGTATGCAACTCAAAAGAATTTGTGACTCATTGTACAGATTCTCATTTTTGAATGTGTATTAATAATTTTGATTCAGTAAAATCCAAAGCACTATTACTGATTTTACTGGTGGAATATCTTTGAACACACGAAATTTCAATTGACTGAAACTGAGAATCTAAACCCTTAAAAGCAGTAAATCCTAATGAAATTATTGCTTTATGATATGAAAATTGCTAGACTGTTAGTTGAACCAATACATGCTCAATAGTAATAATGTATCAAGACCTTTTTGAAATGTAAATATCCTTTTGCTTGAGTTTTTTCTGTCATGAATTATGATTAGATCCTCTTAGATGAAAAGCTAATGGTGCAATTATTTTTCTAAAATAAATTCTGAGATTAATTTTCATGAAGTCCTAAATAGAAGGAACCAATTTAAATTATCTTTATTTATTATTTAAATATTGATTTCACTTTCTATTCCCCCTAAATGTTAATTAATTTTCATATCTTTTAATTTTCAACTATCACTTGACATAGAAACAATAAGACGTTAATGCTCAAAACACACCAATGTTTCTAAAAATGCAAGGAATTTATTATCAATTATTTAGAGAAATGTTTCTTATTCGGACACATCCCCATATTGCTTCATATCATGGGATTATCTTTGAAATTTTTTTACAAAAACAATTTGATAATTATTTAAGAAAGCCTCTAGTAATTAGTCCCCCATTCAAGATGAAAGACCCTAAAGCACAATTCAATTGGTGTTTATTAATATTAGAAAAATCAATAAAAAGAGTATTTATCCCACTCTTGATCTCAAAGAAACAATCTACAGATTGCTACTTTATTCGCAGGGAATAATGACAACACTGTTTGTTTTTTCCATTGAAAATTATAAATAGCTTACAAATATTTACTTTTTACATACAAAACACCAAAATGAATAGGGAACTAAAAACAAAGGAAAGACAAATAAAAGGAGGTCCTTAGAGATTAGAATCATTCGTTTAGGAAGGTAACCAATATGTGAAATAATGCTTATTTGAGAAAAGAAGCATTATTTATTAAATAGTTCAAAACAGAAAGTGTTTGAAGATTTTTAAATGAATAAATGTAGCAATAGGCAAGGTAAAATGAATCCTGCACACACTTTTAAATATTTTTCATTTATTCAACAATTATACCCTTGCTGCAGCTGGATGAGAAACCAAAGATATTCTATCTATCTCTCAATACTAGTTTGTTGTTCCTCGGAATGTAACCAATCCATTTGTTTTTACCACGTGAAATTTACAATAAAATATTCCTTTGAGATCACTATTATTCTGATTAATTGGGAGTAAAATATGTAAGGATTACTTCGGAATTGTCTCATAAAAGATTTAAGATATGGGGAAGAGTTATCAGGATATTTTAACAGATATTCCCGGGGAAGGTAAAATCTAGTGGTTATCAATATCCTCTTTAGATTAAAGGATTTAGCTGGGCTTTATTGACGTCACATCAGATTTTTGATTATAAACGAATTTGGGTATTCAAATCCAGACAGAAAGTGACATCAAAATAAACTTATTATTTTCATAGAACAAATATTTCAACAAACAAACAGAAAGAACACATACACACACACAAGCTCCCATATACCCTTTACCCATATGTCCTGCTGTTCTAGTCAAGTGAGTCCACATAAGAACACTCTTCCCGATAATTTCATCCTCTACACGAAACCCTTCTCACCTGCTAAACCGGGTGAGACTGCAGTTTATCGCGCGCCTCGTGGGTTTGATGGGCTCATCGACACACCTGATGGAGAATGCTTCACCATGTAAGATGAATTCCTTCGATCAGTGAGGATATATGGTGATAGAAAATGCCTTGGTACAGTCGACAAAGACAAAGGGGTTTATGTTTGGAAAACTTACAAGGAAGTGAAAGCTCTTGCTGAGAAGCTAGGTTCGAATATCACTAAGCTGAAACTCTTCACTCGCATGAATGAATTTGAGAATATCGACATGAGCTTGATTGGGATTTTCTCGAAGAACAGAGAAGAATGGCTGGAGCTAGAATATTCCAATTTCCTCTACCACAAGACATTAGTTCCATTGTAAGGAAACAATTAATACCTAATAAGAGCAACAATTTTGTTGAATTTTATCATTTTTTTAACATTTTTTTCCCTTTGAAACTCCATTCCTTGAAGCTACGATACTCTTGGGCCTGAGACGATCACTTATATTCTAAAATAAACCGAAATATAGACAATATTTTGTTCTGGTGAAGGTGCAGATTCCATTTTAAAAGCGAAAGATCTAGCCAAGCTCAAAAACATGGTGCTATTTGATGTAGTTCCAGCTGAAAAAAGAGATTAACTAATATCTCGTGGACTGAAACTCTATGAATACAAAGATCTCCTTAAAGACACACCGATCGATGAATATTCTAAAGTCGTCCCAAATGACATTGTCACATTTTCATATACCTCCGGAACTACAGGTGATCCTAAGGGTGCGTTAATAACTCATAGGAACCTCGTCTCAGTCACAGCCGTCGGAAAAGAAGAAAGCATTATGCCAACTGATAGCTATCTCTCATATCTTCCACTGCCACATATTCTAGAGAGAATTGCAGTGAGCACGTTCATGTACTCCGGTGGCTGCATTGGATTCTACAGAGGAGACACAAGGACTCTCAAAGACGATTTAGCATTGCTCAAACCAACAACTTTTGCGTCTGTCCCGAGAGTCTACAATAAATTCTACGATTTGATAAAAAGTAAATTCGATGCTGCCACAGGAATCTCCGCGTGGTTGATTAAGAAGGGTCTTGCTACAAAGATTGAGAATGCTAAAAAAGGAATCTTCACTCATGCCTTATGGGATAAGCTTGTGTTCAACAAAGTCAGAGATGCTTTAGGTGGAAATGTCAGATATGCTGTCGTCGGTGGTGCACCGATAAGCGGTGAAGTATTGACATTCTTACGGGCTGTGCTTTGTGCTCCAATCCAAGAAGGATATGGGTAAACTGAAAGTACTGGAGCGTGCTTTAGTGCTAGTGTGAAAGACGGCATTACAGGATAAGTTGGTGGAACTAGAGCTAATATGGAATTTAAATTAGTTGACATCCCTGAAATGGGATACACATCGAAAGATGTAGATGCCAGTGGGAAATCAATGCCAAGAGGAGAGATATGCACAAGAGGAAATGGAGTCTGTGCTGGATACTACAAACAGAAGGATAAAGTAAATAATAATTACAATTACATGGGGGGGAGGGGGGAGGATAACGAATAGGATTTTCTGATAATTATGGTATTTCAAATATTAATTTACATTAAATCTTTCTTTTAGACAGCTGAGTTGATTGACAAAGATGGATGGATCCATAGCGGCGACGTTGGTATGCTCAATCCAGTTGGCGGAAACATCTTTATCATCGACAGAAAAAAGAACATCTTCAAGCTTTCCCAAGGTGAATATATTGCTCCTGATAAAATCGAGAATGTCTACTTGCGGGCACCAGGCGTAGAAGAAGTATTTATCTACGGTGATTCTTTGCAATCTACTCTAGTTGCTATTGTCGTCCCATGCAGAGATTACCTTCTGCAATACGCGAAAATCCATGGACTACAGACGGAAGATATCCCATTGCTCTGCAAAGACAAGGAGCTTATCAAAACTATGCTAACTGCTATGACCTAACTTGCAAAAAAAGAAGGATTGTTCTCCTTCGAGCAAGCAAAAAGCCTACTGCTTTTCTCTGAATCATTGAAGACAATCGATGGTCTCACGAGTACATTAAAGATCAAGAGGAAACAATGCAGAGATTACTTCAGAGCGGATATTGATAGACTCTATGCGGAACAGCCTGTTTAGCCAAGTTGAAAGTGTGTTTGAAGAAAATAAACAGTAGAAGAAAAAAAAGACTATTGTATACAACAGTTGTATATTTTTTAAACTATTTTACTATTATTAAAAGGGGCAATTCCTTTTTATTTTCCAAATCAGCCTTGAATGGAGTTTGTTTGTCTGTGCTTTTCTTCCTATATGATTTCAAAATCGATAATCCGGATCTATTAATCTGATTTCTGAATAAACGTGATGACAGCAAAGATAGTCTGTCAGAGTATGCTTGATTAAGATATTTTTATCGCAATAATCTTCATCCATAAATTACTCCAAAACTAAGGAAAAACTGTATTTAGCATCATTTTTTTAAGCTTAGTATTGCTATCTTTTATCCTTCCTCTGCTACACAATTTTCTTTTCTTATAAACAGTAACTTATCACTACTGATTACATTTGATTTTCCTTTATTAAAGCCATTTTTTTGTTTAGAAAATGTTTCTAAATGAAGAAAACCAAAATAAAAAAATTTAACAGCTAAAATTTCAAAACTCAATGGTCTTTTGGAGTCAAAATCTAAGTCATTTATCATTCATCATTATCACATTGATGCGGTAATATTCTTCTTCTCGTTGATGGCGTTGACTCAAATGCGTCTCTTACGCCTTGAAAAAAAACGCAAAAAATCCTCCCCAATCAAAAAGGCAAAGTTTAATCTAAAGACTAATACTAAGATTGAGAATTGAGAAACTCTATGGGAAGAAGAAGAGCGTGTACTGAAACAATTACTTCATAATTAATAAAAAATCAAGAAAAACTTAGAACTTATTTTTGTTTTCCATTTAAAAAAAAGATCTCCCCAACTTACATTTTGTCTAATACAAGCAATGAACGTAGTGAAAGCCTTTATTAACTCACCTGTTGGTCCAAGGACTACACATTTCTGGGGTCCAGTGATGAACGGAGGATTCGTTGCCTAAGGTATCTACGATTGGAATAGACCAGCTGAAAAGATCTCAAAGAACATGCAGACTGTGCTGACAGTATACTCTTTCACTTTTATCAGATTTGCATGGATGGTCAAACCAAGAAACTATCTGCTTGCAACCATGCACGTCACCAACGCCTTCGTATAAGGAAGACTACTTATCCGCAGACTCATCTTCGAAAGGAATCAAGCCAAAGCTGCATAACAAAAGTGAATAAATAAATGGATGAATAAATCAAATACATCTTTTTTGAGAAGTATGCATGTTTTTTCTGTGAACTTGAATTTTATTTGTTTGTGTAATCGCTTGTATTTTGGAGATGCACTATTACTAACTACCATCGCTAAGATTGAATAGAAAACACAGCAATTGTTATAAAATATCTTTCAGCTAGCTGCTTCATATTTCTGATTTTAAAGCGATTTTTTAATATCAAAGAGAAAACACCACAAAAAGGGAAAAGATAAAGAGATGCTAAGATTAAAAAAATTATGCTATTTTTATCATTAATAGGTTTTTTATTTTTGGAAAGTAAAATTTAATAATGTCTGATATTATCCCCCTCCCCCCCAAATGGAACATTTCATTGAAAAAACTACTGGTTTTTCAGCTCTTTTTTGCCTTATTTGCTCACCATTCGAATCTGTTTATGCTTTTCAAGCCATAACTAGTAGAAACTACAAAACCTTGAAATTGAAAAATGTGGCATCTTTTAATTTTTAACCAGATAATCAAAAAATAATAAAACTCTTCATAGTTTTCATAATATTTTTAGTTAAGCTCACAGGATTTTTTATCTAGAATTTAAGGGGCTTGATACCTTATTAGTTTAGGCTATTTAAGTGTATTGTTTTATGTATTTTTATCTGTAATTCAAATGATCAAAACCTCATTTTAATCTATTTTCTTAATGTGGAATTTAAATTAAAAATAAGCTTACTATTCTTATTTTTGTTCTTGTTATTACGCGGTCTGATATCCCTAAAGACAAATAACTCTACAATAAAAGCTCATTAATTCAGCAATAAGCACACCTCTAAAAAAATAAAAAACTCTTAAGTTCTTGATTAGATTTCTTTTTTGGGGTTTCTTTTTAGCTTTTCACATACACATACAATTAATTTGATGGCTCCTATGCTAATGGCTAGTATTACCTTTTAATTTTAGTTATTTATCATGATAGCGTTACATTTGCATAATCAAAACATCACACATAACTTGTTTTTTTACAATTATTCATAATAAATCCTAAATTTTACTATTAAGAAACATAAAAAGATCCTTCAATTTTTCAAAGTGCTTTGAATTCAGTTGGTTGTATTTTCTCTTCATTTGGTTGCTTCTGGTTTGCTTATTGTTCATTGTTTTCTCCTTATTCTTCTTTATTATCTTAATCAGTTGATAGATTCTATTTTGACCTTAGCATCTTTAACAGATGTGATTCCACTTAAAAAGCTGATTTCTAAGGAGTGGTAGGTTGTTCCCTTGAAATACTTCTAACTAGGAAGCTTGACATTCTCTTAGCGAGTCTTCCAGAGAATTCCTCAACTTCAGGGATATTCTTGATGATATCCTTGAGAGCTTTCTCTTGAACTTCTTCAAAGACTTCATTGGAACTTGCAGCAAAATCAAGTTCTGTGATATGTCCATTTTCTAAGCTGTAAATCCACGCATTAATAGTGATCTCCTAACCTCTTTCCCAAGCTCTTTACATGATTGTTGAATGGCCCAGATTATACATCTACTAGGCGATATTTAACTCACATAATTTATCAACTTTCTTATTAAAATCATGGATTCTATCAAGTTCCTTCCTGTATCTCAAGTAAATATCTCGAATATGCAGCAGCCAATTATTGATCAGCCCTAGTTTAGGATTCTCAATTGCTGCTTTGACACCTCCGCATTGGTAATGCCCACAGATAATAATGTGCTTCACCTTCAAGACGTCCACAGCGTATTGGACTACAGAAAGTGCATTTAAATCAGTATGGATGATTTGATTCGCAACGTTTCTGTGAACGAACACATCACCAGGGCCTAACCCCGTTAAGGTCTCAGCAGGGACTCTACTATCTGAGCAACCTATCCAGAGATATTTCGGTGACTAGCATTGAGAAAGTTATTCGAAGAAAGTAGGATCTTCTGCTTTCATTTTCTTTGCCCATTCTTTGTTGTATTTCAGTAAGTCATCAACACTGCTTGGGGTTTCATTAGCTACAACTGCATGATGATGAGGATCTAAACCTGCACCTGAACCATGGGTGTTGCTAGCTTCTTGTGTTATCTTTGCTGCTGGACTTTGATAGAGTTCCATTTTGTTTGAGTTATTTTTTTGATTATTATTGTTTTTGTGATAATTAATAATATTTTTTTGTTGATAAATTCTTATTCAATTTAAATCATTCCCTGGCTCGTTAAAAAGAGAAAGAGAATCGTTTAAAAATAGTACTAAACCACTAAAAATGCGTGTTTTTGAGGCCTTGAATTGCAGAAAAATATCATTAAATTTTTTAAATTAAACCTATCCCTTTGCTTGTTGGGTTCCTTTTTTTCTATTTCAAGACTATTTCCCTTAAATTCCTTCTTGAAATAGTAAAATCAACCTTACTTTCTCATATGTAAATGAAAAAACAGATATTTTCCTGTGACAATTCCAAAATTTTCAAATCTTCGAGTACTGCTTTGGTTTTTTCGCAGGAATGTTGATAAAAATCTATATCATAATTGATCAACTACAAGTGCATCTTGGAATTCAAAGGCAGTGTATGTTATTTGACTTGCAACAAAGAACTAAGAATAAACTCATAAGTTTGCTAAGTCTGTGAGAAACCACTCAAATGCCACTCAGAATCAACTTAGCAGCAAGTTAAAAATCGTAGAAACAATTCGAACAAAATATCGATTTTCTGATTTTACTTACAATTTCTAAAGTCTACCTCAATAAATGAAGGGTCTTAAATTTTTATGCCTTTTAATGATTGAAATTCTGGTTGCTTTAAAACAAAATCAAAATCAAATAAAGTCAAATTTATCATAAATCGCATGGGTGAAGTTGATAAATATCTAAGAATTACTATTCTTAGATTGAAATGGAGAGGAAAAAGCAAAGTAATCAATATGAAAATCTTTTTTTGTTGATTAGATTGCCATAATATGAGAGCTGATTACTCCTGTCATCATTTAATACTGAAAAGAAATACAAATTAATAAAAAAATGTATTTAAATATTTCCTTTTGTATTTTAGAATTCCAAGGAAACCCAGTGCCTTACAGGATTTGA
>Ga0302285_10002034_pt1 | contig 11300 bp, 7 predicted proteins | sample III_Fen_E2_2_FD_200455 | JGI IMG/M metagenome (GOLD analysis project Ga0302285, IMG submission 200455) | Peat permafrost microbial communities from Stordalen Mire near Abisko, Sweden - III_Fen_E2_2 | ecosystem: Environmental > Terrestrial > Soil > Wetlands > Permafrost | place: Sweden: Abisko...
CATCGCAGAACCAAGAAGAACCTTGTTAAATTTATTGATTTTGCATAGAAGATGAGCATAAAGATGGCTGTAAATGAGTGCCAAACTATGATGAAATCTGTGTCTCATCAAAAATAGAAACTGGCTTTGATTTTTCCATGTCGATCCCGTTGAGAAAAAACGAAGGAACTTCAATGAACTCTTAGATTTGCTACTTCGAATTCTAAGAAGAAGCTGCAGTGTTAGTTGTTTCTTCTTCCATGTAGGCAGGATTAAGTTCCACACTCTCACAAGAATCTATCATACTTTTATGTGAAAAATCCCTTTATTTTTCTTGATATTAGTTCTTTTCACCCTCTTCAAGTATCATTTCTTTTCTTGATATTTGAATACAATTATCAGCTTGATTTCTCAGTTTGTCCCATGTAAATAACGATTGTGAAATACTAAGATCAGGTTAAGCCAATTAATTAATTTAGACCTTTGGATTTTGTTGATAATAGCAAGAATCATCAACCTTCTAATTCAATATTTATTCATTAGAAAGTGAACCTTCCGTCTATCCATACCCAGAAGGTTCAGGGTTGATCTAAACCATCGAAAAGAGCTTAAGCTTCTTTGCTGAGAATCTTGAAGCCGATTAATTTATGAGAGACCTTTGTTTGGTGATTTTATTCGTTTTGTGTGGAGTCGGATGCTATTACCTCTCACACTCCATATCCAAGTGGAAATTCGACATTCCAGTTACTTAGAGACCCAAGCACTGCACAGTGATTATTCTCCTACGATCAAAGGGCTTCGATAGGGAGAATTTAAGGTAAAATTGTTGAAAAGTAATGCAAAGTTAGAGCTGCTAAACTTCAAACAGTTCAACTTGTCTTTTTAAGGCAATGCGTTATGTTTTTTTTACGTTTGTTTGCTGTTTTTTGTTTATTCCCAAAATCCAAAAATTTTGAGAGACAGTCAAACTGTGAGTGAGTTATGAAGCTCAATTTGCTATTTGAAAGGCTGAGAAATTACTGAATTTAGCTCTGGATTTTAATCTGCAATTTTTCTATTCAAGGCAGGTGCACAGAGACAGAGAGGATGATTGATAAATGCAAAGTTGATTCCCTTTATTTTCGTTTTATTAAAGAGTAGTTAGATCAGCTTCACACCCCTAGGAGGGAGAATATTTTTTTACCCACTAAATTGCTCTTCGTTTCTTAACAATTCAAATAATATGTAATCACTTTTTTGTCTTAAAAGTCAATATTTTTCTATTATTTTTTATTCTTATTTTTATGTATTTTCCTGTAAATTTCAACATCTCTTTGCTCATAATTCCAAATTACTGAATCAATCATTTATTTAAGAAACAATATATGTTTATTTGATTAATAAAAAGTCTTTTAAATATCTCAAGTTAATATTTAACATTTTTATGTTATGTTGCCATTTGGTGAAAAGTAACAATATTTATTAACCCTTCGTTTATCAAATAAAAAAATCCATAAAGAAGTTGCACTAATCTTGAATCTAAATTAAAAGTTGTTCACTTAAGGAAGAATCCGGAAGGAATATCTGGTAGGAATTAAAAACCCATAATGTTATCAAATATCCATTCTAACTAATGGTTTTTTTGAGAAAACAAAAAATATTTGATTTAATATTTAATTTACAATTCAAGCAGTTGATTCAAAATTAATCCTTAAGTTTTTCTTTTCTGACTCAGATTGTTCGTTTCTTTTAAGCTTACAGAAAACTACCTTATATAAAAGTATTATTATCAAAAGATGATCAATATATTTAGTAATTAACTCTTCACTAAGTGATTTTTTTTTAGCTAAAATCATTTAGCAACTGTAATCTCATCTCTCAAATTGTAAATTGGAATAAAAATCTTATTTAATAAAAAAACTGCATTTAGTAAACTACGACCTGCTTTTGAGCAATTACTTTATTAATAATCCTTTCTATAAGTTTTGAAATTGTTTATGCTTGAAGGGAATTTATTATCAGAGAAAAATACCTTTCTCGGTTGTGATTTCCCAAAGAATACAAAATTTAGTTTAATTTATACTTGGTTTTGCCCAAAAAATGAGAAAGAAAAATACGGCTTGCAATATTATTTCGAGATTGTCTCGGTGAGTAAAGCCTTTTATTTGGAAAGAACTATCGAAAAATAACAAAATAATGTAAGGAATAGTACCTTATATCCTATCATCTTCAGAAATCATTAGGTGGAGATATTAAAAATAACTAAGCTCCCAATTTTTCGATATTTTCAAATATTTGACATTCATTTATGAGAATTTTTACCCCTCCATTAATCACGAATTCCTTCAAATGCCGTTTTATGACAATACTAATACACTATTCAGCTAATAACAAAGATAATCTTGAGTTTCAATTAAGTTTTAGTGATACAATTTTCCCTCAAGGTTAATATTTTTTGCTAGGGAGTTTGAAAAGAGGTGGTGAAAAAGATTAAATTGATTCTGCTACTGAATTCGTCGCTGTTGTATGCCCTGTTCGGATGATTTTTCTGGATGGTGTGCTGGCAATAGAAGCCAAATCGACTGGCTTATGTTTTGGGAAGAAGTAAGCAGTGGATTGCTCATTCGATGATGGCTTAGTTGTGTGAGACGAAGAATTAAATATTTACTTTAAACTATTGCTGGTATTGTTTGTATTCTTATTGAATTGCTAGCTTTCCTGTTGTGGAGTAGTGGAAGTAGTATTAAATTATGAGCTCGATGGATTGATAGATAAAACAATAGACGGGATCTTAGTTGAAGTCGTGGAGATATTCGATCCCTTTAAAACGCGTGTCCCTTGAGGTGTCAGGGCAAATTGCTTCTTAGAAGGGAGGCTTTCTAGGTTATTTTATATCGATAAATGATTCGATTGATTATAAAACTTTCTCATGTTTTGAACATTTCCAACTGCAGGTTCCAACAAGACTTACTTTTAACTTCCAGATTTAGCAGAAAGCTATTAGAATCTTTCAAAGGGAGAAACAATATGTAAAGACTAATTCGAAGGAAACTGCACAGACAGCAGATTACTTTTGCTGGTTATTTCCCTCAAAGACGGTTAAGTCCCATGCAATTACTATGTTCTAAAAAGCTTGATATTCTGACTACTGATATTTCTCAGTGATGTATTCTCATCAATTTAGGAATTTGGAAGTTGATTTTAGCTGGTACATGAGTTAATATTTGATCTACTGAATTCCTCTTAGCTGCAACAATTACCTTCAATTTCAGTATGTTGGCTCAACCCCTTTTCTGGCTTTGAACCTTCAATGTAGACACTCTAAGCAGCTGTTCTGGTAAAAGGCATCATTATTCCTTTGGATCTTCTGTATACTCTATACGGCTGAACTTTTGAATTGAATGACACAAATTAATTCTGTTATTTCTCCTTGAGATCTAATATTGCAGCCATATCTAACTCACAAAGGGAGGAAGATATCTTTTTATGATTCCTCTCTTCTTTACTTCCACTATTTTGATAATTAGAGAAATATCCATCTTTTTTAGCAGAGAAAGCTGCTGTTTACTGGAAGTTTTGTTAGGAATTCTAAGAGAAATTATCGCCTGAAAATTATTTCTAACTCTAAATCCATCTGAATTTCTCATAGTTTTCCTAAAACCCCTAGTCTATTGCTTGGCAATATGTGTTGAACACATAATTCTAAAGTTCTTCCTTTTCCCGTTATTCTTTTTACAAATTTCCACCAATCTTTTCCTCATGCGTGAAGAAATATTTCTACTAGTTAAACTACCCTTCTATCCCTGCTTACGCTTGGTTCTCTTCTTTCACCATTTCTAGATTATTCTTCATCTAAGCTTATCGAATTTTCTTTTTGGTTTCGTAAGTCCTATCGAATCTCCCAATCGGCTTACTTAATTCATCACCTTCGGTCTTATCGAAATCTTCAAGCAGCTTAGTTGCAGACTCAAGATTCTTCAGTTACGCTGCGTATTGTATGCTCTTGTCCACAGTTGCTAACTGCGACTAGCGCTGGGCTTAGCTCATAATCTTCCATGGAGAATTATCTCCAGATACAGGAGATAACAACTATTATTAGTTCTATTGTAGTTGCTTTTACTGCTACAGAAACTACAAGTAACTCGGTGAAAGTGCTGTATTTGTAAGATTATTATTGTTATTGTTAAGATGTGTTGCAGTATCGTCTTCCTCTATTTTGCATATCGGCTGGGATCTAAATTCAAATTCATTCTCGAGATTATTAAATACATTCAATTTCTCAATGAGATTGTTCTTCTCATCCTCTGTTAGGACTGCTTTATGCGCGATTGTCTCAGCAATGTCGAAATACCTGATGTTATTCACAGTCAGATACAAGCGACCTTCAAGCTCCTTCTTCATTCCAGTGACAATTTTCTTGACAGCTTCAACAAGTTCTTCTCCTGATTTATTCGCCAATTCGTATTTAGAATTGATTTGTTTAACATATTCCTTCATTCTCTTGATCATTTCCTTGTATTCCTTCCTCATTTTCACCTCCTATTCGTTGAAATTATCCTCCATCTTGTCATCCTTTATTCAAATTATTACAAAATAATGAATCAATTAGTAATTCCATTAGAACCAGCTTTTCCTAATTTGTGATAACTTTTGTGTACTTTGATCATGTTTAAACTGATAATCATTCTTAAGTATAAAAAAACAAGTATTCTTTACATTGAGTGCTTCATAGTACGACTTGGAGTAGCGTGGTTGAATGCATTTTCCCAATTTGAAGTCATGCTGCCCATAAAGCCATCCCGATTGAACCATATAATGTGGAACTTCTTGAAGCTCCAAAGTTCTGTAATTTTTAGGACCAGATTTTTCCTTTGTAGTGTCAACTCTGCAAGGGTTCTTTGATGCGAAGAGAATAGCATCCTTCCTAGGACATCCTTCGCCACGAAGAACCAGATAAGTCACTGCATCTTTGAAATCGCGATGGTCATAATCTTCCCCATGAAATCGAGCACAATTCTTTCTAATAATGTGATCTTCCGCTTTATCTTCCTCAAATAAATTATCGTCGCTTTTCTTCATGTTTCAAATACGATCTCCAAGCAGAGAGAAGCAGTTCAACAGCTGATTTACTTTGATATTCTTTCTATTAATGCTGGCTTTTTTTAGATTTCTAAAGATTAAGTAATGTAAAATAGACTTTTTTGTTTTTTCTTCTTCTAATAATCTGCTTATCCGGCGAATTAGAGAAACAACACTACTTGGGGTCTGTTAAGATCCTTTTTATTTATCTTTTTCAAGCCACAAATAGCAACAATACAACTAAATAATTCCTATTAGACTAAAAATTTCCTAAAACTATTAATTCGATAGGAAATAGCCAAATATTAAATTGTCTGTTTCAGTGAATAAGGACATTATTTAGTGTGCCTACCCAGTTATCTGCTTTGGGAAGAAACTAAACAATTAAAGAATAAAGAGTAAGTTCAAATTTTACAACAATAATATTTCAAGTCAATACAAAAAATTTAATTTTTTTTCTTCTTTTCAATAAGCTAAAAAAATAATTAATAAGATGATATCTCTCAGTTTCATTTATGTTATCTTTTCACTTCAGATTAATGCAGCTATTACATTGAAGGGATTAATCTCTTTGTATTATCTAATTGTCATTGACAGGAATGATTAATTGTCTAATTTGAGAGTGAAAGCAAATTAAACTCTTAGAACCTCAAAAACACATAGATCTCAGGCGAGAAAAAAAGTGAGAACTCAATTCTCTAATAGTAGCAAACTATGAGCGATCCAGATTTGGAGAATCTCTAATTGATACTCCGTAATATTGATTCCTTTGACGATAACGGGTAATAGATCATGTTCTCGCACACAAAAGAGTTCAAAAAGCTCACCTGCTTAGACGATGCGTAAGAAGATTGCTTAGATGAGATAAATAATGAATTATTTTGTAATCTTTTCTAAATGGATGCTTTTAACTATTAGAGAAGTCAACGAGAAAGTATGCACTTTGATATTTGACTTGATAAGAAACCCACAAGAAAACACCAAAACCCGCTTATTTTCACTGAAGGTAAACAAAATAATACATATTATTAAGCTTATGAATGCTCTATTTGCTTTTAATCTGTTATTTAGTTCATCACCTAATGCCTGATTGAAGCAGATTTACTTTTTCTAGAGACATTCCAAGATCATTCAATAATGAATTACTTCTCCTAACAATCACTTAATCATTCAAAGGAAAAAACGGCTGAGACAGTGGGGATACACTTTCTGAATGCAAATAACCCAAGTATGTTTCAAACACAAACAATTAGATTAACACCTTTCTTCATGTTTCTTCCATTCAACAACTTTGCAAATATTTTAAGGTTTTTATGAGAAGTAAAATGGATAGAATTTCATCTTGATGATGATCGAGACATGCTAACTTTTTTCTAAAGCCTACCCTAAAAGACACCCTTCTAACGATAAATCAAGGTTTCGTGAGGCGATCGAAAACATGGAGAAATCTAAATGCTATCTCCCTTCTTAGCCAACGTTCCTAAAGCAAAAACTAGAGACAATATAAAAATCTCTAACTGAACAAAATTATCTGGTTTTTGGGAGCCCTATCATTCCAGTTATGTCAATCAGATCTAATCACTCACCTTTCCACAGTCGGATTGTCAAATTGGGCTCAGAAAATTAAAGAAACAACAATCAAAATTAGAATAACAATAATATTTCGAATGGTTAAGGACACAATACTTTTTATGATTCTATTTTGAAGCTACAAGAGATCTATGAAGGTGATTATTTGAAGAGTATTCAAGAGAATATGGCTACAATCAATAGAATTAGACTGATTGTAAAGAAGAATGAGAAAAATACTCTTGAAAAAATGAGCAGTTAGTATGGTAGTGAGTTAAAAAAGTTCAAAAATGAACTCGTAAATAATGGTGTTTCGCAGAATGAAAAGATCAAAAAGAACAGAGATAATTTAATCGAAGTTGATGAAGATTTGATTAGATTAATAGGGGCTTTCAAGGATAACAAGGATATGACTGATCTTTAAAAATATTTTAACGAAGAAGAGTTTTCGAAGATGATTGAAGGAATGCAAGAAATCTTAGATATTAATAGAAATAATTCTCAAATAAATGGAGGTAATAAAAATATAAACAATAGTCCGAATAATACACCCTGCAGTAATTGCGCACCTAGATAGTAATTTCAGAACGGTAATCTCTATAAATCTATAAATTCTAGTATTTCGAATGGAGATAATGAGTAAATCGATGGAATAAATGGGATGCCTAATGTTGCTAGAGTTCAAACTTTATTAAAATTAGAGTAAAGAAATTCTTTATTAACAATACACCAATAAAAAGAAGAAGCTTAAGCGACTTTCCCAACACATTAAAATGAGGAAACACATAGCGAAATGCTTCTTAATCAAAAAGGATCTGTTGAAACTATGAAACCTGTTGGATTTATTCATTGCATGACGTAAAAATAAGAATCGTTTAGTTAGCTTGACAAAACAAGCAGCAACTCACCAATAGCTAAAGGAATCTCTCTGCAAGATGTAAGGATATTATGAATGGAGTATTTTTTAGATTATTAATTAAGTTGATTTTATAAATAATTTTGGAATATTTTTTCTTCAAACAACAAGCACGAAGCAGTGATTACTTAAGAACGAAAAGAATAAAATAAACTTAGACAAATTATTGAAGAGAAAGATAAGGAAATAGCAAATCAAAAGGAAGTCATTCTCTCTCTGATGAAGGAAATACAAAAAAAGGATGAAGAACTCTAGAAATCACTGAAAAAATAACAAAATACAAAATGATTCACCAAAGCAGTTCAACGTAAGAAATTAGTAAAAATGAGCAATTTCAAAGCAACATACTATCTAAACCACACAATAACAGCTACTAACCCTCCTTAAGAAGATCTAAAAGAATTCCCAACGATTCTCTCAAAGATGATTTCAATTTAGAATTGAAACTGTGCATAGATTTTAAATTATTATTTCTCCTTTTTTATTTAATTGTATAAAAGACATTATTTGTAAATCAACTAAAACTGAATGTTCCTCTTATTTTTCTTTGACATTTTACTACTATCTTCCAGTAAAAGAGTTGTTCAATGTTAACAAAAAGTAAAACCAAGTAACAGTCTCTCAAATTCTTTATTCTTTTTAAAAAAACTATTTTTGTTTTTGGATTTGCCTGAATTTGATTTTAAAGAATCCAGTTCTATTGGGAAGCTGAAACAAAAAGAAAATCGAAAGGCTGTGGATTAATTAATATTGATTTTTTGAAAAATAAAAACTAGTTCTGAAGACCAATAGAGAAGTCAAGGCAAAGAAGAAGGGACTCTTGAAAACAAAATATATAAATCTATGAGCAATCCTAACTTAGAATAGCTTCAGTTTATCTTGCAAAACATCGATTAAGTAGATGAAAATGGGAGATAAATCAAATACTCCAACACGAAGGAATTCAAGAAGCTGATTCAACAGAACAATAAGTAATATGTTATGATATTTATCTATCGACTCCAAGTTAAAAAATAATTGATAGTGCATGCTCATTTGGTTATTTTATGATTGTTTTTAGATAAATAAACGAGAAGATATGCACGATGATCCTTCAATTAGTCTCGAATGTCAGAGAAAAGACCAAAACACGTCTCTTCTCTATTAAAGTAAAATATTCATTAATATATTTTAGATTAGTATCATTTATCTTTTTCGTGTTAAGTTCATCACTCAGTGCTTGACTGATGCAAACATTACCTTTCTGGAGACATTCTAAGACCATCAGATCATGTCATTCTTCCAAGAGCACTGCTTTAATAACGCCTTCAATTCAGATGAAAATACAATAGGCATATTCTTCCTCAATAATTCAAATCCAAGTAAAAAACATCTCTTTTTTACTTTCAACAGTTATTATTTCTGATTAGAATTAGTAGTTTTCTTGCAAGTCTTATGGTTTTTTGAATGAATGCTTTATTAACCTTTGATTACGAGCATTGAGTTTAAGAAAATGGATGATTATTTTTTAAAACATAAAAGCCAATGAAGAAAAGAAAAATGGTTAGAATTTTGTACTCTTAATGGTGGAGTCTTGCTAGCTGCTTGCGGAGGTTTATCCTGTGAGATATCCTTCGCAAAAGGCATCTCTATTCAGTGAGTTAATAGATAGTATGCTGGATTCTGGATGTTATCTTCCTTCGTAGCATTCGCTGATAAAATAGACTCCTGAAGAATTAGTGCAGATTCTCGCAGAATAGCATTATCAAGGAAGTAATCATGGAGATGGCAGAATATCAAATAATACACCCTCCTAGCCATAAAAAGCAGCAGCTAATATTAATCCAACTTCAACTCCTGGATAACCCCCAACAAGTTCGTAAATTAACAAATCTAAGCAGCAACAATAGCAGAGATCACAATTGACTGAAAATGAATACAAATAATTAATCTCACAGAATCTAAATCGATTGAAAGTTATCAAGTAAAACGTGTTGAACTCGAAACAACTGAGTAACGAGCAAGCTGAAGGGTTCCACAGAGAATTACAGGAATATCATGATTAGATTTAATTTGCGTAGGTTTAAGATGAAGAACTCTCGAATCGGTTAGGAATGCTCTCGATTGTGGATGAAGAAGTAAACATGCGATTTAAGGATTTCACTAGGAACAAGAATCTCGCGGAATTGCAGGAATTCTTCAATGTCGGATATGCTAATGTTATTTCGCTTGTGGAGGATAATCAACAAGAGGATGCGTAGAAATAGCCACAAGGGATGTATAGTGATTTTAGAAAGTAAGATGAGCAATAGAAAAAAGAATAGGAAGTTATTACATAAAGTTAGCGAGATAATGCTATTAGATAGTAATAGAAATAAGAAGAAGAGCAATAATTATAGTATTTAGCTGCATAGCAAGCAAAACAGCAGAAAGCTGCTGAGGAAGAAGAGAAAAGGAGAAAATAATAACTATTAGATGAAGAAACGGACAAAATCAACAAGTAAAGAGTTTTAGAATAACAGAAACAACGAGCTGCAGAAGCATAACGACAACGAGAAAAAGAAATTGAAGATGAAGAAAGGAAAAAATCGTTGAGTAAAAATGAAATACCTTCTTAACGAGCGTTGTAGATGTCTTACAAGAACATCTCCGCTGTATAAGAAGAGAGTGAAAATGGATACAGCAATGACCGAGGAGGATCAAGTTAACTCCGATCGAATAAGTTTATGTCTGCGTTACATGAAATAGGTGATTTAGAAAAAAGTAAAATCAAAGATCCACGGGCATCATTTCGAGGCGGCTCTACGAGTGAGTTAGATAAATCGCATTCACTTTCGAGGAATGATCCAATGAAGAGCAAAGCGATCATTTCAAAGGGAATTGCCAGAGAAGAAGTAACAAACGGGACATAAGGGAGATTAATAGCAAACTGCATGTAGTTTTTTGTTGTTTTGATGTAATAATTTTATTTGTTTTTAGCATAATTCAGTGGTAGCTAGGGAGAAGGAAGAGCAGGATAGATTGAAGAAGATGTTGAAGACTAAAGATATTGATATGAATAACTATGTGGAGACTATTAAACTAATGAACAAAGACGCTCAAGAAAAGGATTCTTAGATCTATCATTTAGAGAAGCAAGTCGCATAATAGCAAGAAAGAGTAAGATAGTTAGAGTCTGGTGCACCAATGGAACTCTAATTCAAGCTAGAGAAGAAGAGATTAGAAGATGAGAATAAGGAGTTACTAGATAAAATTAAGGATTTAACTGAGACGAATCGCTAGAATTAAGATTAATAACTACAAAAAGCATACTCTAAAGTCAATGAGCTTGAAAAGCGCTTGAAGTCATAAGATAATCAAATAAAAGGGTTGATTTTGAGTTTAAAAGAAGAAGAAACGAAAAATATGTAATTCTCCAATTAGAACATCGCTTTGTAGAGGGAGATAGCAGCGATTGCTGAGGAATTCAAGAAACTTAAAGAATTAAAGTAGCAAATGCTGCAAAATAGCAATACTAACAACTAAAATGCAGCTTTGGTTGGGTAGAATAATAATCTATAATTAGAAAACAACAATCTTTTGGATAAAGTTAAAACACTCGAAAGACTACAAGCAACTAGGGAGTAAACTCTGGAGAATCAAGCGAACGAAAAGGAAAAGTAGTAGAAATAAGTGAATTAGCTACTTACAGAGAACGCATAGCTGTTAAATAACTGGAATAACTTGAATACATAGTTTGCAGCGGTTTAATCCAAAAACCAAGAACTTATCAAGACGAGAACGAATCTCAATAGTCATA
>Ga0302285_10002035_pt1 | contig 11298 bp, 4 predicted proteins | sample III_Fen_E2_2_FD_200455 | JGI IMG/M metagenome (GOLD analysis project Ga0302285, IMG submission 200455) | Peat permafrost microbial communities from Stordalen Mire near Abisko, Sweden - III_Fen_E2_2 | ecosystem: Environmental > Terrestrial > Soil > Wetlands > Permafrost | place: Sweden: Abisko...
CCATTCTAATCATTTTAGCTTTATTAGCTGAGATTTCCTTCTTATTAGTTGTTTCCTGCAACTCTAAATTTATCAAGAAAAGCATCAACTTTCTTCTTAAGAATTGCAATATTTGACACCTTGGAAATGTCAATATCTTTGAAGACTAACGAAGGATGAACGCAGAATTGTCGCAGCTTGCATATCATCTAAAACACATGCATGTAATTATTCCCCAAGCCCGAATTATTTGACTTGCCTTGAATCTCTTCAACAATGTTACGACTGCCTTTGAGTAGCAAATTGTAAAGTTTTTGTTCCCCCGCAGTTAGTTTGACGAGCTCGAGATGAATATTCTTCGAAGGCAGCTCTAAGATTTTCTTTCCTTCGTTGTCTTAAGATAATTTAGTTCTACGAAGAGTCAATGGTTTAAGGATTTAATGAAGGAGATCAAATTTGTCATTTCGAGAAGCATTCTGATTTATGTACGAATTCCACCAAAACCACTCACCAAATGTCTCAACTTTCAAGAATTTCAACAAGCTGAATAAATCCTGAAAGAAAACATAACATTTCAGGATATTTAAACAAAAATATCAAATGACTGTGAATATGAGTTTACATCAAGTTTATTTTCAATAGGAGTGCCTGTGAGTGCCCATCTGAATTGACCATCCAATTAGAAAGCAGCCTTAGCAATTGAACTTTTGCTATTTTTGATTTTTTGCGCTTCATCTAGAATGATTCTATGCCATTTCTTCTTGAAGAGTGCGCCTTTTGGATCTTCTGAATATTCCGATCCAAGAAGATTGTATGGACAAATGACTACATCATATTAATTGAGATTGGCTTCTTTTCTACTGTCTTTGTCATGGTAATTGAGAATCTTGATCGAATCTTTATTAGAGTGCTTTGTTATCTCACTTTCCCATTAACCTAGACACGTTAACGGCAAGACTAACAAAGTTCCAGAAATTTTAGAATTCTTTTTAGATTTTTGTAAGTCTGAATGAATCAATGCCAGACTCATTAATGTTTTTCCTAAACCCATTTGATCAGCCAATATCCCACCAAAAGTATGCTGAGCCTGTTAGAACAAACAGTTAACAAGAAAAATGTAAATAATTTAAGATGTTTTGAAATGTTCTCATGCAAAAATATGCGTTGTCTAGTCTCAGAAAGATAAATTTGTGATAATATTATTACTGGTACGAAGCTTTGTGATATTTCAGCTGAGAAGACATTATGATAAAATTTAGTTGAATCAGGCAGAGTGATTTCCTCATAAAATGAATTCAATTCTCGGTCTTCAATGAAATGCTATGGATAATTCTTAAATAACTCCCTCTTTGTGAGCCTTCCTTCCCTGTACATCATCCAACTCAACCCTTGCTCTTGGTAATCAAACAATCTTGTGGACATAGTCTTTGGAGCTGCAGTCATGCAGTAGAACTACGATTCCTTCAGGTCTGAGAATTTTTCATTTAATTTCAGTGCCTCCTTATCTGTTAATTCCTCTTTCTCTTTTCCATCTACTTCTGCTAACCCAAGAGACTCACGAGTATTCTAATTTAGATCGCCATAATTAATTCTTTCAAATTGATCTAGTTCTTCAGCAATCTCACTCTCATTTTCTTCTTGTTCAGCTCTTCGAGCCTTAGATCTCGATAATTTTTTAATTGCTTTTGGGAAAAAAAGAAAATATTTGTAAATAATTTCAAAATAAAACTAATATTTTCTCCCCTTTCTTTCTTCTTCTTACGCTTCTTCTCTTTTTCTTTTTCTTTTTCTTCTTGTTCTTTAAGAAAAAACAACGGAGTCGCGTTTTCGAGTGCTTCGGGACAGTGCGAATAGTAATCTCTCATTTCTTTCGATTTCAAAACTAATTACGCAGGTAGAGTTGCATGCTATCTTTTCAAAGCAAGATTCCTCAGTAATCTCCCTTCAGTGCCATTGTTCTCACGAATCAAAGAAGGAATAGTTCTCTTCAAGTTCATCAAATCAAACAACTAAGGGATCACTTCCTTCATATGGAGAATGTAATTAAATTCCCATTCTACAATCATATCATTCTTAGCTGTCTATGTTTTTTTGACAATCTTCTTCTTGCCCTTAGATTATTCTTCCTTTTCCTCAATTTCTTCTTCTTCTTCTTCTTCTTTTTTTTCTTCTTCTATTTCTATGTTAGAATCCTCATCAGAACTGTCAGATTCCTCTTTTATTATTTTTCTACCTCTACCATTTTTTTTCTTTTAAACTTTCTTATTTTTGTTGTTTTTCTTCTGTCAAAATAACAAAAAATATTATTTTTAATATTGTATCCTTTTTAGTTGCAGAAAGAAGACACAAATATCTATTCATTATTTTTAAATAATTCTCTTACAAATATAAAAGTGGATTTACCTGAATTGAATCATTTATCTCAGTATCTTCTTCTTCTTTCTCCATTTCTTTAGCTTATTCTTTGGTTTCATATTCCAAGAAATCAGCTAAAGTTAGTGGATTAGCAACAAATGCTTCATTGAGATACACATCCATGATGACATCAAATGCTTGATTCCCATCGATCCGATTGTCAACTGTACTTGGATTCAAACAGAATAATCTCAAAGTCACAAAATCTTTGTAGCCGAGAAGATTCCATATTTCACACCCATTATGCTCGAACACACCAAACTAATTTGAACAAAAATTTTTAATCAAAAATCAAATTAAAACAAAACAAAATCATAAAATCTTTTTGTGTTATTTTACTATTTCTTTGTTCGCACTGGCTACATTAGTATGCAATCTACTAGCCTGAAGATTCATCGTTTTATTTTTTCCTCTGAAATCATCAATATGTCTGAAATCCACGAGAAGAGGATCTCCTCTGTGAAGTTCTTCGGCTTTTTTGTTCGCCCACCGCTTGAACATGGTAAATTCAATCTTGCGCATTTACCCAAAGTATTCGATTTATACTTTAGATCTGAACTGAATAGTACCAATGTATTTCGGCCAAGTACCCGAATTTAATTCAGGCATGCTCAGGTAGTCAGCTCGTTGGTCTTCTTCAAATTCTTCTCGAGATCTTTTGGCTTTACTTTTACCGTTCTTAAGATTTTTAGCAAATTTCTGTTTCTCTTCAGAAGACTTCTAATCTCGGGCTTCTTTAATCTTAGCAAACTAAGAAAGCAATTCTTATGCGTTTCTGTAGGTTTTTTTGTTGCTACTTTCATCTTTTTCAACATCCCTCTAGACTAATTCTGAGCTACTATCAGATTCAGCATTCTCTTCCTCTGCTTCTACCTCTTCTTCTTCTTCTTCTCCTTCTTATTTTTGGATTACAAGTTCTTTCTTTTTTCTTAATTCCTCTTACTACCTGTTTTACTCTTCTCTTGCTTTTCTCAAATTATTATTTCGATACCATCCATATTTTCTCCACCACATTTTTTCTAAAGTAAACTGATAAATATTAGTTTGTTGAAATACTTGTTCTTCTTTTTATGATAATTGTATTTTTTTATCAAAATCTTACTGAGTCTTAATGTTTGATAAAAAGTTCAACCTCTGACTTAACCCTGAGCATTTAAATCCCGATTTAATTAATTTTATTCATCGCAGCCAATTCTTCAGCTAATTTTTAATTAAAACTCAAATCCCCGCGAAACTTAAACTAACATGATTAGTTTAACGGATCTAAATGCAGGAAAAACACTCTTTAATTTGGAATGGATCTTGTGAAAGAAAAAATAACATGTAATTTCGTACAATATTGAATTAATCATACTTTGAAGTATAAGCTAACTTATCATATTAAGAATTCCCAAATCAACATATTCGATTGAACGAATATATCAACAAAGAGCTTTGATGTCTTGAAGAGGTGTTTATGAATTAAGAAACCATTTAATAATATTTCAACAACAACAACAAAAATAGTTTGAATTCAAATGAAACACAGTAAGGAAAGAAGCCAAGCCCAAACACAACTTAATAAAAATTTTCGGTAAGTAAAAAATCATAAAACACATAGGAAGTTGGATTGGTAATTTTGATGAAATAAATAAGATTTAAATTACAATAAGGATCTGAAAGCAATTAATAAAATGATTAAGGAGTAGAGTTGATAACTAACTGCCAAGATTGTAAGATCTTAGTAGTTATTTTCAAAAAAACAAAACAAAAAGATTTTATCTAAAGGATAGTGATACATTTTGATAGCAAAAATATATTCAAAGGACATTTCAAGCACAGATTGAATTGTTTTTAAGGTTTGATGAATCTGAATTGGTTATGATTCTTTTATTCTTCATTTAATAACTTTAAACATAAAAGAGTCTTTGAATTATTGTGGAAATCCGCTGAACAAATTAATATTGTTTTTTGGGTTAACAGTCTTAGTCAAATTTCTATGTTAATTGAAATTAAGTTGAATTTTGAAGATTAAGGACTGATGAACAATTCTTTTGAAAGCTTTTTCAATTGTTTCCGAAGCCTCTGAGAAAATGCCAGAACAAACCCAAAATGCACATTAGAAGTGTTAGTAGCATGGTTGTTTAGCAGTTTCAAGCTAGATTTACAAATAAGGTTCGACTAATAAATATTAATAAAGATGTAAGTTGTCTGTTTGTTTGTGAAAAATTGAACCTATGAAAAGTTTACTTGCTGAAGGGAAATAAACTGATAATAATACCCTTCTCTTTTCATATGATTTTGCTCATTATGAAAATGGATATGGTATCAGCATGAAACAATAAATTATTAAATGCTAATGATCAAATAAACTCATACAACCTCTTCTTAGAAACAAATTACAGATATTCACACATGGCAAGCAACAAGAGCAGCAATAGTAAGGAATCTTTGTTGTTTGGTGATTGTTTTTCAACATAGTTACACAATTACTTGATTTTATTGTTCGAGGTGACTCTCCTTTGATTTATCGACGAGCTTTCGAGCAACAACAGCTAGCTAAGTGCCATTATCTTCATCCTCAACTTCACAATGAATTTTTGCAAGAAGAAAAGGTAAAAGAGAGCTATGTGGGTTCGAAGTTGTAACTTTTAAATAAGAAATGTTGGTAAAATAGCCAATAAGAAACAAAGGGTTGTAAATTTTGAAAGTGCTTTTAACTTTGACAATCACATATGACTCACTTGGGAGATGCATATTCACATCAACAGAAATTCCCGTATTTTTCCTGATTAACTTTTAAATCATTTCAAAATTGTCCAAAAAAGATAGAGTTATGCAGTCGTGCAGCCAGCGTTTTAGAGCATTTAGGGGAGAATCTCTTGAGTAACGCAGTCCGTGGGATATTAAGAACTTGCTAGAAGCTCTATTCAGAGAATAGCTTCCTTATCCAGAGACATAAAGCACTTTTCAATATTCTCTAATAAGTAAAGTGTTTCTTGTGTTTTTAAACATTCATTTAGTCTTCCAATCACTACATAATGGAAATATTTTTGTAATATTCTTTAAAGGATTTCTCACCTGCAATAATTGGCTCTAATGAGATCGAAAGACGTGACAAAAATGATTCATCTAATAGAAGAGAACACAGCAAGCATCGATCAAACATGAAGTAGACTCTGCAGAATAATAATCTCAGTGCTCAACGACAACTCTCTTCCCTTGAAAGACTCGATTGCCAGGAGACTTCATAGAATTTGCAGAGTTTATTACAGCAAAATCAGCAGTAGAACTAAGTTCTGCAATCAGACACCACTGAAAATCAAGGAAAATTTCATCTGCCTCGGATTGGAAAATCACCAGAAGTTCCTTCCACTCCATTTCTAGGTGGCTCGAACTACGAAATCAAAGACCTTCAAGGGGATTATTAGCAGAACCAAAAAGAAGTCTAAAATGAAGAACATTTGAATATTGACAGTGATTACATTGAAAACGAGAATATTCCTCAACCAAAGCATTAAGGACAAATTCAAAAATAATCAAAACAAGTTATTTAATCAGAATATCCTATTTTCCATCATAGCAGCAATACAAATCACTAGATCATTCATCACAATCGATCTCTCAAGATCAAACAATCCAACGAGAGAATCGAAAAAGATAAACGAAGATGCAAACAAATAGGCGCAATTAACTAGCTAGCCAAACCTCCTTAAACTGTCAATTTGAATCATAATATCCCCTTTCAGTAAATCCTCCAGGGAGAGTAAATAAATCTATAAGCACTTGCTTCTTCTCATCCACGTTGTCAACAACATAGAATTAGCTCAGTTGAAAGTATTCTTCAGCAGACAAGATAGCAAACATAGCAAGAATAACCTACCAATTAGCAGCAAATATCAAGACTACCAGGATAACAAGAAAAAGAATTCAATGATGTTTTCAAGGAAGACCCATCTGAAGGGAATCAGCTTTAGCAATGCAATAAAGTGATAATCACTGAATAAAGTGTATTTCCAGCTAATCCTGAAGATCCTTCACAGACATCTTAGCAAGGAAATATCCTTATTTGCAGTAACAACTCCAATGCGATAAATGATCTTGCTAAACCGAAATGTTTCAACTAAATCAGAAGAGATTCATTATGCTAGCCAAAACAACAAAGCTAAGGACAACAAGGATATTAAGGATAGACTGTAGTTCTACCTTCAAGGACAAGGAGATTATTGTTTTGATAAAAATCTAAAAATATTGTAGTTGGATTGTTCAAATAATATGTATTTCTTTTTGTTGTTGCATCTAAAACGGAATAAATCATATCACCATACCATTTGTATGCAAACTATATCTCTTCATTCATTCATTGAAAGCTTCCTTTCAACTTAGATTCCAAAACTATTTGCTTTTATCATGTTTATTTGTTTTTCTATCTGCTAATGCACTGCATTTGAATTTCAAAGAAAATTAACTTTAGTTTCTATCGCAACTGAAGAGTTCAATTGCTTTGATTTGATTAACCTTTTTCTCCTCTGTACGTGTGTTTGAATATCCTTTCCAATTTGATTATTTGGGGAAGTTGTTACGATTGTTCGTTAATGTTTTAATTTGTGATTATTTTGTTCAATTTGAATTTGATTTTTTTTTATATTTCATTGAGTTTCGAAATTTAAATAAGCTTATTTAATTGTTTCTGTTAATTTTTCTCTTTTTTCTCTCTCTTTATTTCTCATATCTTTCTTAAATCATTCATTATTCGACATAAACTTTATCTCTAACAGTTTTTCAAAAATGTGTTCTTGTTTCAATTCAAACATCTGTTGTCTCGCAGTAATTTACAACAGGTTCTCTTTTGGAAACTAGACATGAACATGCAGATTTAAAAAGAGGGGGGAAAAGGGGGGATAAAAAAGGAGCTGTTTTATGCTTCTCTGTTGCAATGTTTGCTTAAAAACTCAAGGGGCAAGATCAATAGCATCTTTAGGGGTATCAAAAACTAAATTGGATTGTCAGTCCGCATTGCATTAAGGAGAATTTAAAACTCTTGAAGATTAGACAGAACAATCAATATCTATCTTCAATGATCAGCATATGAAGGAGTTTCTCTTGATGATTTCAATCAGTTTCATTGGGATAACTATCATTCTAGAAAAACCTAGATATGTAATATGCCATATTTCTGAATTGAATTGATTCTCAATCTCTCTGTGTGTCCTTTGAATTACAGAACTGTAGCAGTTTATAAAATAAGCCTCTCAGCTATTAAACAGGCTTAGTTCTTCCATTCTTAAAATAGGACTCAAACTATGAGAGAGAGGGAGAGATTGTCCTTAAATTAAATTAATTTTTTAAATTATTCCAAAAAATACTCAACTGTCATTTTGCAGGTATTCCATTAATATTTCATGCCGTCAAATCAATTAATTCTCCCTCACCCCCCCAATATCCATCTACAAAGCAACTTCATTTATAATAGGAAATACTTCATTAGGAAGACTCCTCCTATTGAAAACATGAATACACAATTTAACAAAAAGTGATCACAAATAATACAAAATCACAACATTATGCACAATTAATAACAAAATTGAAAAAAGGAGACTAACCTTTTTACTAGCATAAAAAACCTACCCTTAGTGTGAACACTTCTTTCTCATAGATCCTTAAAGAAATACTTGCCTGTCTTGTTAAGCTCACCCGAATTGTAGTATGACTCATAGACCTTTTCTTCATCCAGCGCTCTGCTGTCAACTCGCTAGAAATCATCTTGTTATTTTTTCTAAAGGGCTGAGGTAATTTAAAAAAAAAAACAAATAAATAAATCTCCATTTTTTAATCAAGGAATCTTCAGTTTATCAGCAAAATATTTCACTCTCTAAACTGATTATTTCAAATCTAACATAGTCCTTTCATTTTATCTCAAAAAAAAACAAAACAGATTTCTTTCATTTGGATATTTTTATTGTTTTTACTTGCAGCTGCTTTTACAAAGTCGAGACGCTCATACTTGAATCCTTATGGATTTCCATCATTCTTGAGGCTTTTTATTTCCTTCTCAAAAACATTCTAGCCTTCCACCTGCAAAAAACACAATCATTCCAAATTTTTCAGATTACGAAATCCATATCACACGAACAATATTTGTTGTTGCTCTCAATTTACCATACAATAATCCCTGATTTATATTAAGATTTCCTTATTATTTTACCGCTAAGCTATGAAGGGAAGCATCTGAAGGCAGAACCATTTTATTCCTCATGAAATATTTCTTGAAATCTACTGAGTTATTCAGTGAAGAATGCGATTAATAAAAACTACTCACAGGCGAAGAAACTAAAGACTGCTGATATAAGATCTCATTCTAAGATAAATTACTATGGCTCTTATTTGTCTAAAGTTCCACCATCGATCTCCTGACGATTTCAATCGGTTTATTGATAGACTAATCAAATGATAAAGTCAAGAAATTATTGAAAATATCAGTGGAAGAATTCTCCGTTTATCCTTCTAGCGTTAACTTGTCTTTATGTTTCAGCAGCTACATATGCTTCAAGTTATCGAAGCTCCTGATGTTTGTTGTGGACAATACAACATCTTCACCCTCCTATTCGTCTATTTTTTTAGCAAACTTCTTCTTCTCTCCACCAAACTCAGATTTCCTTAACCCTAAATACCACATTCTCTATCCTAATTTTTCTTCAGGAGACTTCATCTCATGGACAACAGCATTTGATTCTACTTTTTTTCTATGATCTTCTTCTGATTTGAGCATCAACAAATCTTCTGGCTTTCTATGATTCTTTACCGATATCCTCGCGATGCTTTAACTCCATTCCGAAATAGTTTAAGCATGCCTATTCAAACTTCTTTCTTCTTTCGTCGCAAGTAGTTTCTACTCCACATTGAGCTATCCAAGGATAGTTTTCAGTTTGTTCTATTCTGCTTTCATTCTCTACTTAGCTTTATTCATATCTTCCAGTAACTCTGCTTTACTGACTTCATCGTAATCACTGTTTCGTAGCCGTTTCTTTGTGCTGTGGATTGACAGAGTGGAAGTTTAACCTATCATTGAGCTTGAATTACCCATTTTCAAAGAATTCTTTGTGTCTCCTAACAAAAATGTTAAACAAAATAACTAAGTTCATTAACATTCTCACTTCATTTCCAAAAATATTTTTTATAAAATCGATGTAATTTGTAAGTATAATATGCGCATACTTGGATGAAAGTGCATCCGTGAATCAGCCATGTTATTTTCACTGAAGATCCCACTTTATTAGCTGTTATTGTTGCTATTATTTTAGTTATTGTTAGCATAGTTACAATATCTGCTGTTATTTAAGAAGTTATTGCTATTATTGTAATTATTGCTTTGTGGAGAAGGTGGTGGATTATTAGTATTAGCACTCTCAAGCATATCCTTCGCTTCAAAGTTATTCAACACAGTGCTTGCCTATCGTTGCATCTTTTGCTTTAACATAAATTGCTGTTGAGCCGCATTGCTGACAGATGATTACTGCCTATCCAGCTTAGAATAGTTCAAGTACTTGCTGAAAAGCTACGTTGGCCCAATCAGAGTGTACGGAACAAGTTACCCATCTTTGTTAACTCTCGGCCCTCTGCTTAATTCTGTGTATCCTTCCTTGATGGTTTTGTTTTCTTCTGCGAAAATATTAGCAATCCCAATTGGATATTGTTTAGTATTCACATGGAAGCTGTTTGCTTTGGCTTTCTGCTGGCTCTTTAAGGCATCTCGTTGTAATTAAGACTGTAGTTGTTTGGAGTCTTTTTCAGTTATGCAGTATGATTATTCTTTGTTGTATTATTGGTCTTTCGATACTTAGAAAGGTGAGAGTTTTCGAGCGAGAACATATTTTCCTTTTGGTTAAACAACAGGGCCCATGGAGTCTTTAGATGTAAGAATAATAGACGGAAACTTAGGACCTTGATAATTACCACTGTTGGCTGCTGTTGTTGTGCTCATGAGAGTGCCTTTTTTGTTGTCGTTTTCGGTTATCCCTATGGAAAGATTCAATGCGGTTTTAGAGATTGGTTTCTAGCCATAACTAGCAATTGTAGTGATGTCAAGAGTAGAGCTAGATCTCCCAAATTTACTCCCTATTGTAGTTTTATTCATCTTGAAAAGGAAATCCAAAGAAAGAAGAATTTTAAAGCTGATTGAAGTGAATAGGAAGGAAGTAAAAAGGATGGATGATAGAAGAGTTTATGAGAAATATATTGGTATTAATTGTATTAGATTCTCCTTTCTTTTTTGTTTTGTTTGTCTTCTAAAATATATTTTACTTGTTCTCATTTATTGAGGATGATACTTCTGTGGATGGGATAAACTACTAAGAATATAAAGATAAATCTACTAAGTCACTTGTAAACTAAATATACAACTGCCTTAGCATTTGGCATTAATTACAGATTCACAAATGATAATATTTTTCTTTCTCTTTTTATTGCTTTCATATTCAACCTCCTTAACTTTAAAGATTCATTTCAAAATTGTCTGAAATTAAATAATTATTGCACTAAAATTAAAAATTATGTGTGTTTTAAACGATATTCATAATTTAGATTTGTTGATAAAGGGATAATTCAAACAAAAAGTTGGATTCATTTGAAGGTTAAGAGAAAATCCTTCCAATGAAGAATGGACCCAAATGAGAATCATTATTAACGCAATGTTAGCAATATTATTGTTTGACTGTTCAAATTGTGGTTTATCTAAACGAAAAAGAAAACAAAAAAAAAGAGAAAACATTCCTAATAATTACTTAATTATTCTTGAAGTTAAGTGAGTTATATTAGTTGGATGAATCTACTCGTCTAAAAGCTTGCCTATGTCTACTTTGGTTGGTATGTGTTCTTCTTAATTTAAGACTCACTTTGGGATAATGAAGTTAATGAACCCTCCTCCAA
>Ga0302285_10002037_pt1 | contig 11296 bp, 5 predicted proteins | sample III_Fen_E2_2_FD_200455 | JGI IMG/M metagenome (GOLD analysis project Ga0302285, IMG submission 200455) | Peat permafrost microbial communities from Stordalen Mire near Abisko, Sweden - III_Fen_E2_2 | ecosystem: Environmental > Terrestrial > Soil > Wetlands > Permafrost | place: Sweden: Abisko...
TCCGGTACAGGTTTCAATTTAAAATTGGGAGCAATTATCAGACCTATTGATATGTTACGTTTAGGTATAGCTATACATACTCCATCGATATACAACCTGACCGACAATAACTATTCAAGTATTGATTATGATACATCAATCAAAGGAAATTTAAGTACTCCAACCACTGACCCAGGCTACAGTAACTATAAACTGAATAATCCGTGGAAGTTTAATGTCAGCGGTGCCGTTGTTATTGGTCAAAAAGGGTTGATTAGTGCAGAATATGATTATAATCTAAACACAACTGCCAAACTATACGATCAGGATGGTAATGCTCAATCTTTCTCCGATGAAAATACAGGTATTAAAAATATGCTGAAAGATGTTCAAACCATTAAAATCGGAGGAGAATATAAAATGACAGACAATATCTCCTTGCGTGCAGGATTCGCACATTCAAGTGCTGCAACAAACAATTCGCAGGCCGATAAATTTATGAGGTTCAATACCACCAGGACTGACACTGAGTATTTCCAGAATAATAAAACCGATTACTTAACTGCCGGTTTTGGATACCGCGAAGCAAGCTGGTTTATTGACTTTGCTTATATGAACAAAATTTTAGATGAAACGTTTTACCCCTATAATTCTAACAGTTTGGCTGTGGCAGTAAAACCTGCAAGCGTAAAGACCACAAACAACAATATTGTTGTAACATTAGGATTTAAATTTTAATTCTTTCGTTTAAACCTACTTCGTCATTTGTTTTTTAATTTTGCATAAAGGTTGGCTTATATAAGTCAACCTTTATTTTTCAGATTCACAGATAAGCTTTTAAGCAACTTGCATAATCATTCTAAAAAATGTACCTTTGCACCCGCTTAAAAAGCGAATTTTTGAATAAGCAAATAAAATTTTACAATGTCATTAGAATCCGAAATACTTCGCCGACGCACCTTTGCCATTATCAGTCACCCCGATGCAGGTAAAACTACATTAACCGAAAAACTATTGCTTTTTGGTGGTGCTATCCATGTGGCAGGAGCTGTAAAATCAAATAAAATCAAGAAAACCGCTACATCCGACTGGATGGAAATTGAAAAACAACGTGGTATTTCTGTTGCTACTTCGGTAATGGGTTTCGAATATCGCGATTACAAAATCAACATTCTGGACACACCTGGTCACCAAGACTTTGCCGAAGACACTTATCGTACACTAACCGCAGTTGACAGCGTAATTATTGTAGTAGACACAGCCAAAGGTGTAGAAGCACAAACCCGTAAACTTATGGAAGTTTGCCGTATGCGCAATACACCAGTCATGATTTTTGTCAATAAAATGGATCGCGAAGGTAAAGATGCTTTTGATTTGCTTGACGAACTGGAAGCTGAACTTGGCATCGCAGTCCGTCCGCTTAGTTGGCCAATTAACCAGGGATTTTCATTCAAGGGCGTTTACAACATCTATAAAGAAAACCTGCAACTTTTCACACCCAACAAACAATCAATCGGCGAATCAGTAGCTTTTTCGGATATCAATAGTCCTGAACTTGAAAAATATGTTGGCGAACATGATGCCAGTAAGTTGCGCGAGGACATGGAGTTAATCAATGGCGTTTATTCAGAATTTGACAACGAAAAATACTTGGCAGGTCAGTTAGCTCCTGTTTTCTTTGGTAGTGCATTGAATAATTTTGGTGTAAAGGAGTTGCTGGATTGTTTTGTAGAAATTGCCCCCTCCCCCCGACCCATTCAATCGCAAGAACGAGAAGTCAATCCATTCGAAGAAGCCTTTTCGGGATTTATTTTTAAAATTCATGCCAATATGGATCCTAATCACAGAAGTTGTATTGCATTTGTCAAAGTTTGCTCAGGTAAATTTGAACGAAATGTAAATTACAAGCATATCCGCCATGGTAAAATGATGCGTTTCTCCAGTCCGACTGCATTCATGGCTCAGAAAAAGGAAACTGTCGACGAAGCTTATGCAGGCGACATTGTTGGATTGCCCGATACCGGGAATTTTAAAATAGGCGATACGCTGACCGGAGGTGAAAATCTTCATTTCAAAGGTATTCCAAGTTTCTCGCCAGAGATGTTTAAATACATTGAGAATGCTGACCCAATGAAAACCAAGCAATTAGACAAGGGTGTTAATCAGTTAATGGATGAAGGTGTTGCTCAATTATTTACTAATCAATATAACGGACGTAAAATCATTGGAACGGTTGGACAGCTTCAGTTTGAGGTTATTCAATACAGACTTTTGCATGAATATAATGCTCAATGTCGTTGGGAACCAATATCACTATACAAAGCCTGCTGGATTGAAAGCGATGATGCTACTGAATTAGATAATTTCAAAAAACGTAAAGCGCAATATATGGCTAAAGACAAGGAAGGACGTGATGTTTTTCTTGCTGATTCCGGCTATGTTCTACAAATGGCTCAAAATGATTTTAAAAACATTAGATTCCATTTTGCATCAGAGTTTTAGTATAAGTTTCATTCGAAATATTATTGACAATATGCATTTCAAATATATCAAAATACAAACACATCAATACTATTTGCAGTTAAATGCACCCATATTGATTAAAATTTGAATGTATTGTTATATTTTTGTCACCAAAACAAACAGATAGTAAAATAAGAGCGCTTAATGAAAAGCAACAAAACTGAACATTTAAACAAATTAGGTTTCTTAGGCCTGATTGTAACACTGGGAATTGTATATGGTGATATTGGAACTTCACCATTATATGTAATGAAAGCAATTATTGGTGCTAATGCCAATCTGGATGCGAACTACATTATAGGGGCAGTTTCTTGCATAATCTGGACACTTACGCTCCAAACCACTGTAAAATATGTGCTTATTACCCTGCGCGCTGACAATAAAGGTGAAGGTGGTATTTTAGCATTGTATGCATTGGTCCGAAAAAGTAAGAAAAAATGGCTCTATGTGATAGCTATCATTGGTGCCAGTACATTAATTGCCGATGGTATTATCACTCCCTCCATTACTGTAGTTTCAGCCATTGAAGGATTAAAGGGTCTGAATAGTGAAACACCTGTTGTACCCATCAGTATTTTAATTATTTCGCTTTTGTTTATTATTCAGCAATTTGGAACGAAGGTCATCGGAAAATCATTCGGACCCATGATGGTTATTTGGTTTAGTATGTTAGGAATACTCGGAGTGAAAGAAATTTTTGAATTTACTCCGATATTGAAAGCATTCAACCCGTATTATGCCATACATCTTTTGACCAACTATCCAAGCTGGTTTTTAATTCTGGGAGCAGTATTTTTATGTACAACCGGAGCTGAAGCTCTTTATTCAGACTTGGGACACTGCGGAATTAACAATATTCGCGTCAGTTGGATATTTGTCAAAACAACCCTTATATTGAATTATTTAGGACAGGGAGCCTGGATATTGACTCACATGAATCAATTGACCGAGAGCACAAATCCATTTTATGCACTGATGCCTGAAAGTTTCCTAATATTCGGAGTTATAATGGCAACTGTAGCAGCTATCATTGCCAGTCAGGCACTTATCAGTGGGTCATTTACTATTTTTAGTGAGGGAATGAGTTTAAACTTTTGGCCACGACAACGTATAAAATATCCAACTGAAGTAAAAGGACAATTATATATTCCCTTTGTAAACTGGTTCCTATACATATTTTGTGTTATTGTAGTTTTGTTTTTCCAGACTTCGAGCAACATGGAAGCAGCATACGGATTATCCATCACAATTACAATGTTGATGACCACCTTATTACTGGGCTTCTACCTGAGAACAAAGAAAATCAAAACAATTTTTGTCATCCCATTTGTATCGATATTTTTAATCATAGAATTTTCTTTTCTTACTGCCAACATGTTTAAATTCATACATGGAGGTTGGGTTACAGTAATGCTTGCCGGTCTGATATTTTGCGTTATGTTTGTTTGGTATAATGCCCGGGAAATTAAAAATAAATATATGCAGTTTCTGGAAATTGCTTCGTTTTACAACATTATTTCCGACGTAAGTAAAGATGAAACTATATCAAAATACTCTACAAACCTTGTTTACCTGAGTAAAGCTAATTACAAAACAGATATCGAAGGTAAGATTATTTACTCTATAATAAACAAACAACCGAAGCGAGCCGATAATTATTGGATTTTGCACATTGATCATTTAGATGATCCTACCACTTTCGAATATACCTTCGAGAAACTTATTCCAGGAACTTTGTATCGTGTCAATATACGACTTGGATTTCAGGTTCAACCATTGATAAACCTGTATTTCCGTCAGATAATTGATGAATTGGTTGAGAATAAAGAATTTGACTTAACCAGTAATTATCCTTCGTTGAAGAAGAATAACATCCCTGGCGATTTCCGCTTTATCATTATTCATCGTGTTTATAATCAAAATCAGGGATTTAATTTCAAAGAAAGATTTACGATGAATATTTATAATATCATTAAGCATTTGGGAATTACTGATACCAAAGCTTATGGACTAGATACCAGCAATGTACATATTGAGTCTGTTCCTTTGGTAGTTAGGAGAGAATCTAAAAGCAAAATAAAAAGAGCCGAGACTCTAATGGATTGATTCATTCTACCGGATTTATTATAATTTAGGGATTGGTGCGTTACCTTTCCCTTTTTTTTTGATATATCCGGTCTGTTTCAAAAAAAGTAAATCTTTTGGTATAATTATTCTCTTTTATTCTGCTTATTAATAAACAAATAGCACTGATAAAAAAAACTGAGAAATGATATGAGTTTTTACACATTTCAGGTTGCAGGAAAGAATAAAAAGCAGTACTTTTGCACAAATTTGGACAATTGAGTCGAAATAGACAATTCAATCAAAAAAAGATATATGCAAGAGTACAAGCCTCTCCACTTAGTTTTGGAAGATGGAACCATTTTTAAAGGGAAATCCTTTGGTTACGAAAAACCGGTAGCCGGTGAAGTTGTTTTTAATACTGCAATGGTCGGGTATCCCGAAAGTTTGACCGACCCATCTTATGCAGGTCAGATATTAACAATAACGTTTCCATTAGTTGGTAATTACGGTGTTCCGAATGACACTATCCAAAACGGACTTTCTACTTTTTATGAATCGGAAAAAATTCAAGCTACAGGCCTGATTATTTCCGATTTTTCTTTTGAATACAGCCACTGGAATGCTGGAAAAAGTCTGAGTGAATGGTTAGTAGAGAATGAAGTACCAGGTATTTTTGGAGTTGATACCCGTGAGTTGACAAAGTTGGTTCGTGAAAAGGGAACCATGAGAGGAAAGTTTGTTTTTCCTGATGGCGATGATATTGATTTTATCAATCCTGATGATGAAAACCAGGTAGCAAAAGTAAGCTGCAAAGAAGTTATTACCTATGGAAACGGAAAACACCGCGTATTGCTTGTTGACTGTGGTGTAAAACATAATATTATACGTTGTCTGCTTAATCGCGACACCACTGTGATTCGAGTACCATGGGATTATGACTTCAACCACATTGAATTCGATGGTTTGTTTATCTCCAATGGACCCGGCGACCCTGAGTATGCTAAAGATACCGTTCGACACATTCAAACAGCCATGCAAACCGGAAAACCAATTTTCGGTATTTGTATGGGTAACCAATTACTTTCAGTGGCAGGTGGAGCAAAAACATATAAATTAAAATACGGTCACCGAAGTCATAATCAACCGGTACAATTAGTAGGAACTCAAAGAGCTTTTATAACCTCACAGAATCATGGATTTGCTGTTGATAATAAAACATTGGGTGCAGATTGGGAATCGTTGTTCGTAAACATGAACGATGGAACTAACGAAGGTATCCGCCACAAAACCAAACCTTGGTTCTCTGCACAGTTTCACCCTGAAGCTTCTTCAGGGCCTACTGATACTGAATTTTTGTTTGATGTATTTATCAGAACGCTTGAAGGAACTGACAAAACTATTCCTGAATTAATAGAACAAGAATGTATTGCCAAGCTTAAAACTACTCACGAAGACAAGCAAATTAATAAAGGCGAAATCAAGAAGGTGTTAGTACTTGGTTCAGGTGCATTGAAAATTGGTGAAGCAGGTGAGTTTGACTACTCTGGTTCTCAGGCTTTAAAGGCACTGAAAGAAGAAGGTATCGAAACCGTACTCATTAATCCTAACATTGCTACGGTACAAACTTCGGAAGGTATTGCAGACAAAGTATATTTCTTACCTGTCACACCAGAATTCGTTGAACGTGTGATTGAAAAAGAACGTCCTGATAGCGTATTTCTTTCATTTGGTGGACAAACAGCATTGAACTGCGGAGTTGCTTTATACAGAGATAAGATTTTTGAAAAATACGGTGTACGTGTTCTTGGAACACCTGTACAATCGATTATTGACACCGAAGATCGCGAAATTTTCAACCAAAAATTATCGGAAATCGATGTAAACTATATCAAGAGTGAAGCGGTAAACGATCTTGAAAACGCCATTCGTGCTGCTAATGAACTCGGATATCCTGTTATTGTCCGTGCGGCTTATGCATTGGGTGGTATGGGTAGCGGTTTCTGCGACAACGACGAAGAAATGGTGGAATTGGTAACCAAAGCGTTTGCTTATTCTTCTCAGGTGTTGGTTGAGAAATCATTAAAAGGTTGGAAAGAAATTGAATACGAAGTAGTTCGCGATAAGTATGACAATTGTATTACGGTATGTAATATGGAAAACTTCGATCCACTGGGAATTCATACCGGTGAAAGTATCGTTGTGGCTCCTTCGCAAACACTTACCAACCGTGAATATCACAAACTCCGTGAATTGGCTATCCGCATTATTCGCCACATTGGTATTGTAGGTGAATGTAACGTACAATATGCCTTTGATCCATTCTCGGAAGATTACCGCGTCATTGAGGTAAACGCCCGTTTGAGCCGTTCTTCGGCGCTGGCTTCTAAAGCAACCGGTTATCCGCTGGCTTTCGTAGCTGCAAAACTTGGACTGGGTTACGGATTACCTGAATTGAAAAACTCAGTGACCAAAGATACTTCGGCATTCTTCGAACCTGCACTCGACTATATTGTTTGTAAAATTCCTCGTTGGGATTTGGGTAAATTCCAAGGCGTAAGCCGTCAATTGGGATCAAGCATGAAATCAGTCGGTGAAATCATGTCTATCGGTCGTAACTTTGAAGAAGCTTTCCAGAAAGGTTTACGCATGATTGGACTTGGAATGCACGGATTCGTGGCCAACAAGGATTTCTACGCCGACGACGTGGATACAGCTTTGAATCAGCCAACCGATAAACGCGTGTTCTATCTGGCACAGGCACTTCACAGCGGTTATTCTGTAGACAGACTGCACGAGCTGACTAAAATCGACTGTTGGTTTCTTTATAAACTGCAAGCCATTGTTGAAAAAGAGCACGAACTTGAAACATTCAATTCGTTGAATGAATTACCGGACAGCGTTCTTCGTCGTGCTAAAGAAATGGGCTTCTCTGATTTCCAGGTAACTCGCTTAGTTACTAAATGCGATAGCAATGACATTGACGAAAATATAAAACTTACCCGCGAACACCGCAAAAGCCGCGGTATTGTTCCGGTGGTAAAACAAATTGATACGCTTGCCGCCGAATATCCTGCACAAACCAACTATTTATACCTGACATACGGCGGAACTGCCAGCGATGTGAAATATACAGGCGACCACCGCTCGGTAGTAGTACTTGGTTCGGGAGCTTACCGTATCGGTTCGTCAGTTGAGTTTGACTGGTGCGGTGTAAACGCGTTGATGACTATCCGCAAGGAAGGTTTCCGCTCGGTAATGATCAATTACAATCCTGAAACGGTTTCGACCGACTACGATATGTGTGACCGTCTTTACTTCGACGAACTAAGCTTCGAACGAGTGATGGACATTATCGATATGGAAAATCCAATGGGAACAATTGTTTCTACGGGAGGTCAAATTCCAAACAACCTAGCATTGAAACTGGCCGGAGCGAACGTAAACATACTTGGTACTCAGGCTGTAGATATCGACCATGCCGAGGATCGTCACAAATTCTCGTCGATGCTGGACACACTCAAAATCGACCAACCTCGTTGGAAAGAGCTTACTACATTCGATGACGTAAACGAATTTGTTGACGGTATTGGTTATCCGGTATTGGTTCGTCCTTCGTATGTACTTTCGGGTGCTGCCATGAATGTGTGCTACGATGCCACTCAGCTTGAAAACTTCCTGAAACTGGCTACTGATGTATCTAAGAAGCATCCTGTAGTTATTTCAGAATTTATAGAACGCTGTAAAGAAATTGAGATAGATGCTGTAGCAAAAGACGGTGAAATACTCGTTTACGCTATTTCGGAGCACGTAGAATTTGCCGGGGTTCACTCGGGTGATGCTACTACGCAATTCCCTCCACAAAAAATCTATGTGGAAACCATTCGCCGAATCAAGAAAATTGCGAGCGAAATTGCAAAATCGTTGAATATCTCCGGTCCGTTCAACATTCAGTTCCTGGCGCGCGATAATTATATCAAAGTAATTGAATGTAATCTGCGTTCGTCACGCTCGTTCCCATTCGTTTCCAAGGTGTTGAAAATAAACTTTATCGAGTTGGCTACGAAAGTAATGCTTGGCTTACCTGTTGAGAAACCTGAGAAATCTGCTTTTGACCTTGATTATGTGGGTATCAAAGCTTCTCAGTTCTCATTCGCCCGTTTGCAACAAGCTGACCCGGTATTGGGAGTTGATATGGCTTCGACCGGTGAAGTGGGTTGTATAGGAGATGATTTCTCGGAAGCAATTCTGAAATCACTGCTTTCGGTTGGATATCGCATTCCAAAGAAACGTATTCTGATTTCTTCGGGCGAAACAAAATCAAAGTTAGAGCTTTCGGACGCTTGTCTTGCTTTACAAAAGAAAGGTTACGAATTGTTTGCTACCCGCGGTACGCAGCTTTTCCTTGCTGAAAATGGCGTACACGCCACAGCCGTAAACTGGCCGGACGAAGAAGGAGAGCTGAATGTAAAAGAGATGATTTCCAACAAAGAGTTTGATTTGGTAATCAACATTCCAAAAAACACTACTAAACGTGAACTTGCAAACGACTATATCATACGTCGTGGCGCTATTGACTTCAACATTCCGTTGTTCACCAATGCGCGTTTAGCTTCGGCCTTTATCAATGCCTTCTGCACCATGAGTTTCGAAGACATCAAGATTAAGAGCTGGGATGAATATTAATTCATAATTGATAATTCATAATTAAAGCAGCCGGTTGCAGCAATGCGGTCGGCTGTATTTTTTCATTCATAATAACGGATATTTTTCTATCTAGAAGCAACACATTGTAGTATTGCTATAAGAAGATTATGCAGACGACAAAAAAGAATATATTAAGAGCACTACTGATACTTACACTTGTATCCTGCTCTACATCTAAGAAAACCACACAAGCAGTTGCTCCCATAATAACCCCTATCCAAGAAGATCTGACACCTACCTGGGGACTTGACATTTCGCACTATCAGCAAATACTTGACTGGTCGATACTAAAAGAGCAAGATCTGGGTTTCATTTTTGTAAAAGCAACCGAAGGAAGCAATCTGCAGGACGTTAAGTACATTGAATACTATAATAAAATTAGAAGCTTAAAAATTCCTGTCGGTTCATATCATTTTTTTACTTATCTGAGTTCCGGGAAAAATCAGGCAAAGAATTTTTTGGGCGTTGCTAAATATCAGCGAGGTGATTTACCGCTGGTAGTAGATGCCGAGTTTTCAAAAAAAATGCCATCAAAAGAACAAGTGATAAAAGAATTGAAAGAATTTATTGCCACCGTTTATATTAAAACCGGGATTTACCCTATCATTTATTGCCCATACAAATATTACAATATATATGTAAAAGGCAATCTCCCTATAAATTGTAAACTCTGGATAGTGGATTATGCGGGTAAGCCAAATTGCGATTGGACATTCTGGCAAACTACAGAGCGATACAAGGTGAAAGGCATTAAAGGGTACGTAGATTTTAATCAGTTTAGGGGTACTAAAAAAGACCTGAAACAACTGTTATTGTAGGTCTGGCCAGCAATACAGCTCATTTTATGACAGTCGGTTACAGTTATGTAATCGACTGTTTTTCTTTCAGTTTAAGCTATAAATAGTTGCCACATCAAATAAATTAGTATATTTGCAATCCTATTTTCTTAAATAAATATATTGTTTTGCTTCGCAGCCAAACAACAGAAAAAAAATGATATTAATCGGGGGTATATTTTTTAGTGTAAAAATTCTCATATCATAAACTATGAAGACAAAAAAAGCCTTTTGGATTGTTCTAATCGTTTTTGGAGGCATATGTGCTTTTCTATTTTATGTTTTCTATAACGAAGCCAAGCATGCTGCCATTAACAACACAAATGAAACTCAGATGGTACATGCTAGGGTAACAGCCCGTGGAATTCAGGGATATTTTGAGACCTGGATTGGTTTGCTGGATGCGTTATCAAGAGTTGAGGCCGTAGTGGATAATACCACTGAAGGTAAGCATCTGATGAAAGTATTGTACGATACGCATGTACATGAGATTACAGCTATCACACGTGTAAATGAAAAGGGTATAATTATTTATACTACTCACAACGATAAATTAGTGGGGAGAGATATTTCGGGCGATAAACACATAAACACGCTGCTCAAAAATCGCAAAACTATCATTAGCGACGTTTTTGAAACGCCGGAAGGCGATAAAGGAATTGCAGTACATGTACCTGTATTTAAGGATTATGTTTTCAAAGGATCGGTTTCTATCATGATTAATTATAGAAACCTGACAAGCCATTTTTTGGGCGAAATCAAAATAGGCAAAACAGGACATGCGTGGGTAGTAAGCCGTGATGGTATAGAATTATACAGTCCAAATCCGGCTTTCGTTGGAAAATCGATGTACGAAAACCTCAAGGATTTTCCGTCTTTTATCCCAATGGCAAACGAGATGCTCAAAGGACGACAGGGATATGCAACTTACCGATATAACAGAGCTAACGGGCAGAAATTCGAACTGGCCACAAAACTGGCAGTATATGTCCCTGTTCATCTACGCAATACATTTTGGTCGATAGTGGTGGTTACAAACGAGGATGAAGTGCTGAAGGGGCTGGTATCTTTCAGAAACAAACTGTTGGTTATCATTATTGCTTTTTTTGTTTTCGGTATGATATTTATTGTCTACGGAACCAAGGGTTGGCTAATTATAAAAGAAGAGGAAAAACGTAAGAAAACCG
>Ga0302285_10002038_pt1 | contig 11290 bp, 5 predicted proteins | sample III_Fen_E2_2_FD_200455 | JGI IMG/M metagenome (GOLD analysis project Ga0302285, IMG submission 200455) | Peat permafrost microbial communities from Stordalen Mire near Abisko, Sweden - III_Fen_E2_2 | ecosystem: Environmental > Terrestrial > Soil > Wetlands > Permafrost | place: Sweden: Abisko...
CTGTTGTTGTTGTTGCTGTTGTTGTTGCTGTTGTTGTTGTTGTTGTTGTTTTTGATACAGCTATTCATTTTAATACGTTCCTTCTTATTGAATCTTAGATTATTTAATCTTCTCTTGCTATCTTTCTTCATAGTATTCTTATTGTACTTTTTTCTCATTCGATTGCTATCTTATTTGTTACTTGATATTCTCATTTGACCTTTCAACCCTTTTCAAATCCTTTCCGTCTCTTCCATGCTAGTTCTCCTTTTCGTTCCTGTCTTCTCTTGGTTTTAATTCCTATTGTGTCTATCCATATTATGATTCTTTAGAAGATTCTCTAGATTTCTTAGAATCGCTTTTTGCTATTGTTGCCACATTCTCAGCAAAAATCAGATTTGATTTCTGAATCTGATCTTTCACTTGATCATATGTGTTATTTCCTATCTTGTTATTGTAATTATTACTGCTTTCTTAGACATAAATCGCTGAATTATTAGAGTTGCTGTCTGCTTTTAACGGTGAAATTATATTTGCATTCTTTTTTGCAGATCCTAAAGGACTTGAATTCTTTAATATTCCAGATTTAAAAGTATTTTCAAATTGCTTCTTTGGAGTGTTTAAATCATCTTCATCTCCAATCTTCACTTTACTACTATAACTACTCTTATCCTCCTCCGTTCTACTTCTTTCCTTGATCTACCCAGTCTCAATTAGAACTTACTCTAACGTCATCAACCCTCCTCTCTTGAAATAACTTGTTGAGCGCACCGCTGGAGAATTCTAAATCATAACTTATGATCCTTCAAAAACGCCTGGACTTCGAGCGCATACTGGAGATCCTTAGATCGCTAGCTTTCTAGCATTGCTGTGGGTGAGTTTCCCATCACTTCTATCGACTTCGATAACCATAGATAACTCAGCTTTCTTCTAAGGTGAAGATACGCGAATAAAGCTGTTATTTTTAATTTAAATGTCCGAGAGGCTGCTACTCCTAAGTTTCTCGTATTCGGAGGAGATATTCCCTCTCAAGGCTGGTGTGAGGGAGTACGAAGATTGAGATAGGTAATTTAGTCTATTTTAGATGAATAAAAAGAGCAAACAAGCAGTGTAAAATTAACAGAAAATGCCCAAAGAAAACAAACAAATAATAAAAAAATTACCTTCGCAATGGTGAGGGAGAGATTATTATAGGAGAACCTCTTTGAAACGAAGAAATAGGTTATGCCCTTCCCCTGATATTAGGCTATGCAACGACAACAGTTGTTGCTTTCATGGGAACCAAACCTGAAGGAGAAATTATTGGTTAGGGATATCCTGGAATAACTGGTATTGAAGTCTTCAAAAGCTATGTAGATTATTATTATGCTTGGTAGTAATAATTATTTTGTTATAAAGGTTGACGCTGAGTTAATTATTATGACTAAATTGGCAATAATTACTGCTAATTTAAGACTTTAGATTACTGGAAAACTTGCTAGACTGGTATAATCTATGGCTATACTTACTAAGAAGCTATTTAGATCGTTTTGGAGAGTTGTTATCCTTGGTCTTTAACTTATCCATTCGCACTATTTCTATCTGCTGTTGCTTGCGCTGTTTTAGCTTTTTTACTTTAGATAATCTCATAAAGTTTCTATGCTTCAGGAGAAAGTAGATTTTTATCAATCTGCGTAGAAACAGCAAGATTTGCTTTTATTGCAAGTGTTTTTGCATTTTGGTTATTGCTGTTTTGATTAGGCGCAACATTCACTGTCTTAAGTGTATTGAAAATAGGCAAAATGTGATTTTAAACTGTATTTGGAACAGCAATCAAACCATTTTGAACTGGCTAATTAGAAAATGCAGAAATGTGAATATTTGGATTGCTATTATTCAGGGTAATCGCTTTATTGTTGTTATTGCTGATATTGTTGACAATATTGGAAACACTGCGTTATCTCTCTTATTTGATAATACCAGGTATCAAACTTGGTTATGAATTCATTCTCGCTGAGATGCTTCCAATTCCAACTTGCTAAACGGGCAATTGATTCACAATACCATTCTTAACAATAATCTGTGGGATATTTCCTTAAACTCTATTGAACGGAGGAGATAAATTGGTGAGTCTTGGAGGTAGATTTCCACTACTACTAGTGTTGATCTTCATATGGGTGATCTATGGAGGAAGATTATTTTTTGTATTTCCTACAGACAGAAGATTTTGCTAAGGAGATGGCAATTACTGTCTCAATGGTTGTTGCATCATTGTAGATTAAGTGATGGAATCCTTATTTTTGAGTGCTCCTTGTGGTTGCAGAACTTTTGGCTATTATTATCCTTAAATCTTTGATGCGATCCCTGTTGTGTTACTGGAATTCGTCGTGATAGGCAAGGGAGAAGGAGAAGCTCTAGAAACTGAAGGAGAAGGCCCTGGTATTCCATTGGAGCCTTTAACCATGAAGATACCTTGATTTTGCATCTGCTATTGTCTAAAAAAATGAAAGATCTCTTTTGAAAAATGCACTGATATTTTGTGTTTTGGAGGAGTTACTGATTATGAATCTTAGCTGGTATTTTTTCTAAAATTTATTTTTCAAAGAGAATCTTTTAATCTTTTGATCTGCTTGTTTATTCCCTTTTGAATTAAGATTGTTTGATTTAAAATAAATGTTTGAAGAAAACCTTGCAAATTGAGATAGGTTCGATGTGCACGCACACAAAGAGAAGGATAGTTTCACAACAAAAAATTGCTTGAAAGCAGTTGATTCTTTAAAACCAGCAACATGAGAAAAAGGAATATCTTTCCAGTTTTTTTATTTTAAAAAGCATATGACATTTACAAAAAAATGAATATCATACATTACTCAGTGATCAAAATAAGAATTAAGTTATTCTCAATAGACCGACTCAGTCTTATTTTGATCTCTTGCTTAAGTTGAAGCAGAAGATCCCAAGGTGCTTAGTGATTTACTCAATCACTGAACTTGTATAGTAGAAAATAGAAAACAAGGTAAATAATGTGACTGCGCACATGCCAATGAACTGGTTTTGTAAGTTCATGATTTCAGGGAAGAACTTCGTGATAGTGAAGTACAGGGCGTAGTAGGGAAGGACTTCAAAATGGAAGGTTGGGAATTTCATGTGAGTGAGGGAACAAATAATGAGTCTGCAGGTGATGAGGGAGATCAAAAATCCAAAAGAAACCAAGATTATGCCTGCATATTCAGCGTATAATTCCTTTAGTCCAAAGAAGTGTAATTCTACAGGAAGGAAAATAATAAAAAGATAAGGCATTTTAAAGATTATTCAAAGAATGTTAAGAATTTGTAATTTGATAATTATTTTGGAATTGATTATTTTACCAATAGCAACAATCGAGAGAATAGGGATCCATTGGAAGAGGGCTTGTTCTTTGTTTACTTTTACCTGAAAAAATAATAAAAATAAAGAATGTATCTCTGTGTTAACTCCAATGTAATCTCTTACAGGCTTTTCTTCTTTATCTTTGTGTTCACCGAATAAGACAGAGAAAATGCAGACAACCGTTGCTAATCCAGTGAAAAGAAGCACAAATGAAGCTATATACACGTAGATTTAATTATTCAGCACATATTCTAGTCCATGTGACACAAAGAAATCATACACAGCTTACGGGACAACTTCTCCGACTTTATAAGCCCAGAAATTCTATCCACCATAAAAAGATCCTAAATTAATGAAAATCACAATGAACTATGCTTCAGTGACTCCGAAATTAGCAACTTAAGTTTATAGAACATGAGTGTGATACTCAGTCCAATTCGCAGTGAATAAAGTAAATTAAACGCAGACCATAATGTAGAAAACCTGTTTGGGAAAGCAAATTATCAATTGGAAAAATGTAAACACTAAATCAAAGATTGATAAATTAAAAATGGAATGAGATTTCCAAACAGAGCAGAGGTGTATCTTACGGTTTGAGAATCAATTTTAGCAGCTTGAGATGCAGAAAGAAGGAAGAATGTGAGCGCGAAAGAATCACAGCCATGATCGAAAAGTTACCCAAGAGGTGAGGACGATTTGGTTCTTCTTGCTTGTTTTCCATCGACTGCATCAAGAGTCTAGTAGATAAACGCTGATAGCGCTGACCATCCAAACACCCAGTTAGGCAATTCTCTGGAAAGACTCAAATCATAATAGAGAGTGATGATCGCTTGTGAGATTATAAACAAAAATCCTATGAAAGTCACTAAGTTTGGAGCCATCCACTGCCATAAAAAGCAAAAAAAGATATTAATTTTTTGAAAAAAGTCCTTTATTATGCATATTTTTGGATTACCATGGGGAGAAGTTCAGAGCACCAGAGCCAGAAACCGTTCATTTTTTTATCAAGCCAAGAATACTCCCCTCCAATGTACTTATACCTGTCGAGCTGATCCATCCCAGCTTTTGAGATAAATTAGCCTTTGAAGTATCTTGTTGCATCTCGATCTGTATTATCCGATTTAGTTCCACTCATTGTTGTCTTGATTTTATTGAATTATTTTTGTTTTTTTTTGTTTTATTAAAACTGTGAATCATAGTATGCCTTCTCCCACTGAAAACCTTGTAATATTTAGCCTTATTTTGAGATTTCTAGAAATCGGATCTTTTTGGCATTTTATTAGAAATATCATAGAAATAAAGAACATAGAGTGAGTTAATCTTTTTCTATCTCTTAAATCAGCCAAAATGATTAATTTCAGAAATGTTTATAATTTAGATTGTAATAGGAATAATAGATCCATCAGAGGAAGTAGGGAAAAAGAAAGAAAAAGATCTATTTTCTTTTATTAAATAAGATTTAAGTGGTTTGCATATCTAAATCATTCATATTATAAATTGTAATAATGAGTACACAATGAAGATTGCTTTTTATGAAGAAAAAAAAATGATATTGATAGTCTGCAAAAGGATACCTTTTAAAAAAAAAAATTATTTTTTTATCCTTCCATTAAAAAAAGAGATAAATCCTAAGATTTTTCGATTGTAATACTGTCGATTCCGTTCAAAATTATCCTTTTAGTTTTTTATTTGAAAAAAAAATTATTTTATCTTTAACTAATAAAAAGATTATGTTGGGATAGGGAAGAAATGCATTACAATGATTGTTCTTAATATTAAGCTTTCTCCCATAAAAAATCCAATTAAATTACTTGCTGCTCTTGATTATTTAATTTCTTCTTCTTTATTATTGGTTTATCAATATAATATAGTCAGGGAAAACATAAATATGCAAATTTTTCTAAAAACAGATTATTTCCTCTGTTTTTTGAGAATCAAGCATGGTATGATTCTAAGCCATCAGTTGGTTTTGCTAATTCAATTTCACCTAGCTATCTTTTGATTTTATCTACTTCTAAAACTCCTAAGGGCCCATTTTTATAGTTCCTATCTTCTCCATAGTCTAAATCATCTCCTAATTATTCTGTTTTTGATACAAAAGTCCCTGATGATCCATTTCTTTATTATTTTTCATCTAATTCCTCATTTTCATCATAACTTTGATCATCCTCATATTCTTCTTCTTCTTCATCATCTGGGTTATCATATTCCTCTGCGCCTTCATCATCTTCTTCCATACATTCGTTTTCTAACTATTCCAGTTCTTTTTCTTGCTGAGTTATTTCTTAAACCATTTTTTTCCTATGCAAAAAAGCAAATGAAGAGATTGTTGATTGAACCAACAGACAGTAAAACAAAGGCAATGATAAATTATTCAATTGCTTTTGTTGTCTATCATGATATTTCGTACATCTAGAATTCTTCTTTTTCAATATGCCGTTGATTTTCTTCGAAGAGAACATCATATCTCTTCACTGCGAATCTAGTTTTATCCAGAAGTTTTTTCGCTTCGTTCACCTTGACAAAACACATTATTCATGAGAAAAAAAGTATTTTAAATCTTTTAAAAAACTACTTTTTCAATGCCATTGGGCAGACCGAAGAATGGATCAATATATTCATTATCTGCGTAGCTCTTGTTACTGTTGAAGTTGCTCGTGTCAAGTATATTTTTCACAGCAGGCAGAATTGGAGCTGGAGTCTGTTTTAAATTTGCCCAATCAATTCCTTTGAAGAATGGATCCTGTTAAATTTGTAGCACACCATTCGATCCAAGACGCAGCTTTGGATTAGGATTCATGAGTCTTTTCATCAAATTAATAGCATTCAAGCTCACTTCATCCTCACCATCACCCACAGGAATCTCGTCCCATGGAACACGATTATTCTGTTAAAAATTCAAGAATTGTAAAATTAAAAAAGCTATTAAGTTAATCTATCTCTATTTAAGCTCTCACCTTAATATTCTCGAATACTTTCTCGACACTTTCATCATTGAAGGGTGGGATACCTACAAAATAAAAGAAAGTTAATCTTTTCAAGAACTAAGGGGAAAAAAATAAATTTATTTTTTTTTGTTTTTTTACCAATAAGCAATTCAAAGAGCAAGACACCGACACTCCACCAATCAATAGCAGGATTCATGAGCCCCTCTCCTCGGAGTATTTCTGGTGCTATATAATCAGGTGTCCCTATTATTCTATTAGTTTGTTGCTGCTTTTGCAATTTATTATTAATTTTCAGAATATTTAAACTATCCACATTCTTCTTCATTTCCAGAAGCTCTTTAGGGAGCTACTACTTGCTACTCGGCGATTTATTCGATAGGTTATAAGAATTAAAATTGCTATTATTAGTTGTTTTCTATGGAGAATTAGTAGAATTACTGTTGAAATAATTATTGTAACCTTCGGAGGATAATATCTTAGGAAATGAAAAAAGTTAAGAAAAAAAAAAATGAGAAATTTTCCTAGCAAATAATAAAGTTTTCTGTGTACCTATTTAGGAAATGCTTTGGAGGTCGTAGTTAAATTCGTAAGAATCTTCAATTTGTGCTTTTTTCTTTCACTTTCAGTGTTGTTCCTTCGCTTCAAACCCATATCAGATAGTCCAAAATCGCTAAGTTTCAAATGGCCATGACTGTCCAATAATAAATTATCCGGTTTCAAGTCTCTGTGAATTATTCCTATTATCAAAAGATATTTCCTTGCAAGATTGGTCTCTAGTTGAAGATGTTATTTAATTATTAAAATGAAATATCCCTCTAAAAAGCCCTCCAATTTCTATGTAAAAGTACCAATAGCATGCAGATTATGAACTGCTAAGATGATTTCGGCAATATAAAACCTAGCTACTGATTCCTCTAACACACCATAAGTGAGAATTATCGATCCAAGATCTCCTCCAAGCATATACTCCATCACAAAGCAAATATACGATTCATGTGTGAAGGTATACACTGCTTTCACAACATAATCTCCTTGAACTTTTGAAAGGATGTCATTTTCTTTTTTCAAGGACTCCAAATGATTTTTGTTCATTTTCTCAGCGAAATTCACAATCTTCATTGCATAGATGTCCTCAGTATTTTTCTTCCTTACCAGCCACACTCTTCCAAACGCACCCTTACTGATTAACTTCAGGAACTAGAAATTCTCAATAGACATGCTACTCTTCCTGAATAAGAAATAAACCACTCAACACTTTCATTAAAAATTTCTCAAGAATTTACTCTTTGTTATTTTAGTCCTTAGCGTTGGAAGACGAATATGGATTATCTATTACACCGTCGGAGCTATATCCATTCGTGGAGTACAGCTATTCATCTAATTTTCCTATTCTTTAGTCTTCATCATGCTCGATTTGTTTGCTCAGCATATTATCAAAATTCATTTTTAGCTCTGAGCACCGTCGTTCATTCAGAAGAGAGATTTGTTTGCTTTAGCGAGGTTTTATCCTAAGAGAAAGTGGTTACTGCGATGATAGCACCTTTGAAGAATTTTAAGGAGGTCCTTGGAGGTACTTTAATGCTTATGAGATGGTTTTATCTCTTGTTTCGAATTTTTCAGGGGACTAAATAGTCTCTACTGAATTCATGGGCGATTATTAATTCGAAGAATCTTTCAAGCGATTATTAAAGAAGTTGTTTATGGAAGGGACACAACCATTATTGGGATTATTATGATTTGAGTTGTGTATCTCAGAGTTACTCTCATTTTCAGCCCCATTTTCATCATGTTTTTTTTATATTTAAGAAATATCTTTTTCAATCGGTTTGAACATCAAGGAATTTGAAAATGTCCCTGATCTTCCTTGTTTCCTAATATGTTTAGTTAAATGAAACGAATTATTCTGTGAATTTGCTGAATCTCCTTCAAAAGAGTCACTGTTAGTTGCTTAATTTGTGTTTGAATTCGTAGATCTGATCGTGTTAATAGATTTCTCTTTGGAAGCAGAAACTGCTGTGCTTGTGCTGACAACGATTTTCTCAACATTTTCCATTTTCTAAATCAATTGTGCTCGCTCCTGTTAGTAAAAAATCATGCAAAGAAAGGAAATTAGTATTTGTAGCTTTCTCAAAATATCCAAAACAATTTGATTTTTCTTATATTTTAGGGTTTACTTGGAATTATTTGAGTATCTCGATAACTTTGGTTTTGAAGGTGCAAATTGATATTTTTTTCAGCAAAAAATCAATCCTCTGCTGATTCTCACTCAATGCATGCATTTTTTCTGCAAACATAAGACAATTTCAAATAAATTAAGTTAAATTACTAACTACTTTTCATGTTTTTTTAAGATGTAAATATTTTTTATAATTTTACACTAAGGTGTCGACTTGAAATGCTGAATGATGAATATCTTCCCTAGAGACTAAACTAAATTAGTGACTCTTAATTTCGTCTAGCACTGATATTTTTCATGCTATTTGATTTTCACTTCGAAATTCATGGACATCTGAACTACATCTTTTTGTATTTCGGAACGTTTTTCAGAAAGTGTTCTGATATCGATAAGCAAATGTAACGGAAGACTCTATCTTCTGAGGATCTAAGCGTTTTAAGTTGAGTTATGTGGCTAATTGTGATGATTGTGAGCCTAATGGTTTTAGATTTAATGTGGATTCTCATGGTTATGCGCAGTATCTTTAAGATTTAACTATTGAAGATTCTTGATTTTATGGCTGCTCTCAAGTAAAAGTTTACTTATATTCTAACTGCTGGGAATCTCTGAACCTCCTATTTAAATACGCATTTCATCATGAAAATGGGATTAAAATGAAAATAAAATTACTTCTTTTGTCCTTTTTGGAGGATTATTTCTTAGTGAGATTCAAAACATTTTCTGGAATACTATTTTTAGTTTCCTTGGTGTCCTTGAGAGGAGATTAGGAATCATTTGATGACTGTGATGAAGATTCCAATGAAGAAGAGGAAGGTTAGGATAAAGAAGATGATTGTGGTGAAGAGCATTGTGACATTGTCTTTACATGATGATTTTCTTAAGAATTTTCATTAGATCTGTAAATGCTATTTTTCTAATAAAACGTGCAATCCTCACTGTGATTATGTCCATATTTGCTAGTATTGCATAAACATGGGCTTTTTAATGGTTATTATTTATACATTTTTGAAATCATTCCAGTACTCATATCAGGCACTTAATCAATGCACTCGGAACTCATTAAATTCGAAGAAGAAATGCAATTAAGACTTTCACTAAGTTTTCTTGAGAATTTCTATCCAAACAATGACTTTTATCGTTGCAGTCCAGATCTTCTTATTTATGGAGGAAGTTCTTGGCTTGCACTGAGATTTTCAGCATAAAAGGAATTTCGTTTGTTGATGTTCTCTTCGTTTCCAGAATTACTAATTGAAAAACCACTTTCTTCTTTTGAGTTTTCAGGGTTAAAATCAACAATTTTGATATTGTTATCTTGTTAATCGTCTAATTGCTGCTACTGCTGAGATGAATGGAAACAATCTGCTAGTTCATTGGAGACAATGTCTATTGTGTTCATTCTTATGAGAGACACCCTCGATTTGCAAGAATAAATAGATTTAGCAGTGCCTTTGATATCGAGAAGATTATTCAAGCAAATCTATGATTTATCTTCATCTTTATTTTTGGATCCTTCTTGATATTAGGATTACATCTGAGAACTTGATTTATTCGAGCCATTGGAAGAACAGTCTAAGGAAACGAGCCTTTATAACTCTCTAGTTTTCGGTGGAAGAATTAATTTGTTGGAGTCACTTTTGTTTTTCCTGTGAAGATTTTATGTCCTTCTCTGCTAAGACGGTTACTATTTTTGAATTGCATTTGCTACGCTACTCTTCGGAGCAGTGATTGTCTTGTTATTTTTGATCTCACTCACAACAGATTTTATCTGTAAATCTTTAAACAATCCTAAATCAATTTGATCTCCTTATATTCCCTTCGTAGCTGCTGTGAAATCGTTCACTTTCGAAGACTAATATCTATTTGGAGTCTAGCTGGTAAGTTTCATGAAAGGCACCTAATTCAATTCCTCCCCTTCTTATAACATCTATTCTGGAGGATTTAAATTTACATTCCTTGTTAAATCCTTTGACGATCTAGGTCTTTAATTTCTATTTACCATAACTGGAGGCAATTCCTATGAGAACTCCCATTAGCTTTCTTAATCCTCAGGGTTGTTATTCTTTTAAATAGGAATCGGGATACAAATATTGATTGTATTGTCCTTATTATTATTTACTTTTTTCAAGTGTTCAGGACTTTCAGATCGACTCGAAATACTACTTTTACTAGCGCTTTAACTACTCAATGAACTCGCACTTCGACTGCTATTCTTATTACTATTTCTATTCTTAATTTTTCTGCACTTTTCATCTTTAGTCTTGAAGAAATCGGCAATCAATACATCAATCTCCCCTATCGAAGAAGACAATGAAGTACTTGAAAATTATGCTATTTCCTTCCAATTCTTCACTTCATGTTGCAACTCATGTTATTTCTCTTGAATCTGCTACCCCTTTGATTTGCATAGAACATTGTTCACAGTATCACAACCTGAATCCTCAGTGATGAAATTGTTGTGATAAATATTTCTAATTTCTTCACTGTTTATCATTGTGTTACTCTCTTCTGTGATTTTTTAAGTAGCAAAATAATTTTCTTTACCTTCTTGCTGAAACTACATTTATTTAGCCATTAGAATCTTATTACTGTTGCTTAGGTTTTTAACTATTTCTTATTAGACTTACAATGTTTCTTGCTTCTATGTTGGAATTACTATTCTTTCTTCTTCCTCAATCTCTTGATTTCCTTCGTCTTTGCAGGTGGATTCTCTTGGCTTAAGATCGCCTGAAATGATTCTATTATCAGAATCGCTTACTTTGTTTTCAGCAGTTTAAGAAAGTTAAACATCTTCTATCTCTTCCTTCGGGGTGAAATCAACTGTTTTTATTCGATTGAGGAG
>Ga0302285_10002039_pt1 | contig 11289 bp, 14 predicted proteins | sample III_Fen_E2_2_FD_200455 | JGI IMG/M metagenome (GOLD analysis project Ga0302285, IMG submission 200455) | Peat permafrost microbial communities from Stordalen Mire near Abisko, Sweden - III_Fen_E2_2 | ecosystem: Environmental > Terrestrial > Soil > Wetlands > Permafrost | place: Sweden: Abisko...
GATTCTTCTTGTCCTTCCAATCGGGTTTGTTGATGGAAATGTGGGTGGCTTGACCGGGAATGAAGTTGAACCCTTCCGGTCTCTCCGTTACCAATTGTAATACATCGTGTGTGATGTGCTTGATGGTTTGAATTTTTACAATGTTCTGTTTCATATTTGCGATTTTGATAAACTATTTATATTTTCAACACTTTATTTTCTTCTCTAATTCTTACAGATAACATAATAGCATTAAGCACTGTAAATGTAAATGCAGTAATATACAAGTGAAATACCAACGGAATAACTGCAATCTCGGCAATTACTATCAGGTAATTAGGATGCTTTATGTATTTATACACCCCGTTTTTTATTAATGGAAAGCCAGATATATGATAAATCTTTGTATTCCAGAATTTCCCCAGCGAAGTGATAACCCACGTTTTAAATACCAGAAGCAATACATAGAGAACCAGAAAAAACAGACTGAATGATGCAGTTTGCTTTGTCGAATATTCAATAATTAATGAGCCGAGAAACAATACATGAAGCGCAACAATGTATGGATAATGTTGCTGCCCGTATTCCGTTGCACCATTCTGCAATAACCATATTTCATTTCTTCGCGAAAGGATTAATTCTCCTATTCTCAACAGGATAATAAATAAGATGAAGAGGATAAAAGCCATCGTATTAGTTGTTCATTTGAAGTAAAACCATCTCACACGAAAATCCGGGACCCATGGATACCATTATGCCATAACCATTTCCGAAGTCCTGCTTAAAAAACCGTTCCAACACATATAAAACCGTTGCACTGGACATGTTGCCATTATCGTTCATCACCTCCCGGGTATTTTTCAAAAAATCACCTTCCACTCCCAACGCTTCTTCGTAAGCTGTCAAAACTTTCTTCCCACCGGGATGAAAAATGAAATTCTTAATATCCGATAGTTTTAAATGCTGTTTATCTAAGAATGAAGTTATATCGTTTCGTACATTCTTTGCAATAATGGTTGGGATATCCGACGAGAACAACACCTTAAATCCGGTGTTCATAAACTGCCAGCCCATAACGTCCAATGAATCGTAATACAATTTACTTTCATTCGCCAAAAATGTAATTGTCTTTTCGGTTTTTGGTGCATGATTATCACCGGTAATAAGGCAAGCAGCCACGCCATCGGCAAATAAACTGGAGCCAATGAAATTACTCTTGCTGAAATCATTTCGCAAAAAAGTCAAGGAACACAATTCTACTGCAATGAGTAAAACAACTGCATTGGGATTGGCTTTTGCCAACGTGCAGGCTTTCGAATAACCCGAAACGCCTCCACCACAACCTAAACCGAAAATAGCCATTCGATTAACGGTCTGGCTTAGTCTCATTTTATTAATGATAAGCGCGTCTAAACTGGGTGTGGAAAGTCCGGTGGTGGAAACAAAAATAATATCCGTGATGTCTTCCTTCTGAATATGTGCAGCAGAAATACATTCCTCTGTTGCTTTGACAGAATACTCCAGCGAAATGCGGATATATTCTGCATTCTGCTCTTCAAAAGTATGCAGGTCGGCGTAGTAATCGAGTGGTTTACAGAAATTACGGGTAATTATTTCTGTGTTATCAAAGGCACTCAGCATTCGTTCCACTTGCGGGTACGAAGGAGCAAATAGGCTATTGGCATATTGTTTCACTTTCTGCTGATCAGCTTTAAAAGGGAAATCAATAGTAGATATGGCAGCTAATGTTGGCATAAGTTCTGATGTTAGATCGTTGTTTTTGTCTGTCAAAAATATCTGCATAAAGACATAGCCTTTAAGCAGATATTCTGATTATTTGGTAATAAATTAGCTTGCAGAACCGACTGTTTGATTAACCAGGTAATTTTCCAATCCCATTTGTTCAATCTGCGAACGTTGCATTTCTGCCCAATCCACATGTCCTTCTTCCATTTTGAGTATTTTGGTAAGCAAATCAACTGTACTTTGATCTGCCACTTCACAACCGAGTTGAATAGCATCATTATATGCTTTGACAACATCAAGTTCTACATCATTGTCGTTACTAATTATTTCTGATACTGTTTTACCAATCTTCATTGCATTAAGTTTGGATACAGTTGGTGCTCCATCCAAAAAAATAATTCGTTCAATAAGCCACTCGGCATGGTGCATTTCGTCCATTGCCTGTTTCCGGATTGCCTGATGAAGTTTTTCGTAACCCCAGTTTGCACACATTTCAGATTGCACCATGTATTGGTTTACAACTGTAAGTTCATCTGCCAGAAGTGCATTCAACACTGTTACTAATTTTTCATTACCTTTCATAATTGTATTTTTAAAAATTAAATATTAAATCCTACTAAATTTGAAAAGCAAAGTTATAGGTCGATGGCATTGAAAGAATTACACAATAATGATGAAAAATTACATGATTCACACATTTACCGGTTCCAATCATTCGGTTATTCCAATCTCATTCATTACACACCACAAAGGCAACAAAGAAGGAGTTTTAAGCGCTGAAGACCAATTTCATTTGAAATCTTCCGACACTTCATTCAGCCTGTTTTGTTGCCTTTTTAGCAGTGTTTTTTGTTTCCTGCTTTACTTTATCTTCAATAGTTCACCCTCTTTTCTTAGTCGGTACAACGAACAACGGAATAGTTATTTTTCGGAGTACTTCTTCTGCAACGCTTCCCATAAGGATATTTTCCAACCATTTCTGGCTATGCGAACCCATGACTATGCAATCGGCTTTTATCTCATCCGATGTTTGTAAAATCATTTGTGCAGCATCACCTTCTTTCTGAATAATTTGAATGGAGGCATCGCCTAAATGTTTTTTCGCTTTTTCCAGGAAATTATGCGATCCTTTATTTGCATTTTCATATTCATCAATTACATTCGTTGAGTCAATTTGCCAGATACCCATAGTTGGATAGATGGAAGAATACATTCCCAAATCAATGCCTACATGCAATAAGCAAACCTCGGCATTCATTGCTTTAGCCATTGCAAAGCCATCTTCAGCTACCTTTTGTGCTGTGGGATTATAGTCCAATGCAATCAAAACTTTTTTAATCGTGTTCGTTTTCATTCGATTCCGTTGATTTTTTAAATATAGTGACATGAAAAAATCTCTTTTTCTCAATTCAAAAAATTCAGCTCACTTTCCGATTGCAAAACTCCAAAAATTAAAAACAAAGGAATTACATAACATTTGAAAAAACTTGTAAGATTCACACATTTAAGTAACAAATAAAGAATATTTATATACCAAGAAAGAAATATTATATATCGGGAAAGAATATTTATATATCAAGAAAGTATAATTATATATCGGGGAAGAATATTTATATACCAAGAAAGAAATATTATATATCAGGAAAGAATATTTATATACCAAGAAAGAAATATTATATACCAAGAAACAATATTTATATATCAAGAAAGAAATATTATATATTGGGGAAGAATATTTATATACCAAGAAAGAATAATTATATATCAGGAAAGAATATTTATATACCAAGAAACAATATTTATATACCAAGAAAGAATAATTATATATCAGGAAAGAATATTTATATACCAAGAAACAATATTTATATATCGGGAAAGAAAAATAATATATCAAGAAAGAATATTTATTTATCAATAATGTATATTTATATGTAATTTTCCCCCATAAACATACAGGTAAAGTTTCAGAATAAGCTCTCAACCCTCTATAACAGACTCTTTAGGTTTGAATATGTGTTATTTAACTTTGAATATATATACTGAAAGTTCTAGAATAAGTTTTTGATTAGCAAAAATAAGGCTCTGTTTTCTTACTTATCTGATAACTTAGAGTCATCGGATAAGTTGAAGGATTAACGGAAACCCCCATAAATAAAGGGTTTCATAATTTACCTAAAAAATAATTGAAAAATTGATTGGATATATTAAGTATGTTATATATCTTTGGAGAGGAAATTCATAAAGGACAGCATATATATCTATGGAGTATATGCAATAGATGATAGAATAGAATGCTGAAATATGGGGAATTGCGCATATATTGGTGTTAGGCAACATTGTAAAAAAAAGAAAGACCCAACTAAAAAAAAATAATATGCCATATACTCATTTTGGAAAGCAAGCAGATGTTTGGAAACATTTGACTTTGTGTGAAATTTTAGAAAAAGAACAACCGCTGATTTACATTGAGACTAATTCAGCTTGCTCAAATTATTTGCTAGAAAATACCATAGAACAACAATTCGGAATTTATAACTTCATTCATAAAGCACCTAATTACAAGCTGCTATTCGAATCGATATATTTTGATTTGGAAAGTTCAACAATAAAAGAGAATATGTATTTAGGCTCACCAGGATTAGCTATGAACATTCTTGGAAATTCCACTGAAAAATTCATATTCTTTGACATTGAGAAAGATCCATTGAAGAATATTGCTGAGTTTGCGATACAGAATCATTTATCAAACAAAGTCGAAACTATTAATCAAGATTCGGTTGCTGGAGTAATGAATAGATTACATACTTTACCGACATCCACATTGATTCATATTGACCCATATTACATTGACAAACCAAATGAGGATGGGTATAATTATCTTGATTTGTTCATAAAAGCAACTCAACAAGGATTAAAGTGTTTTCTGTGGTACGGTTTTAATACGCTTGATGATAAAAAACAGATAAATAACTACATAACAAATAATTTGAAAAACGTCTCAATTGATGATTTCTCTTGTGTTGAGTTAATAATGGAAATAATACAAAAAGATACAATTCAATGTAATCCGGGCATATTAGGAAGTGGACTGTTGACAAGTAATTTGTCAAAGGAATCTATATCGACAATCTTAAAGTATAGCGAATTGTTGATTGATTTATACAAAGGGACAGATTTCAATGGATATAAAGGTGATTTATACCGAGACATAATATAAACAGAAAACAACGATGCAACACCCGCCTCGTATGTTTGCAAGATATTTCAGATTGAGAAAAATTTGAGATAGTTGCACAGGGAAGAATTAGCAAAGGGAATAGCAATACCGCGCCAGCAGAAGGCATTAACTCACGGGGTGACTTCAAGTCATCCCGTGAGTTAATGCTAAAGAAATTTAAGTGACGCCCTCACTTCAACTTAAACCGAACACAAATTATCAATCCGGATCATAATTACGCTCCCTGTTACTTCTGACTTCGGGAGTAACTATTATTATAGCATCTTTGTGTTGCTTGCGATTATCACGTCTGTTGAACCATCCGTGTCTTTCATTTTCCACATGGTGAGTAACTTCACACGAAGTCATACCTACTATAATAAGGGAAAGTAAAAAAATTACTACTATTGTTCTAAGCTTTTTCATATTGTTTGTTTTTATTTTTTAAATAGTTTTTTAAAGTTCGTCCATTCTTATCTGAATGTGTTACATAATTTCATTCATTACATTCGTTGAGTCAATTTGCCAGATACCCATAGTTGGATAGATTGAAGAATACATCCCTAAATCAATTCCTACATTCAATAACCAAATCTCGGCTTTCATTGCTTTAGCCATTGCAAAGCCATTTTCAGCTACCTTTTGCGCTGTGGGATTGTAGTTCAACGCAATCAAAACTTTTTTCATCGTGTTCGTTTTCATTTGATTTCTTTGATTTTTTAAATGTAGTAACATGAAAAAATCTCTTTTTCTCAATTCAAAAAATTCAGCACACTTTCTGATTGCAAATCTCCAAAAATTAAAAACAAAAGAATTACACAACCTTTGAAAAGAATTGTAAGATTCACACTTTTACATTCATCTGTAAGCAATTGATTGAAATGAATGACTGTATTATCAGAATATGAGAATTTTGCAACTCATTCTAAGAATTGTGTAATACCTGTCGATGTAAAGAAATCTATTTTTGTAACGAATGTGAATCAGTAGTTGAGAATAATTCTATTTTTCTTACGGTAAGCTATTTCCCGTAGGCTTCGGCGTGAGCTCAGTCGAACGGGGATAAACAAAGAAAAAAATTAATGTCCTACAGACAATAAAACATTGATACATGTTTTTTCTATTGATATTGAAGTCCTACGGACTATTATATTACATAGAGCTACAATAACATAAAAATATCTGATATGAAATTAGTTTTGATACGACACGGAGAAAGTCAATGGAATAAAGAAAACAGGTTTACTGGTTGGACCGACGTTGACTTAACAGAGAAAGGAATTGAAGAAGCCAAAAATGCAGGAAAATTACTGAAGGCAGAAGGCTTTACTTTCGACATAGCTTATACTTCGGTATTGAAAAGAGCCATCCACACGCTTTGGAATGTAATGGATGAGATGGATCTTGATTGGATTCCCGTATATCGTTCGTGGAGATTGAACGAAAAAAGTTACGGTGATCTGCAAGGATTGAATAAAGCCGAAACAGCACAAAAATATGGCGATGACCAAGTACTCCTCTGGCGACGTAGCTTCAATGTTCGTCCACCCGAATTGGAGATTACCGACAAACGGCATCCTATCAACGAGTTGAAATACGGAACAATAGACAAATCATTACTTCCTGCCACCGAATGTTTAAAAGATACTATCGACCGATTCTTGCCTTATTGGCATGAAACGATTCAACCGACTATTCTGCAGCAGCAAAAAGTTTTAATTGTTGCTCACGGTAATAGTTTAAGGGCGTTGGTTAAGTATCTGGATCATTTGTCGGACGAAGAAATTCTGGATGTAAACATTCCAACCGGAATTCCTCTTGTTTACGATCTCGACGAAAACCTGAATGTAATGTCTAAGAATTATTTGGGAAATGAAGAAACAATTAAACAATTGATGAATGCTGTAAAAAATCAGGGGAAAGCGTTATGAGTATAAGCTGTCCGTAATTTATTCAACTGGATGTTCGGCCTTGAATGACCTTGCCGCAAACAATCTTTCATTATAATATAGGACATGGAGAAAAGTCAACCCTTCGCACTAAATCATTCTAACTTTTGATTATGTGTGAATTATGTAATTTTTTATTTAAATATTACAACAATCACTCGCACAAAACTACTCACCTTTGTGTCGTTGTAACAATTCCGTTGCAACTTAAAATATCAAAATAATGAAAACAAATTCAGAATTGCAAACAGATGTTCAAAATGCTATTAAATGGGAACCTCTATTGAATGCAGCAGAAATTGGAGTTACAGCAAAAGACGGTGTTGTTTCTCTTACGGGAGTGGTTGACAGCTATCCAAAAAAAATTGAAGCAGAAAATGCTGCTAAAAAAGTTATTGGCGTTAAAGTTCTGGTTGAAAAAATTGAAGTAAAATTTCCAAACTCATGGACAAAAACCAATGCTGAAATTGCGAATGAAGTTATTGCAGGGTTGAAATCGAACTGGTCAGTTCCTAATGACAAAGTAACCGCAAAAGTAGAAGCCGGTTGGGTTACTTTAGAGGGCGAACTTACATGGAACTTTCAAAAAGAAGCTGCAGAAAGTTCAGTAAAATACCTTGTTGGAGTTAAAGGGGTAACTAACAACATTACAATCAAATCGGAAAGCCAAAATACAATTGAACAAAAAGATGTTGAAGATGCTATCGGTAGAACTTGGACTGTGGATGATAACAACATTGGCGTTAAGGTAGCAGGAACAACTGTAACACTTAGTGGCACAGTACCTTCTTGGTATCAAAAAGAAGAAGCAGAACGAATTGCCTGGAAAACTCCCGGTATTTGGAATGTCAAAAATGATTTGACTGTTGATTATTATTACGACGATTAATCTATTTATCAAATTCAATTCTATAAAATATGGGAGCGTAATTTCTTCCATATTTTAATTTTACTGACTTCAAATAATACATTAAGAAACTAAATAATGAAAAAACTAAAACTATTATCCAAATCATTTTCTGTTTTTATAGTACTTGTAGTAATAACCTCGTTTACAGGATGTAAAAGCAATAGCGGGAACAATTCAATAAGCCAATCAGGAATTGATTCACTACGAATTCAAATCAAAGAACTTACCAAAGGTAATGAAATGATTGCCAAAAATCTTGTAACATTTGATACGTTAGACTATATAGTCTTTACGAATCAACAATGGACACGTTTACACGAAAGCCATTCAAAAAATATTAAAGTAAATTGGCCTGATGGACATTTTACAACCGGTATTGAACGACACATTGCCGATTTAAAATCCATGTTTGTTTATGCTCCCAATACCAGCATTAAGCAACACCCTATTCGTTTTGGTTCGGACAATATGACCTGTGTTGTAGGGGTAATGACCGGAACTTTCACTGCACCAATGCCAATAGGCAATGGAAAATTCATTCAACCTACCGGTAAATCATTTAAACTACCTATGTGCACCGTTGGTATTTGGAATGACGGCGTGATGACAGAAGAATATCTTTTTTGGGATAATCAGACCTATATGAGTCAAATGGGAATAGGTAAATAAAGGAAAAACAATAAGCTCAAAAACCACCGAGGTTATGGAACGATGCCTTCGGAATGAATCATTAAAAATGAAAAAACTTCTTTTATTTATTTCAGCATGTTTAGTTAGCATGACTGCAATTTCACAAAACACATATACGCTTGATAAAGATCATGCACGACTTTCATTCAGTGCCCTCCATTTTGGGATTTCGCATATTGAAGGAAATTTCAAACTATTTAATGCAACTGTTTTATCAACTAAAAAAGATTTCAGCGATATCAGCATTGAAATGACTGCAGATGTAAAATCAATTAATACTGATGTTGAAATGAGGGATAACGATCTAAAAAGCTCCCAATGGTTTGATGCAGAAAAATATCCGACTATGACTTTTAAAAGTACTTCATTCAAGAAATTGATAGATAACCATTATAAACTTAAAGGCAACATCACTATACATGGTGTAACAAAGCCAATTGAATTTGATGTGTCTTTTAATGGCAAAGGTCAAAATCCATTCTCGAAAATGTATTCTTTGGGCTTTACAATATCGGGTAAATTAAATCGTCTCGATTTTGGAATAGGAGGCGCACCTCTTGCAACAGGAGTTGGGAGCGAGATAGAATTAAAATCAAATGTTGAGTTTGCAATCAATTAAGATTCAATCAATTTTCTCATACTCGGATGGATGTTCAAACGGATAACTCTCTTTTTGAACATCCAATGAGTTTTTAAACTTGCTATTTCATGGCCAATTTCTATGAATTAAACTTGTACGAACAGATTCTTTATATTGAAATTTTTTGAACGTAAGCTTAATGTCACACGATTTGGCTATATCATTAGGTCTTTCTTTTCCTGGTCGTTACAACGAACAACGGAATGGTTGTTTTTCGGAGTACTTCCCGGGTAACACTTCCCATCAAGATATTTTCGACTGCACACTTGCTGCTATGCGAACCTATCACAATACAATCGGCATTGATTTCGGCAGCAGTTTTTAATATCATTTGGTCAAAGTCACCATCTTTCTGAATGAGTTGGATAGAAGTATCTCCCAAATGCCGTTTGGCTTTTTCCAGAAAATGCCTCGATCCTGCATGTCTTATCTCCCGCGAACTCATGGTGTCCGACTGCCATTCACCCATTAGCGGATAGATAGTGGTGTAAAGAAATGAAGTGATGGTTACATGCAACAAAGTAATTTCGGCATCCATGGTTTTGGCTAAATTATAACCCCTCTCGGCAACGATCTTTGAAGTCGGATCATAATCCAATGCAATCAATACTTTTTTCACCTTGTTTGCTTCCATTCCTATTTGCTTTTATGAGTTTATTTAATTTCCAATGATATCAAAGTATTCTTTTTATTGTTTTTGCGTATAGGAATAATCATAAGTGGAATAGAATTTTGAAGTAAGCTTTCGTTGGTTATTCTTCCAATCACTATTTCATCCAGCCATTTTGAGCTTTGCGAACCCATCACAATCATGTCAACACTCATTTCTTTGGCTGTATTAATAACAAACTCTGCAAAATCACCCTCCTTGACAATGGTTTGAATGATACTGCTATCAGTATAATGTTCTGTTTTTTTTAAAAAATTATGGGCAGCAAGCTCTAGATCTTCCATACTATCTAATTTTATGGAACCTATCTTTTTATATATTAACGAATAGTTAACAAGTCCAATCTTCACGTGCAACAGTACAACATTAGCAGCCATTGTTTTTGCCATTAACAGGCCTGCTTCTATTATCTTTGTTGATGAAGGATGAAAATCCAGTGCAATCAATACTTTTTTTACCTTATTTGCTTCCATAATCTACTGAATATTGAAGTTCCAAGTGAAAAACAATATTCTCCCGGAACGATTACAAAGCTCAGAAATTTAAAGCACGAATGATTTACACAACTTTTGAAAAAACTTATATGATTCACACGTTTAGAGAAAATAAATATTTTTGATACATTTCTTTATCCTCTCCCGACCCCCAATCCCCAAATGGGGGCTTAAGAAAATAAGGGCATTCTCCCCCAATATTTCGACAAAGTACCATGGGGAAAAAGAAATTTCTGCCAGTAAAATGAATAAATACAGTGGTATTTCGACAAAGTACCCTGTGGAAAAATATTTTGTTGCCGGTGGAAAGAAAAAGTACCGTGGTATTTTCTAGAACCTCTGCAAAACAAAATGGTCATTCATTTGTAATAATTAAAAGTTGTGAAACTAAAAAAAGACCTTTAAAGGTCTGAATATGAAAATTTTTAGTTGAATGTTTAATGTATATGTAAAAAAAACACTACATTTACGAAATTTAAGTTTAACGAGTATTTAAATCAAACAAAAAACATAGTATGAAAAAGAAAACCGTTGAAAACATGAATGAAAAGGCACTGGAATTACTAACCAGGCTAAAAGCCAACACAGACGTTTTGCAGAAGAATGGACAAGATGTTACGTTTATTAAAACTCTTGAGTTATCTGTTCGCAAAATCTTAAAAATAGAAAAAGAAATTGTCGCTCAGAAAGAAAGATTAAAACTCAAGAAAGAAACTCTTGATGTGGAAAGAAAACTTATACTTGAGTTAATTGAAGATGCTAAGAAAATAGCCAAAAAGGAATTGGGGAAAGAACCAAAGCAAGAAAAACAGAAAAAGACAGAAAAGAAAGATAAAAAACCGGACACTGAAAAAGCAAAAGAAACAACATGATAGTATTTGGTATTTACAATATCAAAGGTGGTGTAGGTAAAACTGCTGCTTCGGTCAATCTGTCTTATCTATCGAGCCTTGAAGGAAATAAAACACTCTTGTGGGATCTTGATCCGCAGGGT
>Ga0302285_10002046_pt1 | contig 11266 bp, 9 predicted proteins | sample III_Fen_E2_2_FD_200455 | JGI IMG/M metagenome (GOLD analysis project Ga0302285, IMG submission 200455) | Peat permafrost microbial communities from Stordalen Mire near Abisko, Sweden - III_Fen_E2_2 | ecosystem: Environmental > Terrestrial > Soil > Wetlands > Permafrost | place: Sweden: Abisko...
AACTTCACTTTCATTCTAAATTTTTTTTTTTTTAATTGAAGCAAAGTGTTTTCAGTTCACTAAAAGACTAGAATGGTTAGCGGAATCTCGTTTGCATAATTGAACTGCTTCTAATTAATTCTCAAATGCAGTATTTTTTATTAATGTTTTGATTATGCATTTTCATCACTAAGGGAAGGAATAACTCAGCATAGCTTAATAGGATTTTGAATTATTTTCATAAAGGCATAATGCAAATACAAAAAGAAGAAAAATGGAAATTATTCCTAATAAAAAATGATCTTATTTCTGTATTATACAGATGATTTTTACAAAAATAATTTCCCAAGTATTATGTATATTTGACAAAACAATCAACATTAAGAATTAGGAGTGATTTAAAAATTAATTTAAGAAAGTCTAGTAGCAATTGATTGATTATTTGATCGATTTTTTAAAAAAGAAATCTTGAATTAATCAAAGGAGAATCTAAAAAGTAGAGGTATGTACAGTGATTCAAATGACAGAGTCTTCGAAATCAATGGCAAATAAATTGTAAGGAATCAACCATAAAAAACATAGAAAAGGGGGTTATGTTGTTGTTTACTATTTAGGTGGTAATGGAATCAACAGATTGTTATTGGCTTGATTCAACAAACAGGTAAAGAAGACAATGTGGACAAAAGGAGGTACAGAATTCATGAATGGAGCTTAAATAACTCTTCAATCAGCGCATGGAACAAATTAAAAGCTAATCCATTCTAATGTCTACCTTTTGAACACCATTAATAAAGATAGCATTGTCTCTAGCAACAACATCAGCAAGAATAATAATAATAATAATATTAGCAATAATGGAAGCTTTCATTGCGGAAGAACTTAAAATTTAATTTTGTTCATAGCTGGAAAGCATATCGTGATATATAACATCTCGACTCAAAAGTAATCTATTATCCTTAAAAATACTGAAGATTAAGCAGTTACATCCATGAATTACGCGATACAGACTAACTATGATGAATAGTCTTAGTAATAGCAAGAAACTATTCTTGTCGCTGTGGGTCTATCTTCGGTTGGCTCGAAAACACTTAAAGTATGAAATAAAATAAGCACATACATGCTATTCTGAATTATTAAAAATCATTTAACTTTTGGATACTTTGATGAGCGAATTGCAAGCTAACACTGATAAATCCTTGTATTTTGCAGGCCAAAGTTTATAACTCCAAATCGAAGATGTCAGTGAATTTAGTTCATTTGCATCTGGATGAATCATGGAAGATCATTGCGATTTGCTTCTTCTTTCAGAATAAAGTAACAACAACAACAAAATCAAACAGTTTTAGAGAAAAATAACCAAATAAGCACACTTTTACGATAAAGGAATTTAACTCGATTATTTATTGCCTTTTTTCCTCCAAATCAGCATGTCTTAAGTGTGTGCTAGAGCGCAGATGAAAAAACTTATGTTGTCACTGTCTGGGATTGGATGAGTGAGACTTATCTCTGCTCACAGAAAATCCTCAATCATCACATGATCCAACATAATCCCAGCAATAACATGAGTTCTCATTGTATTTCGATCACTCCATTGCCACTAGTGAACGATTAATTTCTGATCACCTGCAATCACCAGATTTTCTTAGCACATTATCAGCATGAAACTTAAACCCTCCAAATTTAAGATTATCTCAATTTAAATGCTCACAATAACAACAACAACAACATTCCTAACTCTCCATCAATTAAAGCATACTCAAAGGCTTCTTCTAAAGCTGCTGCTATGGTGTAATAGCCGAAAGAACGAATAGTTCATTTGGGATTCATTAGGAATTCTCCATATCACGCATTCATAACCTCGAATAACATGCTTTATCTTGCCAAAACAAATAATCTCATTCATTCATAACCACTATTTGCATCATTCCCTTAATATGCAGATTCGTCATATGCCTCTGCAATCACCGCAGTAATCAATCACATAATACAAAAATTAGTTTAAATCACCTTTTATCTTTAACTTTCATTTAACTCTATGATTCTCATTTTCTCTGAAAGTTAGATGCGTCGTGGTTTCGCTGTAGGATTTGGTGGAGCTTCTTTTAGCGGTGTACATATTTACAGATTAAGCAGCCAAGATGATAAGCTTATCTTTGAGCGAGAAATCATAGTTGACCCATAATAGCATGGGTATTTAGTTGACTGTACATTCTAAATCTAATGTGACATAGAAGAAAAGTATCTTGTTTTAGCTGTGATATACAAAAAGAAGAATTTATCCTCCTAGCAGCTATCCAAAAAACCAAAGGAATCAGTGGTGTTTACCATCGCTGAAGGAACTGGAATGGCTTCTGGTAATAACAGCAATACTACTATTAATAAAAGCATTCCTACAGCTCATACCAAAAACAACGGCTAGCAATTTTTACAACCTGACAAAGCTACAGACAAAAAGATAGATATTTTAATCTTTGAATTGAAGCGGCTATCTCAGCTGGACTACTCTAATTTTGACTGCACATTTCTGTCGCTGTTCCCTTAAGGAATCCTTAACTCGTCAATTCTGGATATTTCTACATGTCCGTCGAAGAATGTTGTAGGGATAATATCACAGGATTAGCATTTCGTTCTTTTCGAGTTTTCCACAATTCTGCAGACATATTGCTGCAAGTTCATTTAACATTTCTCTCAAGCGATGACATCTTTGTCAATTCATCCACTCTTGATTCAGATTGTCCTAGCCTTCAAAGAAGAGTAAGCAATCAAGAAACAATTATGTTTCTGGATATTCAATTCCTTGATATTTATCTTTGAGCAACATCCTTTTTATCACAACTTTTGGAAAGATTGAAGATCGTTTATCTCGCCGAAAATGAATTAACTTAGGTTTTGTCTGAATAAATGAAATAATGCCTAGCTGTTCGCTACAATAGTTGTGGAAATATCCTTGCTGCTGGTAAAAGAATTCATTAATTTCAATCTACTTTTTATTATTTCCCCTTCTCATTATCTTCATCCTACTAACAGGAAACAGCAGCACGATTGTATTGTACAATTCATATACATTAGAGATATTGCATACACTAGCGAGCTAAAATTCCAGTAGCATATGTTCCCTTAGCTGGTAGAGCTCCGACAGTCTTCTAACTTCCACCTGCGTTTAAGGGACTCTACAACTGTGGAATATTCATAAAAGTACATTTTGTGTGAACTTACAGGAACAAATAATTGCAAAAAGATTTGCCTATTTTGGTGTTTTGATCCATGCAGTTTTATGTTAAAATGTTCTTCGTTGTGATCCTAAGGAATGAAGATCATAGAGCATGTGTGCAAGGCGAGTCAGAAATTCACTTGCTTGGCGTATGATCCGGAATATGATTTAACTATCCGTGGAACTGAAGATCACAAACTAAAAATCTTCGCTGAGAAAGGAAGCTCAGTTGTTTACGATTTGGATGTATCGCCTACAATTTTCACTTGCGTACTTATAATCAAAGTAAGAATTCAAATATTGAAGACATTACATCAAGCTAAAGGAGCATAAGCATAGGTTTAAGATTGAATGTTTGTTTTTGTGATAAAAAAAGGAAATGAAAGTTGTTTTATTGGGAACTAAAATGGGTAGTGTTAGAATGTATCTATGGCCATTTGATATGAGCTTAAAAGTGCAGGATTACTTTGAAATAGGTGTTCATTAGGCTGAAGTCAAATGTTTGGCACTGACAAGTGACTATTAGTATCTTGCAAGTGGGAGCAGCGAAGGTGATATATTTTTCATGAAGATACAAGAATTCCAAGATGGAAATGAGGTGTCGACTTTTAAGCAGTACAAGCAGAGAATTTTTGACTAAAATCACACAGCCTAACTGAATTAAAGGTAGGTTACCTAAGATATGAATATATAAAATAGTTAAATTAACGATGAGCAGTAGAATTCTATGTTCATAACACAACAAAATAAGAATAATCTTGTAAATATGATTAACGAATCGCCAAAAAAAGTGTCAAAATATCCACAATAATTATCGAGTTTAGATTAGCACCCCTTGTAATAGTATCAACAGAATCAATAGGCGTAGGAATACTAATAATAATCATACTCTTATATGTTAGACAACCTCTTGCTATTTAATTAAGTTTCTTTTGCATAAATGAATGAGACTCTAAAAGAATTGGAATTTCGTATTAACGACGTGTGCAATGATATTGACGATAAGCGTGAAAAAGAGACTGTTTAAGTGAATAATTTGATCAATGACATAGACTCCACCCATATGAAACTACTCTAGAAGAAATAAAAGCAACTTCAGCATGAAAAAGATTCATCTTTTGACACAATTGCCTACATCAACAAAGAACTTGATCTTCTTAGAAGCAATTATGAAAGGAGCTAACAGAGAATTGAAGTAGACAGCAACGAACGACTCATGATGTATTATGAGAATCACTAGAAACTGAATGAAGAGAAGCAGCAACTTTTGGAATAATATCGGATTGAAAAATTAGAAAAAATTAATAAATATGAAACGAGTATGCAAGCTAAAACCAATAAGTATCAGGAAAAGTAAGAGGCATTAGCATATTTCCAGGTGATTATTTGCTTTTTAAGTAACTTTATGATTATTTGTTGTGAAGGTATCAAGAAGAAGAAATGAAATACATGAACGCTCTGACTAAAATAAAAATAACGGAACTAGAATTCAAGGAAATTTAGAAGCAAGAAGCTGAGGAATTCTCCGAATACCTTGATTTAATCAAGGCAAAACTTGTGAAGGAGAAATAGTTTGAATTGAAAAGATCTGAAGATCTGAGGACTCTCAACACGAAAAAACAAAAAGGAATAGAAGGATTTATTGAGTAGAGCTAATTGGCTGAGAGGGAATTGTTTGAGCTTTAAAGTTCGATTGAAAAATAGGATAACTAGATGGCTAAATCGAAGTAAAAATAGAACACGCTGCTCGTATGAAATTTGTTTTTAAATATAACTTTTTTAGTTTAAACAAATGAAAGAGGATTTGCATATGATACTTTTGCTTAATTGTTTTGTTATTTATCATGATGGTATTAAACAGAGTTAGCTGAAATAAAAAGAGTCTGTGATCAACATGAAAGAACAGGAAATACAGACATTTCGGAACGAAAACTAGCACTTGCAACATTTCAAAGATGTCTACGATTATAAAGTCTAACTGCTTTAGGATGGGCAAGATCCTCTCAATGAACATCTTACAGAAACGGAAGTAACCAACAATTAAAGCTAGATGAAAGACAATAGGAGGGAAAATATGAGCAAAAGTTGATTGAAAAAGATAGTTTGTGTTAAAAAAATAAATTCTTTTTGTTCTTAGAAAAAGATGATGGGTGTGTATAAGGATTTGCTAAATTAAGCTACCTAAAAGACGCAAGTCGAATCAGAATTACTTCTTAAAAGGAACATTCTGAAGGAGAAGAAACTTCAACTCAGTAAAAAAAAATAACTCATAATGGAAAGCAACTACAAAATAGAGTCCTTTCAGTATGTAAGTGATTTCTAAATACTCATAATAAATAGCACAAATGATTGATGATTATCTTCAATTAGGATGTACTTGGCATGTTGAAGAAACTAGAATTCGAGAATTGGATCAATAATCTGGAAACAATCTACAATAAATATTTCGGTAAAGAACACAATATTCTACAAAACTTGAAAGAGAAAAATAAAGCCATCGGTTGTCCAGTGCTGGATTCATGTGATAACGGAATAGAATAAGAAGAATAGAATTTACTAAAGGATGTGACTTAGCTAAATAAGAAGGTTAAGATAATTTAAAACTGTGAGAAAACTAGTACGTAAAATAATATTGTTAAAGACTCTCAAACTCAAGCAAAAGATTAGAATATCTTTTTGCTGAGTGAATGCAATTAACTTATTAAGGAGAGAAAAACACTGCAAGAAACGCTATAAAAGACTTTTAATTCTTTGGAGGTCATCTACGAGGAACTTGAACTCTTAACAGGATAAACTCAAGATCTTAGTCATATTGATATTAAAGGAATCATCGAGAATGCAAGAATGGAATAGGGAAATGGTGATGATGAGAATGAAAAAAGAAAGAAAAAAAGATTTTTTTCACCAATTTAGCCGAGGCAGACAATTATGAATAATGGTACGAAATTCAGAGATAACTCAGCAGGCGCGACAAGAAGCAGATCACCATTGTAAGAAATGAATAATAAAAAGAATAATTTGGGGGATTAGCATTTGAATAGTTTTTAAATGAAGAAAAAAATTAACAACATTGCTTATTTTGCTGCAGACGTTTGTTGAAAGGAAACTCAGAGAAGACTGATAATCTTAGCACTAAAGGTCCAAAAGTGTAGAGGCTCTTAAAAGACATTGATTAGTTCAATAAGATTTAAATACCTTTACTTGGCGAAACAGAATACCTGATTTCTCTAAATAAATTAAACTTCCCCTAATAAGCTGAAACCTAGCTAAAATCTTGTATTTCGTTAGCAAGGCTTTCAGTTGAAAAGTAGTCTCCTAGCAGAAATAATAGACTTAATTCGGATTGTAAGGATTTATTTTAGTTTATTATTTTTCTTATTATTTTTATGATGAATAATATATGATAACAGCTCCTCTTTCTGGCACAAGATTGCTGAATCCAAGTTACTAGCGACCACCATCTGCGCTTCAATAATATTCATAATAGACATAAAATATTAAAGTTATTCAAGCACCATTTTGAATAAGAAATACAGAATGATTCATTGATTATTTTGAGACTTGCAAGGGAGATTTTTGAATATGATTCTCAGATTGCATATTTAATTGGTAATTGGAAAAATTTTGAAATGGAATTGTTTTTTAAAAAAAATACGAAAAGTCATTTCGTATTTAGATGTGTAAATAAACAGCTTCAAAACAGAAAAAAGAACACATTAACTCCACTGAACATGAATAAATTTAAAGAAATAATGGAGAAACACTCCTCGATATGCTTTTTATGTGTATGTCCTTCATTCACTTCTATCAGACAACGAAAAGTTGAGTGTTTGCTGCAATCTTTAGAGTTGTAAGAGTTGATTTTTGTGAAGCTAATTCGATGCCAGTTGCTGCAGTACTTTCTAATGTGTATTCAGCTGGTGTGTTAGCTTTGATTCCAACTAGTGCTAGAGCTTAGTTGTTCTATAATTATGTAGTGTGCATAAATATTTTCTACCCTGGTTCTTGTGCTAGTGTCTAGGATAAAATCTAGGTGTTTTCACTGGTGACTATTTCTTTCTTCTCGAGATTAAAGACTTAAGCTATTAGATTTAGCTTCTTTGTTAGAGTAAAAATAGCGAATTCCGTCTCACTTTTCTTCTCAATTCTCGCTTTAATTGTATCATCTGGAAAGACTATTGATTCCAGTGAAGCACCTTAATATTTTGGATCCACAAAGGAGTCCTTCTCGACAAGATGCGTTAAGTAGCGCTTTTCGTAAGTCTGACTGTCTTTCATTTAGAAGAATAAGACCACTTATGTAGGGAACTCAAGGATCTAAATCAGATGACTTTCTTATGGTACCCAGAAATTCACCAGATCATGCATGTTTCGCAGATCAAACATCTTAATCTTGGAGTAGCTGTCTCCAAGAACACACAAAGATGTGCCACTTAGGAGATTGATGTCCTTAAAGGATTGCTAGATAGCTAGATTGTTAGAATTTTCATACTCTGCAAAGAGATCACCATCTGTTTTGAGGATATTCTTGATCGAGAAACTGTAGATGTCTCCATACTTATCTGTAGCAAAGTGTTTCTGCAGAACATTCGAATAAAACGAATGAGTTATCTTCTTCTGCAACACCGAGCTGCTCACGAGCACTAACTTTTCATCTTCTAACTTCCAGAATTTCATAAATTTATCTGACGAACCTGTATAAAAGTACTCAGTGCCTTCATGTGCGAACTTCCCAAAAGTCGAAATCTTCTCGCTGTGCAAATTCTTTTGCAAGATGATTTGCTTGATATTACCACTTTCATCTTGTCCGATGATCAAAGCAGAAGTGTCCTGGACTCCTATAATGGAGTATTAAGATAAACTCATTTTTTTTCGAGGTAAATTTACAAAAACTTTAGATTTGATAGATATTTTTTAGATTTATTTTTGTCTTAAATGCTTGTAGCCACTTTATTAAGATCAAAAGGGATCAATACAGACATATAAAGAAGAGACCAAAATCATTTAACTCTTTATTAATATTTATCACAAGATCCACTTTGTCTATCTAAATCAAGTAAAGCATGTTTAAATATCATAAAAGGATAAGAAAAACAGATTGAAAATGTATCTATTGTCGATTTCAATAGAATAATTGCATTTTTTTATTTTTTGTAAAAGAGGAATATATCGTGGCATATTCTCAAATACAGAGACGAATTATAATAAATAAACGAATTCCAAAATGAACAATACTCTGTTAAGTGTGTCCAAGAGGTTTATTTCTCTTTTTGATGAGCATCCAAGATGAAGGAATGAAAATAATCGATGAAATTGATGTTAAGATCAAATAATTTTTACCAGTTATTTTTTGCGAATTTGGAATAATTGGTGTGAATCCAATTCCAAATGAAAAGAGAGTTGAAAAGAAAATACTTATCTATTTGTTCATTTGAACCCCTCCATACATTTCAATGAATAATAATAATCAAAATGAATTTTGCAAACCTGGTTGAAATAACTTATCCTTTAATTCTGTTTTTGAAACAGTGAGTTGCTGGTCATTCAATGTCGAAAGGTGGGGATGGTTATCAGGGGGGATATGCTTTGAAGAAGACTCCTCTTGATTTAAAAGAGTAATTTATTTAATGAAATGTGATCTTACCGTGTTTGGTGCAAAAAACGAGGACATGTTTTGTAAAAAGTTAGAAAAATAAAATACCTGGCGGCAAAATAGTTAAATAACAAATTATCGATGTCAATATCAGAGGAGGAATGGCCTTCTGTTGGAAATCACATTGAGAAAGAGAAAAAGACTCATTTTTCTGTTTTCTTAGATTTCTTATCTTTTTTGAAATCTTTTCCATCTTTTTCGTCTTTTTGCTTCTCTTCTTTTCGATCTCTTTTTTCTTCTTTTTTATCTTTCTTTTTCTTCTTTCGATCACGTTCTTCGTTACCCCATTCTCCATCTTCTTCATCTACTTCACCTTCTTCATCGTATCTTGTAGATTTTCTGCTGTCTTTCTTGGATTTTTTGTCTTTTCTTTCAGAGCGATCATCTTCTTTTATGTCTCTTACCTCCTTGATACCCAGTGCATTGCTGTTGCTGCTATTATTATCCTTTCTAAATGATTAAACGTCATCGTATCTTTTGAGCTCTTCTCTTTTTCCTTGTTGACTTCTTGATCGTGATCTCTCTTTTCTATCTTTCTTGTTGACTTTTCCTTCTCGGCTTTTAGAACGCTTCAGATTCTATGGAGGAGATCTACTTGATCCTCGCCTCACTGGAACTGGAGAGCGTTCAACCCTTCTAAGAGGCTCTCCATTACCACGTCTGAGAGGAGAGCTACTGTTTCGCTGACCATTAATATTCCTTTAAGGGCTGCTGGCTCTACGAGGAGAAGCTCTTTTTTCCCTTCTCAATGGAGATCTGCTTGATTTACGAGCAGGGGATTTGCTGGATTTCCGAGCTTACGGAGGAGGAGAGCGAGTAGTTTACCTTAGTGGAGATCGACTTTTCTTTCTAAGAGGAGACTAGCTTGATCGATTCTTAGGTTTTTCCGCTGGAGATGCAGATCGACTAAGAATTTTCTTAATATTGTTGCTTCTGGATCTATTTCTACTGCCATTATCTCTATGATGGCTTACTCTAGAATCCACGGAAGCACTTCTTGCTCCCTTATTATTTTTTCTATCTTCTCCATCACTATCGCTATTGTGGTCGTCATCCTCATCTTCCAAACTTTCAGATCGAGCTCTTGATTTGCGAGAATCACCTTTTTCATATTATTTAAAAACATGAAGGTTAAATAAATATTAAAAATAGTTTAGAATCCAGATAATTCTTAGTGAAAGACCAGCTACCTAATCCTCCACCAAAGCGTCTTGGTCTGAATTTGAGAATCGTTCGTCCTCTTTCGATATCAACGCCAATACGTCTTCCATCAAGTTTCTTTTCATGTGCATTCTTGTAGGCAATAACAAAGTCAATTTTTCTCTCGAACTCAACAAATCCATAACCTCTGTGTTTTTAATTGAGGTTTCTGACAATCCTAACTGTCTTAACTGGTCCATACATCTTGAAGTGCTCTTTTAACTTGGCTTCATTAATATTGTAAGAAATATTAGAGACAATCAATGTCCGATAGGGATCACTTGTTGCATTTTCATCTGAAAACGGATTCCATTCCATAGTCTTTTATTTAATATCTTCCTTCAGTTTCGCTAATTTCTCACGTCTTTCACGAGTTCTCTTTTCTTTAGGAATTTCTTATTTTTCCCTTTGAGGTGGAGGACCTCTCTCAAACTTACTATTAATATATTCCCAAGATTCATGCTCAGTTAAAGGGTCAATGTTACGGCATTTTGGTTTCAGTTTTGTCTTAAGAAACCCCACATTTCGTTCCTTGAAATACACCTGAATTTCATGAGGGAAAAACACCTTTTATGGGCGCATAGGGCCTCCTTAAGGTGGTCCCATCATTCCTTAATGCATAGGCATGCCATGGTGAGGTGGCATCATACCCATTTAGGGCTAAGACCCAGGTGGTCCTTGAAATGGTTGCATTCCTGGAGGGAGCATCATTCCCATTGGCATTCCCATCGGCATCATGCCTGGAGGTGGCATTTACATTCCTCCCATTGGAGGGATAATATGAGGGGGTTATTAGCTAGACATTTAAGTGTTTATAAATTGATTTTTTCTTTTCTTTTTTGTTTAGAAATCCTATCCCTTTGATATAAAAAAACTTCAGCTTTATTCTTAAAAATATATTTTTATTCTCCCATTTTTAAATCAAATAGTTCTCAATTAAATGGGATTCATGTGATAGAAAAGCAAATGCTTTCAAAAGTCTTTTCTTTTCCAAATTATTTTTCACTCAATTTTTGAAGCTAATTGAAGTTTATCTTGTTTCTCAAGGCTATTTGGGATTATCATCATTAAATCAAGTATTATCAGAAAATTAGAAAAACCTCGTGGATAGCGAGACAAAGAGAGAGAGAGAGAAATAGTTAAGAATTCTTTAAACATTAATGATTTTAATTTATGTACACAAATTCAATCTTTTTTAAGTTTCTTTGAACCTTCTCCCTTTT
>Ga0302285_10002047_pt1 | contig 11262 bp, 8 predicted proteins | sample III_Fen_E2_2_FD_200455 | JGI IMG/M metagenome (GOLD analysis project Ga0302285, IMG submission 200455) | Peat permafrost microbial communities from Stordalen Mire near Abisko, Sweden - III_Fen_E2_2 | ecosystem: Environmental > Terrestrial > Soil > Wetlands > Permafrost | place: Sweden: Abisko...
TGTGTTTTATTTCTCTTATTTTATCTGAGTATTTAAGTATGTGTTACAGCTTATCTTTGTTGAATTGGATGATGATTGCAAACTACGATTCACATTTTGTAAAGTAAGCTCCACTTTTTCTGAATTATTTTATCAGTTCTTGCATTAGCCTCTGCATAACATTTCGACGCTCACCTATTGATTTACCTTCTATTGAAACACCCATCAAGCACACATCCCCCTTTTTTAGTCATTCAATCAATAGTAAGCTACCTATAATAATCATGTAATAACAAATGATCTTTGGATACTTTAGATGTGAAGGAATCATTTTGATTAGGGTCAAGTGAGAGGATCCATGAGCTATTAGGGAAGGAAAGTCTATTGATAGCAGCACGTGCTTCTGGTTTGCTCTTTGAGCCAATCCATATTTCAGAGATTTAAGTTGTTCTTGTAATGAGATTCTTAGCGGTTTAGCAAGAAACTTAAGAATTATCACTGGATTTAACTGAACCTTAGGATTAGCCGAACATCAAGCTAACATCGATCACAATTGGGAAATAAGAGCTCAGAGCTTTCTTGAATTCCAAGTAGCTTCTTGGCAAGGAGAACACAGAAAATTAAATAACCTGGGCTAGCTCAGAAAGAGATGAATTCAGAACAATAGGTACTCTGCTGGCTTAGCAAAGGGAAATAATAAGTTCAACTACCCTGGAAGCTCCTTTAGCTTCTTCAATCTTATTGTTTTTCTCAATTTCGTCATCTTATTTCTTTTATAACAGCTGTTCTTTAGTGACTTTCCTAACTGATATTACCCCTGGTGTATTTCTCTCAACTAGCACATTCAAGTCTCTAGTTTCAAGATAAACATGCCAAGCTCTACGGATTTAAGAGGTTGATTTCTCAAATGCAAATTCTTCAGCTCCAGGGTTTTCCATAAAAACTTCAAAGAGTCTCACTTGTTCTTTCGCTATTGTCTGTTGGGTAGGATCAATTGTAGCAATGATTTCCTCAAAAGTCTCTTTTTTTTCTCCAGGGCGAGTATTTCCTTAAGGATTCAATTATGCCTTGACTTTCTCAATCTAATCACGATTTCGATATGGCAAACCTAGAAAAGCAAACGGAAATATTGATAATAGGATAGAATACGTGTTTTTTTATTTTGCTGACCTTTGCTTAGCCATTTATTCCAGTCAATGTCTTGATCTAGGAGTTCAGAGCTGAGACATAACTAAGAGTTCTCGTCGTTTGGGAAGAGATAAAAGACAAAAGGATGGGATTGAAATTATCCCTCTGCTGTTTTCTCAATAATGTTGAAGCATGTTTGAGTCAATCCTAGCTTAGAGAATCGGAATTTCTAAGAAATCAAAGGTGAAATCCTTAAGCTGTGAACTTTATTGAATTTGCTTTTAGAAAAATGAAATATTTACACGATAATAGATGTCAAAGGGATATTCATATCTGTTAATATCTACAACTGATTTGCTGGTGTTAGCTCCAAACGAAATGCATTCGATCTGTTGAAGAATCAATCCAATAGATTATCCTCAAAAGGAACCAAAAGATGATAATCCCCTTGTTTGTGAGACTTACTTATTTGGAGCTTAGAATAGCTTTGATTTACTCGAAAGCTTCTGTAAAATTGTCAACTGTGACTTCCATTCTCTATATTTTTAGCTTGTTTCTTTCTTCTTAGTAACTCTAACTCACACAGCAATTTAAATATTTAATTAGTGAATGACAAGAAGTAGCTACTTCTAAGCAAGCCCTTTATCTCCCTTTCGGTTCTCTATATGAAAGGATTAACTTTTTCAAACATAATAAATAGCAAAAACGAGGATATTTCCTCGTATTAAATACAATTTTATTGTGATTTACATTAATGAGAGACATAATCAAATAGTTAATATAAAAACGAGTAAAATATATTAATCACACACACATAACTGCGGTTAGTGAGAAAACTAGCGAGAAAAAGCAGCAAAGAGTATTATTTTAAAGAATTAAGTATTTAAAAATGAATGAAAGAAAGATTTATTCTTTTTATTGCTACATGTGCTAGCATGTTGGTTTAATAAATTAACGAGTTTGTTATGATCCTCAAAGAGAGAGAGAGTTATTTATCGTTTAGTGATTGATCTCCTGAAGAATATTGAAAGATTATTGAGGGTATTATTTAGGTTTGTGTTCCTTTTACACTTTTGAACTTTTGTTGTAGTTATTTTTTGACTCTGATTTTCAATGGTTTAAGGACTGAGCAGGTATTTAGCAAGATTCAGATAATATCAAAGGAGATAAACATGGGGATGCTTTAGGACAACAAAATGATACAAGCTCACTAGAGACTGAGTTTGTGTCTTAAAGAAGACTATGGATTTCAAATGGAGCTGGTTGAATTGATTTCACATGTTTGCCGAGAATCAAAGAGATGTTCTCAGAATAGCTGTAGCCTTGAAGATATTGATCTAGTTTACCCACCGAGAGATTTTCTTCGTCTTGGGAATAAATAAACAACAAGGTGAAGCATAGTTAGAGCACATATGAAATTATTCAAATATTTGCTCTTTTATAAGTTAATTGAAAAAATACATAAAGAGCGGAGTGATGTGCCAGATTTGATAATATTGCAGTGACTCATTATTTCTGAGACTAACTGGTAACTGCTGTGAAATAAGGTTTCTTATTGTTCCTTTGAATTCAAAGTTAAAGATCTAAATCAACCAGGAAATATCAAAAGGTAATTGTACTTTGATGAATTGAATGCCTTTATAAGTAATCTTATTTTGATCTGACTTGCTTAAGGATTCTCCTGAGCTACCCTGTAGACTTCGAAATCTCAATCTAAATAATGCATTTCAAATTTAGAAAGTTTAGTTAAGCTATTTTCTTGATTAGAACCGATCTTACAGTTACAAGTTCGCTAAGGAAAGGAAGGTTTCTAAGGGATAGGATGTAAGTGTTTCTTCTTCAGGTTATAAATAGCACACTTATAGCAAGTAGGATGTTCTCACAACAAAGCCAATTTGAAGTGCATTTGAATCATCCTATTCTTCACTACAAACAATCATAAAAATATTTATTTTTAACTATCCAAAGATAAAACTATTTGATTAACCTGAAATAGAAAATATCTCCTGTTTTCAAAGTTTAGCTGATTTCTTGTACTGAGCATACTCTTTTTTTCTCATAAAGCTTGATATTCACTGGGAAGAGCTAGAATTTGCAATAAGCCTCGTTGATTAGCATTACATCAACAATTGTTTCAATCCAGAAAGTATTTTCTTCCACAGTAGAGCATTTGAAGGTGTATTTCTTTTTACCTGTGCTATTCCCGCTGCTCTCGATTTGAAGACTAAAGCAATGTCTGAAACTGTCCTTCTTATGCAATAGAGTAAGCACAAAATCATTTAGGATAAAAGCTTATATTTTGGATCTATTAAACAAAAATAAATATTCTTTTATTTTACAATAATTTTGACTGAAAAATGCCGAAGAGAAATAGTCGATGATACTTTGCTGTTCCCTGGCTTGTGGTACTCAATTCTGTCTATAAACAGAGACACAACCTTTTTCTTCCATCTGTCGATTATTCCTGGGATTTTTTTAAACAGAGTCTGCTAGCAGATCAATCCATCTGGCTTTAAAGAATGCAGCACATCATGTAAACTTTTCTGAGGTTTCCAGTAAAGGTGAAATAATGCGTTATCTTAGCTGGAGATATAAAAATTTGGCCAGAAAGTTAACGCTCCAAGAGTCATATTGGCGAGCGTCGTTCTTCGATGAACGCGTGGTGTTTCTGTCACTGAGGGAGATTTAAGAGACCCTTCGATTTGAAGTGAATCTCTGAATGAACCTTCTAACGCAAAAATCAATCGACTAGGGTGTTGCAGTGGATTATTGGAGAGTTCAGATAATTATGAGGATGTAGATTATCCAGCAGAAAAAATAGGATATTTCTACGCTAATGTGGAAGTTTAAAGTAACTTAGAGCTCGCTCGAAAGACCATCCGTTTTTGAAGGGAGTAATCGCTTTCACATTGACTCCAGTTTTACTCTTCTTTCGCACTGACTTCATGAATTTGCATTGTAAAATCGCTTGCCTCATTGGCAGTGTTTTTCTCGCCTAAAATAATTCTCAGCTTCTCCAGCTTGTGAGCTATTTTATTTGAATTAGACAACCGAGATGGAAGGGATGAATTCCTAGGATCAGATGAATCAGAACTGCTATCAGACGATATATACAAACTCCAATTACTTTTTACACTGCTTGTTCGTTCTTTTATTTCTTTCCCACCACTACCACTTCCTGTTGTTTCTTTCTTGACTACATTCACTGAAGAAGAACACATTGAGGTAGTATCACTCTCTGCTTCTTCTTTTATCCCGTGAAGATAACTCTCCGTAGCTTTCATTGTTGTCAACAGAATATTTCCAGTTAATAATTACTGCTACTGCTGCATCTTGAATCCTTCGTTGTCACCTTCAAGTCCACTTCTAAAACTTACTAACGATGATTCCATGTCCTACACTGAAGAAGACGATGATGAACTCAAACAAGACACTGAACAAGTACTTTATCTCGCTGATTCTCCTAAGGACGCATTAGCCACCCAATTCTGTGAGGAATCAACTTAACTCTACCAGCTCAACCATCGATGCTATTATTTTGCAGAAGGTGATGAATTTCTACCTGTTTTAACACCTGATTTAGAGGAAGTACTACGAGAGGCTACTTAATAACTGCTGTCAGTGCTGATTTAACTGTCTTAGACTTTATTTTCAGTTTTCATATATGAACAATCGCTATCCAACATAGGCAAGAGAATCTGATCTTGAAGATATTCTTCTTCTGAATACTTAGAATTTGATGCTTGTTTCACAGAAGAAGAACCAAGATCTACTTAGTCTTCTTCACAGCTAATGTTCATTGTTTCTTACTGCTCTGAAGTCAATCCCTTATTGGTTTCAATTGTTTAGCCACATGAATGGTTTTGATTATCTTTATTTTCCTTATTGTCATCCATCTGAGAAAACTCAATAGCATGATTACTGCCAGGTTTTGTAAGTAATTCATTGGAAGAAATGGCAACAACAAGATTGGTGCAGGAACTGCTCATGGAGCCTTCCAAGAGCACTGCACTGTTATTAGGGTAGTGCTTTCTTGGTGTCCTTGCAACTTTCAGACAGCCAAATACGTGGTATGTATGTAAATAGATGTGGTTTGTCGAGCTGCTCTATTCTCTGGATTAATTTATTTCTGTGAATCTGCTCGTCAAGCGTATTTTCTTTTACTGAGCGCCCTACAATTATCAAAATTTAGTATCCATCAGCTGCAGCTATTCAAAAGAAAAAAAGATAAATATATCTCCTTCCCGCCTTGATATCTTTTTGAGCAGATTGCTTACATATTATCATACAGGATAATTACCTTTTCTGTTTCTCCCCAGAGTTCACATAGTTGAATTGGGATAAGCACCTTTTATTCAAAGAGAAAGAGACAACCACTCCAAATTCACCCTCTCTCTGATATTCATGCATTGAATTGGCATATATCTACTTCTCCCATTCAGTAAGTAATTCGAAAGTAAGCTAAAATAGGTTAAGCCTCTGAAATTTAACATTCCAACGAAATAAAACGAGAAACAACCGAAAATAATAATAAAACACAATTATTTAGAATGTAATGTTGTTGATCAGATAGCTCTTCAAAAGGATAGAATTATATTTATGTTATGTTTGTTTTATTAGCTGAGCTAGACATCAAAAAGAAACATAGAGAGAGAGAAAGAAAAAAGCAATTCAAAATTTTATTTATTTTAGGATTTTTAAATGTGACTTTAATCATTCATGATATTTGTTTACTCTTGAAGTAATTATTTTGGATATTGCTGATGTTCTTGTTGATACTCATAAATGGCATACGATTGTACTCATTTTGGATTAAGAAGGATAACATTAGTGGACATAGAGTTATTCAAATGTATTATTTTAAAGTGAGTAATAAAAAACCTATTAAAGTATCTTCTGCTTTGTTATTAAGAAGAAAGAAAATAAAAGATTATTTGCTTTTTACAATTGGAGTAACTCACAATTTGAAGGAACTAATCTTGAGAATGGAAGAGTTTAAATGAAGTAAAGCCTTGAATTGAAAAAACAATCAAAAAAAAAAATATCCCAATTTGCATAATACTTCTTATTCAAGGTGAAACACATCATTCAAGGAAAAGGAACTAAAGATTCTCTGATTTTAAGAGCTCACTGGAGAAAAAAAGAAAGCACTACCATTGACTTAGAAGATTCACTGTATTGTAATGGAGTTAAATCTAGAATCGTTTGTATTTGCTTTAACTTTTGGTATGATGTAGTTTTTCTTTTAGAAGTTCCAAAAAAGAAATAGACTCAAACACATCAATTGTAAAAATTAATAATAATCTACTCACAATTGTTTAGCCTCATCGTCATTTGATAATTATTGAGTTTTATTGCAACAACAATCAATGAATTTACTCTAATTTTCTCCCTATCAGAGGTTAAATATTTTTTCTATTTTTCCTCGCGTTGTTTTCTAGTTGGGGAAGATTTGCTCTAAGGATTAGATTGACTTATCAGCCAAATTGGTGTTAATTGAACTTTACATTGGTTTCTTGTTTTTTTATGCTTGAAAATGAACTGATTAATATATTTTATTAAGAAAATATAATTCAAAAGAGCTCATTTTAAAGTGCTGTTAGCCTCTTTCTTCAGCTTGTTAGATGTACTTATGCTTTTAGTAATAACTGCTTGTAACAATCCTAATATTTTTGTCAACTCGGTAAATTGGAACAAAACGTGTTTAGGGAAAGAGAAACAATGAAGCAATGCAATTAAATTTCCCAGTCAGTAATAAGCAGAGCTCGATAAGCTTGTTGGTCTGCTGTGTTTGGGTTAGAGGGGAAGAACCTAATTGAATAATGGCAAGTCCGTAAATATTAGGGTAGTATTTCTGAAAAGAAGGTCTCCAGTAATTTGAGTCCAGTCAACGAAAATAATCCATTATGTCCATTCATTTTAGCAAAATTATTTGATTGTTGAATTCATAAATTTTCCGAGCGCACAAGATAGTAATAATTTTCAAGAACAATTACAACATATTTATTCTGGGAAAAATTCATGAATCGAGGCTAGTAATAATCACACTGCAAAGAATATCTCAAGAACGAAGATGGCTGCTAGAATTTAAATCTACAATGCTCAAAGCAATGCAATGAGTATCTCCACATGAATGCTAGTCAAAAACAGTAAGCTTTTCAGGAGAGCAAGTCAATTTATAAAATGAATTATTTTGCAAGAAGTAGGAAGGAAATGATCAAGAGACTCCAAGCAGCGTTGTGCTTCGGGATTGCACATAAAAAGCAACCCTTCCCATTTAAACCTACTAAAAGTCTTAATGAAAACTCTCGTATGGGAGATTAGGGTCTTCGCTGGAGAGACTTGCTCTCATATTACAGGGCAAACGCAGAAAAAGCCGCTCAGGAATAAGATAAACAAAACACAGAAACTCAGAGGATCTAGAAAAGACAGAAAGACAATAATAAGGAATTAGATAATACTATCCGAAGAGATGAACATCATCTTCATCGAAAGGACGAGAAACAGCAGTTGTTCTAATCGAGACTGCAATAGAATTAAGAAAATAGTTCTGTCTTGAAATCGCATAATTGCTTCGGTAATAGTCAATGGGAATAGTTAGTCCAGCACAAGGCTCATTTGTTTGGTCAGCAGTCTGCTGCTTTGAATGACTCAGCTCTGAAAGTTCAGTTCGAGAATCAATAACTCTAAGCCAAACTGAGATAGCATGAGTAAAATATTATTTTTTAGCAACATCTCTAAAGAAATATCGTTAGAAATAAGAGCTCAAATCGGTCGAAAGTAGTTGTCTGTTCGAATAGAAGCAGCAGTCTCTAAGCTATGAACACAACTGCTATCTTCAATTAGAAGCAATAGAATGCTTCCTAATAATAAAGTAAACAGTTAGGCTAGAATTAATTTGATTAGCCTTGCATTCAATCACCTCGGAATACACCATCATCACCAACAATTAGTAATCAATATTGACAAGAAAAGATTAATACTGTTGGTAAGGTTCTTAAATTATGTTTGAAAAATTGCAGATTTAAACAGAAATGCAGATGATAATTAACATAAGAAACAGCACTCTTGTAACGATGAGTTGGAGAGAGCAAGTGCTGGTTTAAAGCAGGAAGTGAACATTAAAGATGTTCCTTCAAAAAAAGATTTAAATATTATTGAAGAGATTGTTCAAAAGTAGATTAAGAATACACTGGAGAATCTACTGAGAAAGGAGTAATTTGGTTAATTGAAAAATATTTACTTTATGGAAAGAATGGTATTTGGGAAATAGGAGAAATGACTGGGAGAAAGCATTGTGTGAGATCAAGGAGCAGTTCGCAAAGAGATTAAGTTGTATGGAAGAGACAATCAGCTAAAACAGTGAAGCTATTAAGGCAATCAATGATAAATTTGAATCGCTTTTAGAACAGAACAAACATGCTTCACATAGTCAGTCAGTTAAGGAAAAATAATAGCAAATCACTCCTGAATAACAAAATCTGGTCAATATCTGCGAACAACCACTGTTTCATCTTTAATAAGATTATTGCAATGATTATAAGTCTAACTCATAGCCAATTATCTCAACACTGCAGCAATCCAAGACATTTAACAATAGTTGTCAAGCAATACCATAAATATAAGTGATCGAGCAACTTATTAGTTAGCCAATATTACCTGGCTCAACTTAGCCAACAAATTAATCTCCTCGGTCAAACATTGAAATACCTAGAAACACCATTCCAAATTATTGTCCTTATCTCTAAGCAAGTTCATCAAACTGTCTCAAGGCGACTGTTTAGATCATCCCTATGACTCACTCCTTTTCTTCGTCATCAGTAAAATACTTTCATAGTATTTCTTCATCTTCGCTGAATATCAGATTTCAACAAAAAATATGAGTTATTCGTTTGTGTTCTGTATTTTGTGAAAAGGTACTTAGTCCAGATAATATGCATGGATAGAGCTTGATAAGCTTCTAATCATCTTGGATGAATCAGCCTTTGAGTGCAATTCATAATTGTTCTGCAGATTCCTTGAAACCAAACGATCTGCTGTATACTTATGAGTAACTGTCGTAACAATAATAAGAATAGTTACCCATTTATAATTCTGCTCTTCCTTCAAGCAATCCAACATAATCAGCTTAATCCCCTTTGTATTGCCTTGATCAATTCACTGAGTTTTCCAAATATCCAAATGAATTCAGCTAATTCTAAAATAAATAAAGTTGTTCCCCTAAAAAAAGCTTAGGATAACTTGCAAGCCTAGATTCTTCCCAAAACAAAGTATTTTCTACATTACTACCAGAAACAACAACAGTAACAAATCTTATTACCCCTGCAGCTACCTCTCATCATCCAGGAGATACTCCATACAGGGAATAACACCAGCAATAACCATTGAATTCACCGAAAAACAGTAAAATATTTATATTTTAGAGAAGAAACAGAATAATACAGCAGATGATATTTGATTTATTGGATAAATGGCAGAAACTGTGTTATTTTTGTTTGTTTGCAAAAGCTTACACGCATCAATTATTGCCAGTGATCTGCGAACAAGAAAACGAAGAGGAGTTTATTCTCTATTAGCTAGACGAAAAAGGCAATCTGCTGGATGAAACTGGGAAGCCTGTAGTAGACGAGATTGGAGGACATGTATCATTTTCTGAATATTAAATCAACAGACTTCGATAATCTAACATTCTTCAGGATATATGAGGAATCAATATGTGTGTGGGTCTGTGATGTAGTATTACCAACGATATTAGACAGCCAAACATATGTTTCTCTTATTTCTATTGTGATATTTCTTGCTTATGCTACCCAAACTGTCATAAAATCATATTGCCTTGATCATACAAATCTCTCTCTTTTTGTGTTTAATTATTGTTAGTTATTTTTAAAGAAGACTTTCTGTTTTTCTAATAGCTGCTAGACTCTTCTTAAAAGGATGCTCCTCTCTTTCCCTTTTGATTAATCGTATTTAAACGCGCTAGCGATTAATCTTATTGTATACTGTAAAATTAATATGCCAATTAAGGCAAAAATACACTCAAACGACGAGGAAAACGAAATAATGAAGATGAAGATGATAATTAACAAACAAAAGTATTCATGAATAATATATCGACTTCTCGATTCCTTAGGATATACTGTTCATGTAGTTTTTGACCTTGGCATCTTTCTCCTTTGGCTTATCCTTTCCTAATCAAATAGAACACAATAATGCATTAATCATTTCATTTCTGTTGACAGATCCTTTTGTTACCTGGCCATTGTGGGATCATGGGATACTGTCCTGGTCCAGGTACAATGACAGTGCTCTTTGATTTGGTTTTCTTGATGTCTTTGAATCTCTCTTCTGTCCCGAGATAACGCACTGAACTCTTCTTGCCAGGTTCTTCTTTTTCTTTGAAGAGCATCTTTCCGAATGTATCGTAGTCGACAGGGAAGTTCTGCTTGTAAGTGCCCATGTCAGGGAAGCTAGATCGAACGTTTTTCTTGGAGTGTTCTTTGTGTGCACTGATCCACTTAGCAGGGTTCATGTTGTCCTTGTGAATCTTAGGCAGAATATCCTTGAAGAATTACAACAAAACCATATGAACGAGATGGATTCGTAATTAAACAAGTAAGTTATGATTATTTTACTCTTGGATTATAACTTCCTGGTCCTGGAATCGTGTTTGCTAGGTACTCGTAGTCATTCAGGTAATTCGCCTTATCACCCATCCTTCAACACACAAACACACACAACAATATGTTTATTATCTTATCCATCCAGAGTATCGCCCCAGAAACTTATTTATTACTTCACCCTTCTAAAAAACATAGTTAATCAAACTTTATTTACTTGATTTTCTTGTTCATTTTCTCTGCTTCTGCTTTAAGCTGTTCAGGGGTCTTGAGAACGTTGTATTTTCCAGGTCCAGGGATGTTTCTGAGTTTCTGTTCCTTGAAAATGTCATCAATGAACGTATCACGCTTTGTGTTCTTGGGTCGCTTCTTGCCTTTCTCGATATCCGCAGTAGACACCCAGATATGGCTGACATCATATTTTTAAGGACCTGGCTTGTTCTTTTAGCAAGCAGCTTCGTCATCTAAGAAGCAACCACGCTTGGTGACTTTGCGTTATTCTTTTGTAGCCTTTCCAGATTTACGAATGTCTTCA
>Ga0302285_10002048_pt1 | contig 11261 bp, 7 predicted proteins | sample III_Fen_E2_2_FD_200455 | JGI IMG/M metagenome (GOLD analysis project Ga0302285, IMG submission 200455) | Peat permafrost microbial communities from Stordalen Mire near Abisko, Sweden - III_Fen_E2_2 | ecosystem: Environmental > Terrestrial > Soil > Wetlands > Permafrost | place: Sweden: Abisko...
TTACGTTTAAAGTTTGTTTGATTTCCTCATCTATCATGTCTGAAATCATGTCAAAAAAAGCTTAAGACTATGGAACTGATGTGAAATATTCATAAGCTTATCCTTGAACTTTTCGATTCCCATCCATCAAGAGGGAGTTAAGTAAAAGAAAAATAACTTTGCTTAGTTTGATAGATTGGTGGTGTAGTTTATAATCAATATCTTTGCTACAAAGCATTTCAAGAAGGATTTTGGGGAGATTGTGACTGGCAAATAAATCTTGATACAATTCGCGTTTTTCAGATTCTTTTTATTCTAATTATTCTGCATCTCGCTAATAATCTGGAAGTTTAGATCTCCAAAAATCAAATAAATTAAGTTAAATCAATAGATTCAATTAGTTACATTTGCTTAAGCTCGTATTAATCCAGGGGATTATCTAAAATTGAAATAAACACTCTCATGATCTCCACCATTATCCGATATTCATTCCAACCCTTTTATAAAAATGTATTTAATTAACTTATTCTTCAATGAATGGTCAAAATAATAAACCTTATCAATAGTGTATTAGTTAAAAGTGGTCTTGAGGAATTAAGTCATTCTAGGGAGGATCACACTGCGCTTGTCTCCTTTGCCCTCAACTAATATCTTATCGATTTTCTGCACTGCTGAAATAAAGCAATTCCGTTCAAGTTCGATTTCTTTCTTAAACTCATCCATGATCAGCATGTTCAGTAAGAATATTTTAGGATATTGCTCGTTGAATTGCTTGTCTTTATTCGAAAGAATATTTTAGAGAGGGAGATTCACGTACTGTTCAAGATCATCAGTGAGAATAATAGAACTCTGCTGGACGTCATTATTGGATGATTTTTGTCTCGTAGTTTGAGTAGAAATTTCATTTTATTTGAAAATAATCTTGTTTGTTTAGTTCTAGATTTGTTAGATCCTCTCCTTAGATAGATGTTCTCGAAGAGATAGCGACTTAAAGTGATTCTCAATCCCAATTTTTTCTAATAATATGCTCAACTCAGCTCGTTATGAGTCAAATTTATTTCTATTTTTATCACCCAACCCGAAGATGAAGTTCAGCATGGGCAATGAATAGATAATCAACCAATTTAAAAATTCAAGAGCACTTTTCTCAACATATTGGGTTAGAGGTTCAAGTGATTTGTTTTATTTCACCTAATCTTCTGCTGAAAGATCTTTATACTCTTCTGCTCCTTCATTTCTGCTTATCCAATCTTTTGTTAAGTTTTAATAAAGCAAACAGCTAGCTTAGCTAACTTGGTTCATGAAAAAGAAGCAAAATCAATCTTTACTTATGGTTTGATTTTATTAAGGAGGCTCGTTATTAGTCGACTAAGATTGATTTAAGATTTCAAAATCCTTTGAGAAAGCATGAGAAATCCTTTTCTACTGAATTTCTAATTTGAGCTTAAGTATCTCGCTCTCTAAGAACGCTTTTGTGTTCTCATTATCGATGATGCGCTTCTAATGTATCTACATGCTTTCTTAATCATCATACAGTTAGAGAAACATCCTGCAAAGAGGTTTTTTAAGTGCAAGAACTAATTTATTTTTTTCAGTTGCCTTATGAAAATAATCTTGCTTCTGCAAAAAGAACAACAAATATTCCATTGAAATGTATCTCCTAATGCTGTTTTTAAGAAAACTTGATCTTCCTTCAGTTTCTTTAATGATATCAAGTAGTAAATTGAGAATTCCAGCCTGATAAATGTAAGGCTAGTTAAATAAGTATTAGTCCTCAAGATCAAGAGCACTTTTATCGATTGAAGCATTTGACCTGAGTTTCATGCTGTCAGGAAAAGAGAGATCGAAAATATATTCTCCAGTGAATCTCTTAATGGGAGCATCGTTGATTCTATCTTTATAATCAGAAGGTTCGTTTTTCTTCATGAACAAAAATTGAACCATCCGTTCGCTGTTCATAGAAATCTAGATGTTTTGAACTACTTTCCAAATATTATTAATAATTGGCATTTTAAGTTTCTTGAAGAACCTTTTTGTATTTTCAAAAGCAAATCAGTGTCAGAATATCGAAGTAGCTTCTATTAACTATTGAAAAAGTTATAATTTAAATTTAAGCTTCTCACATAATGTTATAGATGAAGTTAATGTAACGAACATGTCTTCCTCCGTATCCTTTTGTACTTTGCGGATGACATATTTTAGCCAAATACAATTTAATCACAGTATCATCAACTTCTGTGCAAGCCTGGATAATTTATCAATTAGATAATTGGAAAGAACTATTTTATTACCTTGTAGTTGTCTTTATAAATCTCGTTAATGAGCTCTGTTTGTCCGACTTCAACATATTTCATGAATCGGAGGAAAAAGTTGATTTCATTGTAAAGATCTTTCTTATTGATTTTGTTGTCTCTCAAGCAAAAGTTCCTCAGAAACTCAAAACAGTGGATAAACACTTTGGTGATGTTGCAGGTGTTATCGAACTCAGTTATTTCTTCGATAATATGGATATTATCTTTTAGCATATCCATTAAGAGCTTTAAATTAAAAAAGAAACAAAACAGTTTCAATTAAATGCTTCTCAATTGAACTTGTCTTTCACCTTTTATGCATTAACGTTCTTCATCATAAACTACCGATTTCTCTTGACTTCCTTTTTCTGAAGATTTCGACCTGGATATTGCATATCCTTCAGCGAAACTGTGAACATCAACTCATTGAGATCCTTGATCTACTGAATCGATAGTAGCACTTGAGTTTTTTTCTCCAAAAGGAATTAATAATCCACTGGATTTTTCCTGGATTATCAACCAAAAAAAAAACAAGTATTTTTATTAGTTTAGAAGATATTTTGAATACCTTTGCCACTCATCATTTTCAAGGAGTTTAAGTCTCGCTGCATGGATGAACCAAGTTTCAGATGTTTCACACATAAATGAGAACTGCACAATGGTTTCTTCAATTTTATTATCTAACTCGTTTTCAATTTCTTCGGAGATAATCACAAGATTTTTAGACTCTTTTATTGCCTGCTTTCCAAGAGAGAAGTTCTTAAAAATGAGATTCAACACAAGACAGTTGAGCTAATAGTCATTGTTAGTAAGAAATATGTTTAGCAGATTGAATAGAAGTTCTTCTGCTTATTTCATAGGCTTCTCAATTTTGGCTTGAGCTTCAAGAAATGCTGGGGAACTGTGCATTAGAAATGAGTTAAGAGGTGGATACTATGTTTCAGCATCATTCCCTTTAGTATCTCTTTTTCTTAGCCGATCCTTTTTCTCTTTCAGAACTTTAGCTTTCCCTTCAGAAGTATAAACTGATATCGGAAGATCTATCCTTGGGAAAACAGCTTCAATACTCGTAGGTTTTCTCATATCGTCATATATTTTGGGTTCTTCTAAGAATTGCATTCTCTGGCTGTTCGAGCGGATATGTTTGATGATATTCTCAATATGCTAATTGGTTTAGTACTTCACATAAACCAAGAATATTTCAACGATCTTCTTCTTCAAATCAATATTCATTTATCTAGGTGTTTTTTCACTGAGCAAAGCTGATTATTCATCACTAAGAGCCTAACGACGGAAGAGATTTGACAGATTCTCCCTTACAAGAGCATCATTCACTGATTTTCTTGAACCACTACCTTTGGATTTACTGTTTCCTCCTTAGGCTGAATCATTGGCTTATGCAGATTACAATAGTTTTGTTTTTCTTTTAGGTTTAAACCATTTTTCAGATTATAAAGATTGCCTTCCTTTTTGCTGCTAAGAAAATATGCTATGCTCGTCAGCGCCCAACTAAAGCAACATCAAAAATTCTTAGTAGATAGTCTTCTAGGATTCAGCAGTTGTCAAGCTGACGATGTCAAAAGTCAAGAATTTCCTCACGAGTTCAAGTGTATTCAGAGTCAGGGATTTATTCCTTGTGTCTCCATTTTCAGTGCAGAATTTCAGGTATTATATTATTGTAGTGAACACGCTTTCTTACAAAAATTTCATTAAAAAGTTCTCTTCAAGAATTTCGTCTTTGGAGGGCAATTTAGTAATCGCGTTTCTCTTAAAAGAAGCTTCTCTTTTTACAGTTTCCACAACTCCCATTTCAACATTCACATTATTATTAACTGCATTTGCTAGAGGGAGGTAATCTTCTTCATTTTCTACTGTAACAAATGAAGAAGTAATAATGTTGTAGATTCGTTAAGTCCGATTAACTTAATTGTGTGTTTGCGGTCTAATCTAATGCACTAAATCCGGAACAAATCTTTAGAAACGTGGCTTTTTATCAATATAAACGCAATCTGCAATTTGAACAAGTGCACTACTTATTTCTCCTCCTGTGTGGATCCATAGGTATTACTTAATGCATTTCAATGGAAGGATTTTTCTGACTTTTTCGATGCACTTTTTATTACAAAAAAATAAGTAATTTAATTTAAAACTTCTTTTATTTTATTTATTACATTATAGTTTCTGCCAGCACAGAGATTCGCATAAAGCTGTATCATCTTTTGCATAAATTTTTGAATCTTATGAACGTTTTGCTTGAATCTGGGATTTATGTGACCAACATCCTTCTTCTTAAAGAATTCTAGAAGCTCAATGGATTCACCCTTTGGATCCAGTAAATTCTCCACGAATAATTAATTTGTTGTCTGAAAAATAATAGAAAAACAACAAAATAACAGCCTTTTACTATTAAACAAGATTCAAAAGGATTAATATAAAAAGCAAAGGCAATTGATTACTGTTGGTAAGATTCGAATGAAAGCTGTGCTGAAGACATCATTCTTTTAAACTTGCGGAAATATTATGTCGCAGATCGAAGATTAGTTAAAAGTAATTGATTCTGCTTTATTCTTACAAAGACAGCTGAGTAACTCTAAGATCTCATAAACTTGTGCTTTCTATTACCAGTCAATTTTACAGACCTGCTCGTATTGCTAAAAAATAATGTTGACCAGTTTATTCTTCTCTTCAAATATCTTCTATCCTTATTTATTCAGATGCTTTTTAGTAGTGAGCAGCTGATCTTCCTGCTGCTCTTCCAAATTCATTTGATTAGTTTTGCTACAAAAGCATGTAAGAATCATGACTAAATTGTATTTGTTAATGAATTCACATTTACCTTGCATCTCTATTTTCATTATCATCCAGATCATCTTGCATTATTAAGACATCTGTGAAGTTCTAAGAGATAAGAAGATCTTCGTTGTCTTTCATAATCGAAATTATGCAACTCTCTGCACCAACTCCATAACCTTTTAAAAGCAATTGTTAAATTGACACTTGACTATGTTGTGGAATCTCTTACCGATGTGATTTTTGTACACCTTAATATATTTGAAAGCTTCAATTTAGTTTTCAGAGTTATTGTAGCAAATTTGATAAATAAGCTGATAGCAGCTACGCAGTATCTTGCACAGTCCTTTGAATATTTTGATTGCTTTGCCTTTCAGCTCCATGATAGAAGCAGCTGTTGTAATCTATATTATTGAGTCTTCTTTTTCCAATCTGCCGATTCCCTTAAATATCTTGAGCTCCTAAACAAGAAAATCTTCATTGAGTAATGCTTTCTTGAAAGGACTCTATTTAATTTTAGAATCAGGAAACAGCTCTTTTATCACTAGAGTTATGTATCTAAGCACACCTTGTTCTCTGAGCAATCTTTGTCGTTTAATATTGCACTTAAACTTACTTTCATCTGCTGCATTTGCTTGTATTGACGATTTTGCATCATAGCAGAATTAGACTATCGATTAGATGGTCTTATTAAACTACAAGAACTGCTTCTCTAGACTGTCTGCTTCTTGCTGTCAAAAACGAGTTATTAAAACGAGCAAATACTTTTTAACAATTATTGCACAAATAATTAAAACTATTGTTGTGTGCATATTTCATACTTTAATTCTCCTAATTTGACGGTCATCGACTTCATCTTATTGAATGACATCAATAATAGAAGTATTCACGTGCTTTTGAAGATTAATGCCCCTTTGTAATTAAGGGATGCAACTTAAAAGATACAGAATTTCCCATACTTCTTCATGGGGAGCTTTATAAAGTTTAATATATTCTTTGCTATCTGATTCTGCAATAGTGATAGCTGCAGCTAGCACTTTTTTTGAGTAGTCATCAATATCATTATCTTCTGTTTAATCAGTAACCTTAATAATATTGTCTCCTGTCATTGAGTTAGAAAGATTCTTTTGGGGATTGTTCCCGGATAAATTATTGTAGGGCGCATTGAGAGTTTATCTTAAATCTGATTTTCTGTTTTTGAAATCTTTTTTGTGCATTTATCCAAGATAAAATTATGTCTAAATATGTTTGAGATCATAAAGGAAATCATAGAGGAATTCTGAATGAGTAGACGTTGTTGTGCTGTCATATTTGCGGACAAGTTGAAATAGAGTGCTTTTCATGTCACTGTTGTCTTGTTTCTTCATCTCAATGACTACATTTTTTTATTTATTTTGTTTACTTTATTCTCCGCCAAATGCTGCTGTAGATTTATCATCCTCCACAGGAATCTCCTCTACAAAACTAAGATAAAGTCCGTTTCTTATGTTTTTAAGGCGAACTTCAGATTTCTGTGAAATTGGCCCACCTTTATCCATCTCTGGTGACTCCAATTTCCACAAGCCTCTAGTATTTTTGAGCTCTGAGCTTTACATTTTCTTAAAGAGAAGACTAAGTTGAGAGGTATTCTTTTAGTTTTTTGGCTTGAGTTTTTATAGTGCCTTTTGTTTCATATCGAACTCTTCCTCAGTCTTGGCCACAGCATACTAGCTTAAACTAGTCAATACATTTGGAATTTACCCACCCTTCATAATTTGATCTTCAATGTTGTCTACGCATTCTAAGTAGCTCTCAGATTAATTTTCTGTAATCCAAATGATGTCTCCATAAGTTAAAGTTGAGATGTCTTCTTATGCTTGTGTCTTCACATCGTCTTCAATGCATTCACAATACAACTAAATTCTGTTTTAATAATATTTATTAGAAATGTCATCTTTCAAATTATCTCTTTTTTAAATTATTTTTTTTACTCAAAGATAGTTTGTTTAGCGAATTTGAAGTAAAAATCACTCTTCCTTTCTCTAAGAAAAAGAGTTTCTTGTGGCTGTCCTGATTCCTTTAGACCATCTCCTTTATATTATAGCTATTGTCCTTTTTGTTCATCTGAATTGAGGAAATATATGTAGCCTTCTTTTTCAACATCGATGGCTAAATACACATGGGAATTGAATTAAATGTCCTTTGATATTTCAAGTTAATGCTTGTAAGCAGAAACGAATTTGAACGCCGTCATTTCTGAGGGATTTGCCTCAAACTAAAGAGAAAATGTTCTTTAGATTGAATCATCATTTGATTAATTAGAAAGGCACAAGTATTTCTTGGAGCGAAAATGCTAAAGCTAGAATTTTTCTCCATAAGCGATTTTTTCATTTTTGTTTTTATTGAACTTAATGATATTTTGATTCAATTCGCGCAATAGCTCTTGCTGAATACTCTGAAGTTGACTTTCTTTTTACTTTTTTTATTATTCCTCCGATTTCTAACTATTCTACTCCATTTTGGTAGCATTTTCTCTGGAGTTGATCTCATTTTAGAATTTCTTAGTTTCTTCTTGGTAGAATTTTTCTAATTGCTGTTGAATCATTTGTTGAGCAGCATATTAATAGAGAGGAATGACTAAAAACACTGAATCTAAGAAATCACTGTTCTTCAACTAATCATGAGATTCAGAAGCGTAGTCATATGCAATAACACTTTTAGAGGTAAATCCCTCTGAAGAAACATAAGTATTCCCTTTTAATTATAATTTCAAGCTGATCTGACTGCCATAATGTAGGTGATTCTTGTTTCTCATTGTTCTTTTCAGCTTCAAGTATCCAATTGGGACAATTAAAGATTTTTGAATTATTTCCCCCAACCAATTCAAAGCACCTTGGCGCATTTCTAAAAAATAATTTAATCGATTAGGCGAACTAACCTATGAAAGTGTTATAAGATTGTAAAATTAATAGTTTGAAATACTAAGTTGAGTATGTTATCTTCTTTTGAGAATCACAATAACTCAAAGATTGATTAATTAATAAAGAAATGGCTTTAAGATTAAAAAAACAAATAAGCTTTGTAAATTGTAAAAGATTATTGTTAAAAAAGTGGTTGCTATGAGAACTCAATATTATTGGAGAGAATATTTCTACAATAAAAACAACTTATTAACTTGCAACACAAATACGCAATGAGTATCGACAATACAAAATAATCAAATAAATTCTTTTATTCGTTTTCACATTTTTGATGCTTTGATCAAAGTCTGCAAAGATTATTCAAATTTGATTTGCGCCAAATCTAAACCTTCTGCTCCTTCTTTTAAATCATTAGAGACTAATTAATAATTAGAAAGAGCTTGAGTGTATGGTGCATAAATGTCCTCAGTTTCTCTAGAGAACTAAGTCAACACAACTGTTAAAACAGCAAAGAGACTTTGATCTAAATTGCCAACAAAACAGAGACTGTATTTATCTATTAAAAGATAGAGGACTGCTCGCTAGAAAGATAGTTTCAAGTCTGCTTTATCCTTCTTAATCAAATCCTTGAAATAATACTTGGAAGTCAGAAGAAGATTCTTTTCGATTTTTTTATCTAAAATACCCCTAACACCTAGAAGATGGGTATTACTCAGCAAGAATTCAAGCAATGCTTCTGGCTTCTTACGAAGGTAGAGCTCAAAAGCCTTTGTAAGGAACTGCGAGTATTCTTTCGGAAGAAGAGAGATTGCTTGAGCGAGCATATCTTTATTTTTAAAGACTTTTTTGAGTTAGAAAGAGACCATTAGGATATTTTTATTTGCATCTTCTTCGTCCTTTTTGATAAAAAGACCTTAAGGTAGGGAGATAGCTAACTTCTTGCAAATCAAGACGATTGAGTTCTCGATGATAAGACGCAGAGCATATTGAAGGTTTGTGGAGAAGAGAGTGACATTAATATCAGAATGAGATTGCTCAATCAACTAAATAGAGTTTTAAGTGACTTAGGCAATGAGAACTGAATCCTCCAATAACTGGCTGTATTGCACAATGGCATCAGCTTGAACAGATTTTTTCTTATCGAGCATTTCTCTTCTCAGTTATTCAATGTACTTCTGCAATCTAGGAAGTGCCGTATTGTAGAGTTTAGTTTAGAATATTTCATCTCTGTCTTCTTTTTTGAGGACTCCAGATTTGAGCAATGCTTCGATGAACTCTTCTTAGCTAAACAATGAGTTTCCTCTTTCAACTGATTGTTTTTTAGCAGCATTTTTTTATTGTTAGCTAGGTTTCTTTTCTTTCTTTTCAACTCTAGCTGATGCACTAGCACTGGCTTATGCTTATTTTTTACCTCCTTTTCCTCCTTTTTTCTTTCTGCCATCATCTTCCTCATCATCACTTGCAGCATCTTTGTCTTCTTAGATTGATTTTTAAGGATTTTCAAGTAATTACTTAATGATCTCTTCCTTTAAAGAGTTTACACATTTATCGAGAAACTAATGACTAAAGATAAATGTTTCATCCAGTTCAACTTGGCTCAATGATAGATGCTTGTTTACTATTGTCTCGATATCGGCCTCAGTCAAAATAGTTGGAAACATGAACGAAAGATCAGTGTGACCTTATTTCAATAAGAATATTAATCAAATAATAATTTCTAAAACAATTTATTGTATTATTGTACCTTCCTCGATGAGAAGGTTGAGAATTTGTTCTTTGAGTTCTTCGAGATTATCCTTAAGAAAGGCGCAATCATCAAGCATGATTACATTATCTTTGAACATTTGCTTAAGGGTTTCTTCTGGTTTAGCTATGAACAGTTGTTTTGTGAGTAGAGTATACTCGATGTAGTTGTTTTGCTTAAGAAAGTTTAGAATGATGTTCTCTTAATTCTTTTAGAATCTATTCGGTGTAAATGTCCCTCCAACGATTCTGCCTTCGATTTCTTCAGCAGATATCAATTATTCAATAATATTTTGCAAGACCTATTGATCTACATTAAAGTCTTTTGACAACCCACTTAATCCTAAGGGTTTAGTAGCACCACGAAGGATTCCTCTAAATCTTGATCTCGTAAGTTCCTGATATGTTAATGTACAAAGACGTTCTCCACCAACAATATTGCCTTCGATAATGTTTGATTCTATTCTGGAGACTAGCTGTTCCTTCAAGAAGTTCATTGTGAAGTTGTACTTGAGAGTCAGCTCTGCGAGATTAATCTGAGACCTCTATTACAGATCTTCATTGATTTCCTCGCATATAGAATTGAGAAATGTTGATGTGATAATCTCATTTTCAAGTTTAAAGCATATTTCTAATTGAACTTCGCTGATTTAGCATTGTGGGAATATTCTGATGACTTACGCTTTCAAGTATTTAAATCAAAATACCCCTCTCATTCTATTTCTATTAGTGTCCTTATTTGAAAGCTCTCAAGCTGTTTAAGGGAAAGATAATTTCCAAAGAGTTGTAGAGATAATTTGGTGTAATTGGTAAATAATATTCAAGTTGAAATTATTGTTAGCCTAAGATTAAATGAGTTAAGAAGCGTGAAAGTCTTTTAATTGTGATCTCAGCCAATCTCCCTTTGGTCTCTAAATTTTAGTTCTAAGAAGAATATTAGCTTGAGGATCAACCAAATACTGCCAAAAAATATTAATAAATTGATAAGGGGAGAGATAAATAATTTGTTGCTCTTTGTTTTGAGTTGCCATAGTTTGTATCATGATAGCCAACTGATTAAAATGATTATTATTATTTAATTGTTTGATGTCGAATAAGAACAATAAGGAAAGTGATCGATTGTTCAAATAAATTGCAAAGAAATGAGATTCACTCAAAATCAACAGTCTAACTGCAGCATTTTAACAAGGGAGACTAAGCAAAAGCCAGTGCTTCCTGAGCTCATGCATTATTTATCTGAAAATCATTAGGATTCTCTCAATGGATTGAATTAACCAAATTCTTATGAAAATGTTGAATCTACTGATAAATCATCATAAGAATCATCCAAAATAAATCGAGAGTTTTAGGCTTTTCGTTGCGAAAGAGATAGCCTAGGCAAATTGATGAAACGGAATAAAAGCACAGGGTCAATGCCTTCTGTTTTGAATTCTGAACTGTAGATGAATTGCCACTTCAGCTCGAGAGATTCACCTTCTCAAACACCTAGAGATGCTTCATTTTCGCCATCAAAAGTTAGTCTATTTTTCATTTAATGTTCTTCCTTTGAAAATAAATA
>Ga0302285_10002049_pt1 | contig 11260 bp, 5 predicted proteins | sample III_Fen_E2_2_FD_200455 | JGI IMG/M metagenome (GOLD analysis project Ga0302285, IMG submission 200455) | Peat permafrost microbial communities from Stordalen Mire near Abisko, Sweden - III_Fen_E2_2 | ecosystem: Environmental > Terrestrial > Soil > Wetlands > Permafrost | place: Sweden: Abisko...
TACCTTATAATTGCAAGAGATAATCCAGCCTGTTTCAGTCTACCAGTAATTATCGTTAATTAAGACCTTAAGATGTTACTGAATCCAATCATAAGTGGGGACATCGCATCTCTCACCTGCCATGGAAACATTTGTCAAGGAAGAAATGTCAAATTTCTTGATCCAATCTCCATTGAGATCATCCCTGATTTCAACAAAACACAAGAGATTAAAATTTTAAGTTGTTATCAATAATTTAATTGAATATTACTTGCGAATTGCTCTTAATGCAGTGGGAGCAGTGTAGAGACCTTTGACTCTATATTTTTCAATGATTCTCCAGAATTGGCCGGGATCAGGGGTACCAGAAGGCTTGCCTTCATATAACACAGTAGTGGCACCTAGTAAAGATAATATTATTAATAAACTTAGTTAATTAAAGGAAATCTGTATTGATATTCATTGTCTTTTGTAAATTTAAAATTTGTCTATCGTAAATAATAAGGTCCCCCCAATTAATTAAATTAAAATAAAGTAGCTCATTAAAATCCCTTCTTAAAATTGTCAATAGTTGTTTAATTTACCTCTAAGGAGTGGCCCGTAGACGATGAAATGGTGACCAACAACCCAACCAATGTCACTTCCTGAGAAGTAAACATCTCCTTTGTGGATATCATTGATGTGTTTCATGTTCCAAGAGGAAGCAACACAAGTTCCTGCTGTGTCTCTGACGATACCCTTAGGTTAGCCAGTAGTACCAGAGGTATAGAGGATATAAAGAGGATGATCACCTTCAACTGGTACGCATTCAGTTGGCTCAGCGAATTCCATTGAGGAATGGTAATCAAAATCTCTTCCAACCTTAACTTAGCAGTTGAGTTTGTCACCACGCTGTAATAGGAGAACCTTGATGCCGGGCACTTTGGAGATAGTAATGGCCTCATCTAGGATGGTCTTATAGTTGATAACTTTACCAGGTTCATATCCATAGGAAGCTCCAAGGATAACAGTTGGAGTACAATCTGAAATTCTTCCTGCAAGTTCCTTAGCAGCAAAACCTCCGAAGACGACTGAGTGAATAGCACCAATTCTAGCAGCGGCAAGCATACCGAAAACAGCTTCTGGAACCATAGGCATATAGATAATGACTCTATCACCTTTCTTCACTCCAAGTCGGCGGTAAACACCTGCAAGTCTGGAGACATTATCGTGAAGTTCTCTCCAAGAGTAGGTTCTTTCCAAGCCTTCATAAGCACCAACATAATGAATAGCTGGCTTGTCACCCAAATCAAGATGACGGTCGATAGCATTGTAGCACATGTTGACTCGAGAATCTTTGAACCAACGCCAGAAACCAGGATTCGGGTTGGTTTTGTCGAGGATCACATTTGGCTTACGGAACCAATCAACAAGGGTGGACTGCTCACGCCAATATTCCTCTCTGGTGTCTTCGTTTGTGGCTCTGTCGAATGCGACTTGATATGCGTTTTTGCCTGACATTTTCGTAACTTTTTAAAGTTTGATTCTACTTGTTTTGTTTAATATTTCTATTATCTTTTTTTTAATTTATTTTTTCCGTCCATAGTACCGTTTAAGCTCCAGATCAGTACTAATTATGAGTAATAGTCCGACTAATCAAGAGATCTTTCGCTCACTTGATCTTCACTAGAAACAAAAACCTAGTTTTTATTTTTTGATACCTTCACCTTGACGCAATTATTACCTCAAAATCATAGTTCATCTTTCCATACATAATAGTAATTCCCATCTTTTCTTACACAAACTCCTTAAAAACTATATCTCAGCCGCCATTTCTACTCAATAATCCTACTAAACATATACTCTCATCTCTTCCTTGCCTTTTTAATAATTTTTCTTTCCATTAAATTCACAATTTCTTACATCTAAAAAAAGATGACTTTTCCCTTCAAAACCAGCAACATTTTATCAAGGTATGCCATAGTCCATCATAAGGATAGTATTAGTGAACCTGCAATCATTTATACTATCCCTGATCTATTTCAAATATGGATTTATAACTGCGTCACGAAAAATATCCCAACTAAGAACTTGACATTAATTATTCGAATTCTTAATCGCATTTTGATCATTTTCACTCCTCCCCAATTTCAATTTTGTTGTATGATCCTTTGTTTTGAAATGATCTCCAAAATCGCTTCAGTAAGAAAAATCTTAGTGTGATTATTGGCTAGTGCATTTATTTTAGTATTTTTAGCAAATTCCATTGAATTACTGCAGTTAAATGTTTAATATGTAAGACTATGCATGCAAGAGAATTATTTAGGATCAATGCAATTTGCTCATTTCTCCATAATAAAAAATAATTCAAGATATTTACGATTTCACTTTAATCTGAATTCACGCAAATTCATAGTATTCAGCAGTCAATTACCTCCTTTTCTTCATCTAAATTATTCAGAAATTTCCCACATCTGATTATCATAAACTAATTTGTAAAATCATTCAATTGTTCCCCTTATTTTGTCTTTCTTATTTCACATAGAAATTTCATCTATCAGAGAATACCATGTTTTTGCTATTTTATATTTGATATTGCTTTAGATGATGAGCTTTGTTTATGCTTAAGCTCAGAAATAACCTTGCTAGAAAGAAAAATCAACTATTTTGATGTTATTTTGGAAATACCATTATTATCCATTGGAGAATTGCCTAAATTGATGTGATATGAGTCAAACACAAATATTAATCTCCAGAACATAAGTACTAGAAATGTTAATCCACAGCAATGATCACGCATGTCGGTTCAAATAAATAGTGGATTGAAAAAAGTTAATAACAATTAATTGATTATTTTAAATAAAGTTGTTAGTTTTAGTTTAAATATGAAGATAGAAAGTTTCAAAGAAATGAAAAAAATAATAGATGGGTTAAACAAAAATGAATTGAAATATTTAAAAATCAAAGGATTTCTTTAGGGATGGAAGATATTTGCGTATGTGATCAATACTAACATCTCTCTATCAAAGGCGAAAAATAACAAAGTAAAAAACAAAGAAAATATCAGGTTCTATTTATTTTAATTCATAATTAATATCCCCCCTCAGGGGGTTATCAAAAATAATAGAAAGATAGATTGGTTAATAACATTTAAATTCAATTACACAATCAGATACAATTAATAAAGTTGAAATATTCCTATTATTTTCTCTATGATACATTATTGTCTTTGTAAAACTGAATCTACAAACTAACAGAAATATCATAAAAAAACCCAATATTTAAATATTTTATTCGACAATTTTAAATCAACTGGAAAGCTTGTTCCGAGTTTGGAATGGATAAAAAAACAAAAACAACGAATAAAACAAATATTTGATTGATATCATTCTAGAGTATCCCTTAATGTTTACTGTTAAATCCTTCCAATCGATCCATAAGCTTGACTATGCGTTGAAACATCATCTCCTTATTATTCAATTTCTATGCATTCTACTTGGATATTTTATTCCTTTTAATTCTTCTCATTTTGTTCCCTTTACTTTTTTCCTTTCAGCAAAGCTTGAAGATATGTCTCTTCCTCAAGATCTATTTCATGAACATCTTGCTTTGTTTTCTGATCATCTTCTGAATCGACTGTAGCTACACAAACAATATCATTTTGATAATTTGATTTCATTTAACAAAATAATTGATTTTCTAGTTACTTATGATTTTCTAGAAGCTTGTATGCGCAGATCTACGAGTAGATTAATTCTAGGACAATTCCTTCAGAGGATGTTTCTCATCCGAATTAGAAAGAGATCCATTTGAAGAATCATCATTTGATTTTTCTTCTGGACTTATTTTACCATACTTCTAACTCTTTTCACTTTCTGATTCTTCGCCGACTCTTTCATGAATGACTTCAAGATTTCGAGGAAATAAACCTATTCCTCTTCTCATTTATGCTTCCTCTTATTCTTGCATCAATGCATGCAATTATTACGCCTTGCTGAGATAATACATCTCCTATTCCATTTGATCATAGTTGATGACATAATTATCAACATTGTCGTTATTGTTGCTCCCATGATAGAAGCTATTCTCATGATGCTGCATCTAAAGAGGATTCGTTTCCATAGGAGAGTGCACATCAGCAATAAATTTATTGACATCTGAATTTATTTGATGTGCATTTTGTGTTTAATATGGTGAATAATGTTCGTAGCTTTTATCATCGGAGTTTTAACGACTAGCACTAGTCTGAGCTGTGTCTTTATCTTTCGAATCACTTTCTTCGTAATAAGTCATAAGATCTATTTTTTTAGATTTAGGTTTTTCATTTAGTTGAGTAGTCTCCTCAGGATTTTTAGATTCTTTAGTTGGTGTTGACAGATCTATGCTGTCGATGAGAATTGGAGTGGTTTTCTTATGATTAGATGGACTGGAGTTGTTGTCTTGTTATAATCCTTGTGCTTTTTCAGGTTATTGGTTCGTTACATCTTTTTCCTCTTCCTAAATCTACGCAATGTTAATTTCTAGAGGTTAATTGTTAGTCACCTTGTTGTGTTTTTCCATAATTTCAATGGATTCATCTCCTTCTACAGCTTAATCATGGTTATTGTCTTCTTAGCTGCTTAGTACATTATCAATTTCTTTATTTTAATCTAATTCTTTTTCTTTTGAACAACTTTTCTCAGATCCTCCTTTGATTGAGCTGCTCTTCAACCTACTTATTTCTTCTCCTTTACCGAATAGTTCTTCTTCTTAAGCTGCCTCTTTCTCCTACTCTTATTCCATTAAACCCATTGCTTTTGATTCTTCTACCTATTCATTTTGGCTATCTTCTTCGATCAATATTTCTGAATTTTCAGTTTCCTTTCTCTTAGATTCATTCTCTTCTACCAATTCCAGGCTTTATTACTCTTAGCATTTCTCATCACTCCTATTATTTGATAAATTACCTTCACTAGTTTGGATACATTTCTACTCAGGGATGCTTTCAATATTGACATACTTCTCTGCTTCTAAGAATCTCCTCTTGCTTCCTGAAACCCCTTCTTTAATATTATCTTCATCATCTAACTTATCTTTCTCTTTGATGGTCTCTTGATTTTTCTATTAAACGATGCTCTTCTGCGTTTCATAGAATGCCTTTTCTAAGAAACTTACATATGCTTCTTGGCTGTTTTTCTCGTCATCTTTTAAATATCTATGAATCATTTAAAATAATAGTTTTTATCTGTTTTCATTTAACAAAAAATAATAAATCTTGTAGAATATTTACTTCACAATAGACTCTAAAGGTTGGATTATCTTCTGGTCTATCTCATTGCAATCATCAAGAGCATTCTCGGTACCTTTATTAGTATTATTATCAAGCTCTTAAACGCAAATAGGCAGTTTGACTTCTTATTCATCGAAACTTCCCTTGGATTTGTTTTCAATTACCGGAGGTTTATAAGAGCATTTAAGGCTGCGAATTTTCTCAAGAATCGATTGGTTTTAAGTTAATGGTTCAGTTTTAACAGCTGTCACTTTCAAGGATATTTTATTCTTACAAATGATTTTTTTCACAGGTTTGGTTTCACTCTATTCCTTGGCAATTTAAACTGTTTCTGCAATTTGTTTTGGAGATAGCTAGATGAGTAATTATGAAGGAACAGGAGATGATGACTCTTCAGGACTTATCGTATGCCTCTTGGGAGTAGATTTATTATCGTTTACCACAGGGACATCAATTTGCTGTTGTGGAATATTTCTAGGCTGATTTTTTTAGACAATTTTGATTTTTTTCTTTTATCCTTCCACAGGTCTCTTCTATTTGAAAGGAGATTTAGCAAGATTTTCAGATTTAACCATAACATTTCCTTCTTCTTCTCCTTCACTCTCTTCTAAGTTTATAATTATGGTATCTTATTTTTACTCAACTTGTTTTTGCTAGTTTACCATGCAAGCCTGAATCTATGAACTCAAACTTTCTGATAAGTTCTTATTAGGTTTAGTAATCTCAATCTTTTGACTTTTAAGCTAAGGATTTGGAATTCTTTTTTCTTCTTATTTAGGCCTTGTTTCTTTAATAACTATTGGTTTCTTTTCAAGATCCAACGATTATCCTTGCTTTTTTGTCTAGAGAGAAGATTTGTTAACTTTTTGAGTTTCATCTTGAGGTGCTTTTTATTTGGCAGGATCCTTTGTAATTGAGATTACTTTTGATTTCTACACCTCATGTTTTTCCTTAGGAAGTTCTTTCTCTTTTGCAGTCCATTTCATCACATTCAGAGACTATTATTATTTTTCCAATACCTTTTGGAACTAACTGAGCTTCACCTCCTGTTCAGTATTTGTTTTAGAGATTTTGATGATTTTCTTCATTTTTCTGCTAGGTTTTTGTAAATTCTTGTGAATTAATAGATTTTACATTCTAATCTTGCGTTTGTTGGAAGGATATTAACAGCGAATATTGCTCAAAATGGAGGAGGGACATATGAACAATTCTTATAATCTGCTCCAATTACATACATAATCAATTGATTTCAAAGTAAATAGTTGAAAGGATTAATTAAAGCGGAAAAAACTAATTGAATTAAAGTAAAGTATTCCAATTATTTTCCCAGCCGAAAACACAATTCCAATGAATTGATTAAAATTCTGATCGGGGAGCAATAACACATACAAATATCTCCACATTCTTTCCCAATAAACAAATCTTATATCCAGAGTTAAAATCTACAAGTTCAAAACACCGAAAGCACTAAAATACGAGGCAAACAAGAAAAATCCATCCAAAATGAATAAGGCTCTTCTAATAACAGTTTTCCTTGTCTAATCGTTAGTTTCCGCTACAAACTACATAGATTACTTGACATGTGTGCAGTAAAAATGTTTTTCTTTGAATACATATTGCAATAAAGATGATAAATGTAAGCGATCATTGATGCTCGTGTATTTATGCAGCGCAGTGAATCCAACATAAGTCGATGTCTGCGTAGGTAATATCCATAATTATTTGCATATTTCCTTGGCAGACTGTCTTTCTAATTAATGTTCCTACAATGAATACTTCTCAGCGTGTGGTATTAAGTATTTCTAAGCTGACTAGTGCATCAACGATCCAACTTCTGCTTGTTACAACAACAATAATAGCAATGGTGTTAAATTTACAGATTCCGTTGCTGCTTGTGTAGCTAAAAATATCGGTTCGTGTAACAATTCTTTGAATTATTCTGAGTATTTCAACAGATGTTCTAGCTAAGTCAAATATGCTTGCTATACTTAGAGTCTCTCATCAGCATCAGATGAATTTAAGAGTATTGTAACTTGCTCACAAGATTTGTTGGCGTTCTATGTGCTACTTGCTTTAAGTGCCTTAGCTTTATTGTGAGTTTGTTAGTGGTGATAAATTAATACAAAAGATGTCTCTTGGAGCAATCTAAAATGTTTTAACTCTTCTAAGAAGATTGCTCTTTCAGATTAAAATATAGGTTCTTTTCATTGTTGTATGTGTTTCAGTCTGAAGAATATTAAAAGCTTAAATTATTTTTTCTTTTTCTTTTTTGATGTAAAATTGTTTGATTAGTTTGAAATACTTTTTTAAAAAAGAATCAATAGACAAAAAATAATGTCTTTAAATTTTGCACAAATATTGTTAGTTCACAGCAAGCATCCTTAATTGCTGTTGTTGGTTTTGTTGCCTGCTCTTAATCGCATTCATTTTTCACCTTGTTCAGATCCATCCTCTCACAACTCTCCATTTATGTCTTTTTAAGGAAAAAACATTTACTTCAAACACTTTTTTTAAATAAAAAAAAAATCTTCCCCCCTCCTTTTATGTATTCGAAGTCAACTCCTCTTTTTTTTCTTAATCAAAGGGCTAAAAAATACTCATCCCTATCAAACTTTGTTTGCTTTTTATTTTTAAATTTTTCTCTTAAAAGACAGGCTGAAGATTATTTTTTGATTTTCACCTGTCAGACATTACATCTTAGTTAGGTTTTTCGTTCTCCTCAATTCTCTATGATCGCTTCTTGTAGTAGATCAATACTTACTCACGATATTGAAAACCCAAAGCCTCTTCTGTCCTTTGCACCTCATGCTGGAAGCATAAATAGTGTTGTCTGGAATCATAATAGTATGAATTTTTTTTTTTTGATTTGCTGATTATCTTTTGCACTTTTCTACAAAACTTTGATGAGTTATTTTCCTTAAAGATTAGGTTTTAGCAAGCTGCGGGAGTGATGGGAAGATATTGCTGTCTCACTCAATTAAAGGAGATATTCTTCATACTTTTGAAGAAAAAAATCAATCTTAAAATGCATCTCCTGTTAATTCGCTTTCCTTCACATCTGGATCACTTTAGCTCGCAAGTGGAGCTGGAGATGGACGTGTAAGAGTATATAATCTCAAAAATAAGTAAATTCTGTAGACATATTCTGCACATATCGGTGGAGTGACTTGCGTTGATTGGCATGCTAATGATACTCTTCTTGCTAGTTCTAGCTAAGTCGGTGATATTCATCTTTACAATATCGATTCAGAAGATATTGTGACATCCTTTCGCGAAAGTTGCTCAGTGTAGCAGATAAAATTTTCGCCTTTTCGCTCACATTAATTGGCAAGTTGTGCAGCTGATGGGAAAGTTGCAGTCTGGGATGTGAATGCTCGTAATTCCATATGCAGCTTTGCAAAGCATGCTGGAAAAGCTAATGCTATTGCTTTCTCAACACATAATTAAATTCTGCTGTGTTCAGCTTCTCTTGATGCAAGGATAAACTTCTATGATATTCATGAGAAAAAAGTTGTTAAGACACTCTAAGCAGATGCACCTTTAACGTCTCTTGCGTTCCATTCAGATGGGCACACTATCATAGTTGGTACTTTATATGGTGATCTTCTTGTTTTTGATCTTCGTTAGGGATCAGAACCAAAAAATCAACTGCAAGGACATCAACAAAATCAACCAATTGCTGCTATTAGCGTCACGAAAGCTTCAAATAAAAATAAAACAGCACCTCCATTACCTCCAGGGAATAATAGTCTCAAATAATCGGCAGTCATATCGAAATTCTCTGACCAATAAAACAAACTCAATGGTAAACGATTGTCTAAAATAACTATCAATATGTCAAAACAAATGATATTTTTTAACTTAAAGAGTCAGTGAGTTCCATTAAATCTAGAACTTCAGATGGTCTTCCTCCTACTAATCCAGGCAAATTTAGTATGTAATAAAACAACCTAAATCAGAAAAGATCTGATAATAAAAAATGAGATAATTATTAACCCCAAAACTTTTAGGTTATCAACAGAGACTAACCGAATGCCAGCAGATAATGTTAATGTTCTTTCTGAGAAAGAATCCTCTAGATCTCAATCTAACTCGAAAATTTAAGGAAATCAATCTCTTGGAAAACCTTCACAGTCTCTTGGTCCAACTCCAAAAGCATCTCAAATTCTCAACAACGGATAAAACAACATTAACATCAATAATAATAATAATAATAATAATTACAATTTCAGCAATGTCTCCACAGCCAATGGAGTAAATCCTTAGAATAGCACCATCCCTAGTTTTGGTGCAACTAATAATTAATTCATAAACAATGGCAGTACTAAAAATTCTTCTGCTTTCAAGATCAATCAGCAAAGAACAGAAGAAGATGAACTCAAGAGTGGAGGAGCTGCTAGTTAATTAATTAAGAATAATAGTAACAAACATTTACTTAGCCCTAGCAATAATGTCATTTCTCCTGATTTTTAGTCTGCAAATAAAGCATCTACAGTGTAAAATCCAAAGATTCAAACTTATTAACTTTTGCAATTTTTTTTGAAAATTGATAGAATCGAGAGATAAACTGGCAAATCAATGTTAACCCCACAAATATCTTCAGATCAACGAGTAAATGGAGAGGAGTTCACTGAGCGATAGAAAATGACAATAAGAAGCATGCTAGATGATCAATAAATGGACATGAAAATATATTTCTCCGAGCAATTATCGAATTTACATATCGAATTGATTCGCTAGTTTTAAATCCAATAAGTATCAAAACATACAATATTTCAAGAAGATTTGTGAATTATTATTTATAATTTTTGATTAGAACGAGATGTCTAGTATGCTGGAGAGTTATTTAATATAAAATAAAACCCTCGAAGACAAGGTAGCACAATTAAAATCTGAAAATGATAGGCTCAAAAAGTCATCTTATTGAGAGAAAGCACATCAGATGACAAAATATACATATCTTTAAATACACAACTTTCTCCCACTTCAAAAATCATTTGGCAATGCACTATTCGAAGGCTCGAAGTTGCTGATCTTCTATTAGACGATTTTATCTTAAAGTGTATTGATAGAATCGACTAGATGCTCATAATCGTTATCGTTTTCTCGCAGCACATCCAAGTCCTTGATAATATTGGTATTTATCTTGAGCATTTTGGCCATGTTAACACTGCTGTTTTTCATGTTATTATTTGTATTTTATTAACAAAAAAAGTTAAGTAAATTATTGAAAAAATTATTTGGAAATAAATAAGCTGTAACAACTGAGAATTCTTATGAAAAACATTTTTGAATTACTATTCTTTGGAAGCAGATCCAGCATTGAAAGTCTTCGACATAGTATCGGGAGAGGAATATAGGTTAGAAGATTTAACGATGTTTTAGCTTCTAAGAAAATCGTTAAACAACACTCTTTTTTGTGGCAATATCTCATCCATGTTATTGCCGTTCTTAATATTATTGGGAACATAATAATTGTTGGTTATTTTTAATTCTCCTTCACTCTCGCTGCTGCTGTCACTTAAACTAATAAGACTGCCTCCTTCTTTTTTCACTGGCTAGGTAGTCTTAACGACTTTAAACGTTGCCATTCGTTTAATCTACCTGTTTTCGGAGAGCTTCTTGGAAACGATTGCTTGCTGGTTAAGTTAAGCCTTGCCCGAAGAATCGAGAGGGTTTTGCATTGTTTTTTTAAGTTAGTTGGAATACTTTTCGGAGAACTGTTTACTTTACTCAGACATGTAGACTTTGTTTATGAGATTCAATTCGTCTTTGCGACTAAGTAAGAATGGCTTGCTTTCATCTAAGAAGAAGCCTCGCCGTTTTTTGATAGCAGCAATCTTGCTGATCATCAGCTTATCTTTGATGAGTTTGCAATTACCTAAAAACTAAAGGAACAAACAAATCAAAAGAATATGATCATTAAAGGTTAAACATTTTTGAAAGAGAATTGGAAGAAGAAGACAAAAGGACCTCCATCATTTCCCCCAAATCCTTAACCTTAAACTCTATGGAAAGCTAATTTACTTTGTT
>Ga0302285_10002050_pt1 | contig 11257 bp, 5 predicted proteins | sample III_Fen_E2_2_FD_200455 | JGI IMG/M metagenome (GOLD analysis project Ga0302285, IMG submission 200455) | Peat permafrost microbial communities from Stordalen Mire near Abisko, Sweden - III_Fen_E2_2 | ecosystem: Environmental > Terrestrial > Soil > Wetlands > Permafrost | place: Sweden: Abisko...
TTGCTGATGCATCTCCTCCCAATGCTCCGAATGCACCTGCCATACCTAAATATCGTGCAGATCCGACAATGTCTGGTTGAACCATTTTAAGGGCGTCGAATTCAGTTTGAGCCATTATAAATGAGCTATTCAGGAGTATGGCTATTGCTAAAATATTCTTTTTCATGATTAAAATATTATTTTATTAGACTGTAAATGATTTAAATTTAATCTTTCAATTGTTGAATGAAGAATAGTTATCTTCTTCCTCCACCTGAACTGCTGGATCTGTCACCTCCACCACCACCTGAACTAGAGTTTGATGAGCTAGATGAAGAGCTAGATGACGAAGTTGAGTAAGATGGTGTGTAAGAAGGTGTGCTACTTGCACTTGAGCTCCGACCGCTTGTTGAATATGTAGTAGAAGGAGTATATGTTTGAGAACTACCTCGGCTACCACCTGATACATAACTTTCTCTAGAAGGCACTACAGTTGTTCTTGTTGCGCCAGAAGTCGTACTTCTTATAGTCATTGAACCAGAAGATTGAACTGAAGGATTGGCTTCGCGAGAAGTATTACTTGAACTGCCTGTTGGAACACTTGATATAGTTGTTGTAAATGTTCTTGGTAGTGTGTTTATATTTGTACTCGAAGATCGGTTAGATTGGGCGTTAGAGCCTTCGGTTCTGCCAGAACTGAAGGTGCTTCTTACAACTCCAATTCCGTTGGTTTGTGTAGATGTAGTACGATCAACAGAATTCATAGTTCCTCTTGTGGCGACACCGCTACTGTTATTAGCAGAGTTATCAGAGCGAGTACCACTCAAAACTGTATATTTGTTTCGAGAAGGCGTAGTACCAGGTGTAGTACTGTATGCTCCTCCACCGCCGGAAGTAACTGCTGAACTTGCAGCATCAGTGCGAGTGCCACCTAAGCGTGAATCACGATTTCCGTAATTGTTTGTAGCCCTTCGTGTTTGCTCATCGTAATTTTTATTTCTGTTGTAGTTACTATATCCATAATAACTTCCATATCCGTTGTATAATCCTCCGTAACCACCATATCCGTTATAAAATCCTCCATAACCATAACCTCCATATCCAGAATACGGATCCCAGTAATTGCCATATCCATATAGACCACCGTAAAATCCGGAGTATCCCCATGAATCATAAAAATTATTATAACCATAGAACGGAGAATAAAAACTCCTTCCTAATCCATAGCCTCCAAAATTTCCAAAACCCCCATAGCCACCAAATGGGCTAAAGCTATAATTCCACCAATATGGGTTGGTCCAGGTTGGTGTTACATAAGCAAAAGAGCCATCTAAATATACATTCCAGTCAATATTGTTTAGGAAAAATATATCATTGTAACGAGGATCTCCAATAAAAACTGTGTATTTTGGATTATGGAAGCGACGGATTCGCTCAGCATATTCCTTGTCTGTTTCTGTACCATTGAAACCATTTAAATAATAACCTTTTTCTGTATTATTGTCGAGGCTGTCTAATAATATTTCAGAAACATATATGGTGTCATGTACAATCATTGAGCCAGCAGCTGCGTTCAATGTGGTTGGCTTACTTGATTTGTTAGTTCCTGTCTGACCTACCACATAAACAGTATCGCGTACTACTGATGAAGAAGTTGCAGTACGTGCTGTGTTTTTTCGTTCTTTAAAAACGATTTCCAACGCTCCGTTTTTATAATTAGGTTTCTGTGAAGAACTGTTCACGTTTGATGACTGAGTAGCCGGATGTACTGATTCCGGGTCTTTCGGATTGAAGTAAACGTCATCAACAACTTGATTTTGACTCATTACCGCGAGCGAGAATGTCAAACTCATTAGGCTGAAAAATGTGAATCGTTTCATGATAATATCTCCTTTAATTTTGTCTTAATAAGATAGTTTTTTATTTCAATAAAGCAACAATAACCATGCCATCAACTAAGAATTAGATTTAAAACAAATTAAGCTTGATGAATTGTTCTAAATGTGCTAAAATTTGTATCTTTGTTCCATCGATTGTAAAGTTTGAACTGTAAAATAGTTATTTGATCCTATTTGTTCACTTTCAGTATTTGTAAAAGTTTAAAATAAAACTTATTTATTATGAATTCTTTAGAAGTGCATTTTTTTATCGAACCCAAGGAAGAATATTTTTCCAAAGTGTTGGCGGAAAAACTTGGTGAGCTGGGTTTTGAAAGCTTTGTCACTACCGAAAAATCGCTTGCCGCTTACATCCCTGAAAATAAATTCGATGAGAATAAAGTTAAGGAACTCTTGGCTGATTTCCCGTTTGAAGCGTCAATCGACTACAAATATAATCAAATTGATTCAAAAAACTGGAATGAAGAGTGGGAGCGAACCTTTAATGCTATCCCCGATTTGATTACTATTATTGATAAGAACTACAAAATAGTACGCATAAATAAAGCCATGGCTGAGCGAATCGGTTTAAAGGAAGATGAATGTGTTGGTCAAGAGTGTTTTAAAGTCATTCATAATACTGACTGTGTATCAGAGTTTTGTCCACATTCAAAAACAATGAAAGATGGCAATGCGCATGAAGTTGAGCTTTTTGAACAAAAACTGAATGGAGATTTTATAGTTACAACAACTCCGGTTTTGAATAAAAATGGAGAACTGATAGGAAGTGTACATGTTGCGCATGATATAACTGAACGTAAAAAAGCAGAAGAACTGCTTCGTAAAAACGAGGAACGCTATAGAATGCTATTTGCGAGAAGCCTGTCGGTGATGATGATTATTGATCCTGATACCGCCGAAATTAAAGATGTGAATCAGGCTGCCTGCAATTTTTATGGTTGGGAATATGATGAGTTTTGTAAAAAAAGCATTTTGGATGTGAATGAAATACCAAAAGATGAGGTCGTTTCAAATATGCAAAAAATAAAAAATGACATACAAAATCATTTCTTTTTTAAGCATAAGTTAGCAAATGGTGAAACCAGGGATGTAGAAGTATATTCAAGTCCGTTGGAATTTAACGGAAGCATAGTATTATTTGCTATAATTCATGATATTACCGATAGTAAGAGATTGGCAGAAGCATTGTGTGAAAGTGAATTCTTTTTTAGAGAAACACAGCAAGCCGGTTTTATTGGTTCATACAAAACAGATTTTGTAAATAATAAATGGGATTCGTCGGAAGTATTGGATCAAATGTTTGGAATTGACAAAAATTATCATAGGGATTTTAATTCATGGCTTGATATTGTTCATCCTGATGACAGAGTAGCCATGAGAATATTAATGACCGATGAAGTTCTGGCTAAAGGGACAGAGTTTAATCATGATTTCAAGATTCTTCGTAAGTCGGATGGTGAACTAAGATGGTTGCATGGACAGGGAAAAGTAAGACGTGATAGTAACAACAATGTAATTTTATTAGTTGGCACCATACAGGATATTACTGACGGAAAAGAAAACGAGGAAGCATTAAGGTTAAGCGAACAACGATTAGAAGCAGTTTTTAATGGAGTGGCAGAAACCATTATGTTGATGGATACTGAAGGAAAAGTTTTAACTGCGAATGAAACTGCAGCCAATCGCTGGGGAATGACCAAGCACGAAATAATAGGTTTTAACGGCTTTGATTATATCAATCCTGATTTAAAGGAAAGAAGAAAATCTCAAATCAGGGAAATGATTCATACGCGATTGCCTATAAGATTTGAGGAAGGTAACAAAAATAAGATATACGATTTGACTTTTTATCCGATTGTCGAACTTTCAGGCGAAATCAATCATTTTGTGGTTTTCAATCGTGATATTACAGAGCAGAAAAATGCAGAAAAAGCATTACTTAAAAGTGAAGAAAAATTCAGGAATTTAGTATGGGATATGCAGGTAGGGGTTCTTTTGCAGGGACCAAAAGCAGAAATTTTACTAAGCAATCCCAAAGCACTTGAATTATTAGGTTTGACTGAAAACCAGTTGTTAGGTAAAACCTCATTTGATCCCGATTGGAATGTAATTTATGAAGATGGAACTCCATTTCCGGGCGAAATGCATCCCGTACCTCAGGCTATAGCAACCGGTAAACCGATAAGTGATGTGGTAATGGGAGTTTATCATCCATTGACTGGTAAACGTGTATGGTTGCTGGTTCATGCAGTACCTGAATTTGGTATTGATGGAAATTTACAACAAGTGGTGTGTACGTTTATTGATATTACTTCTTTAAAAAAAGCAGAAAATGAATTGCGTGAAAGCGAACAACGACTGAAATTCCACTTTGAAAACTCACCACTCGCTGTGGTAGAATGGGATACTAATTTCATTGTAACTCAATGGTCTTTAGAAGCTGAGAGAATGTTTGGCTGGAAAAAAGCAGAAACGTTGGGTAAGCCGCTTGGGAAATTAAACCTAATTTACGAAGAAGATTTACCGATTGTAAACCACACGATGCAACGGCTTACCAGTGGTGAAGAAAATATTGTGGTAACTTCGAACAGGAATATTACTCAATCGGGTTCCATTATCACTGCCGTTTGGTATAATTCAGTATTATTGGACGAAAATGAAAAAATGACTTCCATACTTTCTCTGGTTCAGGATATTACCATCCAGAAAAAAGCGGAAGAATTGTTGATAAGTATGAACGAGGAATTGGATATTCGAATTAATGAAAGAACTGCTGAACTTGAATTATCGAACGATAATTTAAGGATTGCCGAAGAGAAATACCGAACTGTTGCCGATTTCACTTATAACATGGAAACTTGGATGGACGCTGCAGGAAAATACCTTTACGTTTCACCATCGTGTTATAAAATTACAGGTTATACAGTTGATGAGTTTATGGAAGATCCGGCTTTGTTTTATAAAATTGCTCATCCCGATGATAGAGAAATGGTTGAAAATCACTTTAGAGAGGATATGAATGGAACTGTATTAAAAGGAGCGCTGGAATTTAGAATCATTACCAAAACAGGAGTGGAGCGTTGGATAGGGCATAGTTGTCAGCCGGTTTATAGTGCTGAAGGAAAGCTTATTGGTCAGCGTGGGAGCAATCGAAATATCACCAAACAGAAAAAGGCAGAATTGATTTTAAAAGAATCAGAGAAAAATTTGAGGGCATTAACTCAACGGATAGATGAAGTGGCTGAAGAAGAAAGGATTCGTATTTCGCGTGAAATTCATGATGAAATTGGGCACTTACTTACGGCACTGAAATATGATACGGAAAGTTTGATTAACCACTCAAGTTTAACGCCCGAACAAGTAAGAGAAGAATTGACCGGAATGATAAGTATGATTGAAGCACTTATTGATACGGTTAGAAAGATAGCAACTGAATTGCGTCCGGGTATTTTGGATCACATGGGTCTGCTTGCTGCCATTGAATGGAAAATAAAGCAATATAGGTTGAAAAATAAAATTTGTTGCGTATATGATATAGACGAGATGGATATAGAATTTACTAAAAATGAGACAACATTTATTTTTAGAATTTTACAGGAAATCCTTACTAACATTACTCGACACTCAAAAGCAACTCATGTCTGGATTACAATAAATAAAGTAGAAAATCTCTTTATAATGAGAATAACTGACAACGGTATTGGCTTTGATGTCACCTCAAGCCTGCAAAAGGGATCGTTAGGTTTAATGGGAATGATTGAGCGTGCCAAATCGATTGGTGGCGAAATTCTTATTGAATGTGAACCAAATGAGGGAACAACAACAACATTTATACTTAAAAAATAGCAATATAATTTATATTAAGCTTACAATTCCATGGATACAAAAAAATTACGTATTTTGGTAGCCGACGATCATAGTGTTATGAGAAACGGCATAATAAAATCAATTTCAGAAAATTTTCCTGATGCAGAATTTGGTGAGGCAGCCAATGCTTCTGAAATCATGCAACAAATCAATTGTTCAAGATGGGATATTGTTGTACTGGATATCAGCATGCCTGGTCGAAATGGCATGCAGGTTTTGAAGGATATTAAGGATGTTGAACCTGCTACAAAAGTAATTATTTTCAGTATGTATCCCGAAGATCAGTTCGCCATTAGGGCTTTAAAGGCAGGTGCTTCAGCTTACCTAACAAAAGATGTTACAGCAAAGGAACTTGGAATGGCTATTCAAAAAATAAAAAATGGAGGAACATATCTGACAAATTCAATAGCTGAATTAATGACCAATGAACTTAGAAACGACCATGCCAAGCCAGTTCACGAAATTTTATCGGATCGTGAACATGAAGTTTTTCTTCTTATTGCCGGTGGCAAAAGTGTATCTGTAATTGGTGAAGAACTTTCCTTAAGTGTAAAAACCATAAGTGTTTACCGTTCCAACATTCTTGCAAAAATGAATCTGAAAAACAATTCGGAAATTACCCATTATGCATTTAAAAATAATTTGGTGGAATAATTGTTGCAAATCAATATTAAATGTTTGAAAAAGTGAAGTTTGATATAGACTTCACTTTTTTTATGCCTACTTGTGAGCTCCGATTAGCTATTTTAACTGTTAAAGCAGGTTGTCAGTGCGATATAGGACAAATTCCTATAAAATAATTAGTTTTTAGCCTATTTTTTTAAATTTATACATAATATATTTTTGTATTTGCTAATACCAATAAACTAAAAAACTATGAAATTATTAATTGTCGACGATTCCGAATTGCTTCAATCCAGACTTAAAAAATCAATTTTAGAAATGGATAAATCTATAAATATCGAACAGGCATATAGTGTAAAACAGGCATCAGAAATTTTTTTTAGCTTTATTCCATGTAAAATTATTTTGGATATTGCCCTTCCAGATGGTAGTGGAATTGATTTGTTAAAAAAATTCAAAAAAGAGAAACCGGATACGGGTGTTATAATATTAACTAATTTTCCGACTTCCGAATTCAAAAAGAAGTGCTTGGAATTAGGAGCAGACCATTTTTATGATAAATCAAATCTTTCGGGATTATTAAAAATATTAGCTAATTAGAAAAAATAATTTAGTTATGAAAAAAATATACATTTTATTCGTTTTTACATTTTTTCTTTTCAACAGTTTACTTGCACAAGTTGCAGGTGATTTTCGCTCAAAAACTGGTGGTACAGGGAATTGGAATGACTTCAATACTTGGGAAAGATACGATGGAACAAACTGGTTGGCTGCAACAACCGGGCAGTTACCAACTGCAACAAGTGCAACCGAAATTAAATTAGGTGATGCAATGGTTGTAAATGCTACAGCACTAACTTCAGGTAACCTTACTGTGAATGGTACTTTGACTTATCATTCAACTACAGTTAGTGCTTTAACAGTTAGTGGAAGTGTAACTGTAAGTTCTACAGGTAGTTTTACTTCGCCATCATCAGGAACTGTAGTTACTCATGCACTTAATATTGGTGGTTCCACAGCTACAGGTGTTGGAGGGAATCTCGTGGTTGATGGCATCTTTAATATGAATATATTTTCAACGGCTGGTGTGGTTGTTACTTTTTTCGGATCAACAAATAATACGATTTCAGGTGTTGGGAGTACCAGAAACTTTTATTCATTAATTGTAAATAAAGGTGCAGTTAACTACAATTCAATATTAGAAGCAACGAGTGTAATAACTTGTGCAGATGCTACTTCTGCTGCTGGCTTGAGATTAAATATTCAGATTGGTACTTTTAAACTTTCCAGTGCCTCAACCCTTAGTCCTTTTTATGGATCTGTTCAGCCAACACAAGCAGTTAATGCACGACTATGGCTGAATAACGCTTCAGCAATTATCCAGAGTGTTGGTGCAGGTACTGCTGCTGGCCCTACTGGAACGTTGAATTTTGGAGGAATGCTTCAAATTGATGCCGGTACTTTAAATCATGGAAATGGAGCAAGTTCATTATCAATTTTCGGAAACTTCTCAATGGGCGGAGCAAATGCTAATCTTAATGTTTATGGAAGTTTTTCATCAGGAAATGCTTCTGTTTACACAATGACTGCTGGAAATATCAATATTTATGGACAGTTAGGCGCCAATTATGCACCAACCACTTACTTTTCACAAGGTGGTCTTTTCCAATATGGTGGGAATTCATTGACTTTCTCTGGCGGAATATTAACAATTATTGATCCATCTCTTGCGGTAACATCTGGAAGTTATTATGCACCTTATGCTTTGTATATAACCGGTGCATCAAACTTTACAGGATGTACTATCCGTTTTGGTGATGGTGTCAGTGATTTAGATGGAAGCGTTAATGGGTTTGCAGTTTCAACTGGAGTGGCATTGGGAAATGTTGTTATTAACAATTTGCCGTCATCAATAAAAACTACGCGTTTTGTAAAGCCAATGGCTAATTTAAACATAAGCGGAAACCTAACTATTAATGCAGGTACAGCCAATCAGTTACAATTAAATACATTTGCATTAACTTTAGGTGGGAATCTGAATAATGCAGGTTCAATAACTAGTAGTAATGTTTCAACTAATGGTTTGACTTTTAATGGGGCGGCTCAGCAAATAGTTAGTAATACCGGAACTTTTCTCTCTAATATTGCCAACCTTACTATTAATAATTTGTCAGGAATTTCTCCTGCTGTTGATTTAAAAGTTCCTCTTACTGTTTCTAACGGTTTGACGTTAACTAACGGACAGTTGGGATCTAGCAATTCTTCTACATTGACTATTGGAAATTCAGCATTATCTACCACTTTTGCCTTGGCTCGTTCTGGGGGCTCGTTAGCATCTTTACCAACATTTTCCCTTACAAGTGTTACAGTTAATCCAACTTACACTGCACCAACAGTTGCTTCAAGTATCACAACTGGATTAGAATTACCGGTATCCGCAACTATTGGAACATTCACTGTCAATAATACAAGTGGAGTAATTCTTGACAAACCCATTGCTTGTACCACATTGGCATTAACTTCGGGTGTTTTGACATCGACAACAGCTAATTCTGTAACTGTAACCGGCACATTGCCAGCTAATATAACGGGCGGAAGTTCAACATCATACGTAAAGGGGCCACTCACAATTACCGTTCCAAATAATGCAACAGCAGCAAATTATAAATTTCAAATTGGAAAATCAGCTTATCGATTGCTTGAGTTTTCGAGCATTACAACCTCAGGAACAGGAACCGGAACAATCACTGCTGAAGCTTTTGATGCAGGTCCATTCGCCGGAACAGCAGGTACGGGTTTATCAGCCATAAGTACTGACAAATACTGGTCATTAAAAGGAACACTTGGAGCAGTTTCAATCACATCATCAATTTTAAAAATCACGGATGCTGGCTTCAATGCGACAAATAAAATAGGTCAATCAAACATTTCAACAGGAACTTATAATAGTGATGGTGGTACAGTAACTGGTTCGACTGTAATTGCATCCACCACGCCGATTGATTATTCTGCAATTGGTTCAGGCGCATACTTCCGAATCGGTGCAGCAACAGGAATTTCAGCCGGAACTTATGCTGTTGGACCACAAGCTTCTTATGCCGGATATGCCGGAACATTTGCAAAATTTGCAGATGCGGTAAATGCTATTTCATCGGTGCCGTTGACAGGAAATATGATTTTTGAATTCCAACCGGATTATGTGCCAACTGTAGAAACTTTTCCGATTGTTTTAACTCCAAATATATTAAGTAATTCTGCAGCTAAAATTATTTTCAGACCTGCTGCTACGGTTGCTTCGGTTGTTAATTTTTCGGGAGCAACTTCTATAATTACTAATTCGGGAGCTGATTATATTATTTTTGATGGAAGAAATGGTGGTACAGGGACAAATAAATTTTTCCAGTTTACCAGTAGTTCGACGTCCGCATCAACTATCGTTTTGTCTGGGGATGCACAATATAATCAAATTTTATATTCAACTTTAAAAGGCTCTACTACAGGAGCATCAACAGGGGTTTTGACGCTCAATGCACCAACTGCCGGGAATAATTTTATTACAATTGATCATTGTAATTTTGATGCCTCCGGTTCAGCAAATAATTGTTTGTATACATCCGGGCTCGCTACTGATGCAACAATTACCAATAATAATTTCTTCGATTTTAGAAATGGTGCGGCTATAAATCTTGCAAGTGGCAGCAACAATGCTGTAATTGACAACAATAGTATTTATCAAACAACTTCTTATAATGGTTTTGCAGGTACTACATCCGGAATTATTGTATCAGGTGGTAACAATGTAAGAATCAGTAATAATAATATTGGTGGTAATGCCACTGCATTAGGTGGAATTTGGACAGTTTCAACAACAACGCCTGCAGCTTACAATTTTAATGGAATTAATGCCACTTCCCTCGCAGCAACGAGTAAAATTTATGGAAATAAGATCCAGAGTTTTGATTGGAAGTCAACACCTGCAACATGGATAGGTATTACTGCTTCTGGTGTAGTTAATATTGGAACTGATGGAACTAATTTTATTGGTAGCAATTCAGGGAATGATAATATTAAAGTCACTTATTATACTACCAATGGTGGTGCTCAAATTAACGGAATAGTAGCATCTTCAGGCACAACAATTAATGTTGAAAATAATAATATAGGTTCGATTACAACTCTGCTTAGTGGTGTTACCGGTGTTGGTTCCAGTATTACCGGTATAAGTAATGGTGCAACAACAGCAACTGTCAGAAATAATATTATCGGGAGCACAACAACTGCAAAAAGTATAAATGCTGCTAATCAAACAGCAACAGGTAATGCTCAGAATGTATATGGCATTGTTTCAGGAGGTACTACTGCTACAATCACCGGAAATACAATTGCTAATCTTTACAGTGATATGACTTTTGCTTCTACAACTGCAGGATTGATAAGAGGTATTAAAATTACAGGAGGTTCTGTATATTCAATTACTTCGAATAATATTTATTCACTTTCTACTCCGCAACCTATGACTGGAACTCTTTCTGGAGGAAGTTCCTATCAAAGTATTGTTGGTATTGATATAAATGCAACAAATACGTCCAGCTTGTGTAGTATTACTGGAAATACAATCTATGATTTAGTAAACACTTCGACTACGGCTGCGGTAAATATACTTGGAATCTATTGTCAGACTTCGACAACTCTCGGTGCAATATTCGATAAAAATAATATTCATAGTTTTTCAACTGCGTCTAATACAGCTGTTCAAACAGGTATTCATTTAAATTATGGCGGTCCATGTACTGTTCAGAATAATGTTATTCGCTTGGGAATTGATAAAGCAGGCAACTCCTTAACTACCACTGCACAGATTAATGGGATTGTCAAAGCAACAAGTTATG
>Ga0302285_10002052_pt1 | contig 11256 bp, 9 predicted proteins | sample III_Fen_E2_2_FD_200455 | JGI IMG/M metagenome (GOLD analysis project Ga0302285, IMG submission 200455) | Peat permafrost microbial communities from Stordalen Mire near Abisko, Sweden - III_Fen_E2_2 | ecosystem: Environmental > Terrestrial > Soil > Wetlands > Permafrost | place: Sweden: Abisko...
ATAAGAGATGTTTTCTTCAACTTTTAGGTTTAATAATATTAACTCATCAACTTTTTATCTTCTTTTTTTTACCATTTTTAAAATTACTAAACAACAAAGAAAAATGATAATTATTACAATGTTATCTTCTATTTATATTTAGGGAAGATAAAGCTAGTAATTTTCATTATTAAATATTTCTAATCCTTCAAAGCGAACATAAATTATTGAAATAAAGAAGAAGAAAAGAAAGTTGAACTGCAGATTGACTTTTGGAATTTCTAGAGATAAAATTATTTAGTGATGAATTCTGAGAAATTAGGGCAGAAAAGAAATAATGAATTTTCAGATTGAAGGTTCGCTATTGGCGCGAAGCAACTTAAGAAAGCGACATCATAGCAAACTATGTGTCCCATGATTCTGAAATAGCTAAAATTGAAGGCGAGAGGGCAAAGCAAAGAATTAAAAAATAATAAATTAAAAGTGATCGATCCGAAGGAAAAATTAAAATAAAAATAGCTAAGAAAAGGTGAAGATATAATAAAATGGGCGATTTCGTTACCTTACTTCGAACTGCAATGGGCAATGGTGTTCAAGCTGAGAGAGCTTCAGCAGAGTAGAGACTTCAAGTTTTATGTTTCAGCGAAACTACTAATTTTTTCACAAATCTGGTGAAAGAATTCATTCAAGAAAGCAATGATATTGGCCTTCGTCAGTTTGCTGGTGCTCTTGTTAAGAATTCTATCCGCCTTCTGGTATGTTAATTGATTGGTTAGTTTATTGCTAAATTGATGTTAAATGTTATTTGCTTTTGTGAAATAGACACCTACAAATGATTTTTTGTGGAATGCACTAGATGATGGTTTGAGATAAAACATTAAAATGACTTTGCTTTCGACAATGGTTTGCAAAAGTCAGATTATCCAGAAATCTTGTGCAAATGTAAGCAACTATTGAAAGAATGGTTTAGAAGAAAGGATTGGATTTTGAAAAATACAGAAAAATAGATTGGAATTATAAATTTTGTTTTTTATATTAGGCAATATCAACTATTTTCACTGTGGAAGTTCAACTAGATAGATGGAATAACCTCATTTCAGATCTGACTGCAAGTGCTCAGACAACTGTAGCAGCTGACATCAGAAAGGCAGCTATTCTCACTCTTGGTTAGATATGCGATAAACTGAAGGAATTCAAGCTTGGTAATAGATTAAAAAATTATAAGTTTACTGTGAAAAAAACACACTCTAATTACTGATAATTTCTAAACTAAATAGGTTAAAGACTAGCCGAGAATATGAAAGAGAATGTCTTAATGGCAATTTTGATTGGTTTATCACCTGAGGAGAAAGATAGCGATATAAAGGAAAATAGTATTATTGCACTTGGAGATTGTGTAGAGTTCATGACAGAAATTCTAGGAAGAGAGTAAGTTCGTGACTATGCTACTGGACTAGTACTTGGAGTTTTGTAAGATCCCAATGAAAAAGTTAAGATTGCTGCTTTATAACGGTCTTGCGATTACGTGAAAGCAATCTACATGGATTTCGGAAAATATGTGGCTAGTTTCTTGCAAGCTACATAAGACTCTATCTTGAATGATGATGAGGAAATCAGCACCCCAGCTATGGAAATTTGGACCACTTTGGCTATTGAATATCATGAGAGAAAAGAGAAAAACGCTCAAGTCAACAGAGTTGATTAACAAACTCAATAAAACAACCCTAACCATTTACTCTAAATATAAGAGCCTTTCATCAAGGTAGTGCTTCAAAATCTACTCAAAAACAACCTCACGGATAGTGACGAAGAAGCTGAATCTTCAATTTAAGATGCTGCATAGAAAGCACTCAGTTCAGTTGTTGAGAGTGTTGGTGATCTTGTTGTGCCAACTTTCACTGCTTTTATTTCAAATACACTGACTCATTAGAATTGGAATTTCCGTTAAGCAGCAATCCTCGCTTTTGGGGCACTTATGGAAGGTATTTCTGAAAACACAATCGTAAATCTGATTAGCTCGATTTTCTCGGAATACGTTAAAACTCTCCTAGATCCTTCAAAGAAAGTGAAGGAAAGTGGAGCAAAACTACTCGCAAAAATCGCCGAGTTCCACCCTGAGACAGTTCTCCTGAGATAAAATGTTGGACCTGATATTTAAACAATTGTCAATTCTCTTAAGGATTCTCCAGCTATTTCAAGATAAATTTGCTGGTTCTTCTGTTTCCTAGCAGAAAATCTTGACAAATATCCTCAAAACACCATTCAATCAATCTTGGATCCTCTTATCTAAGCTCTCCTCGAAAATTGTAACTTTTCAATAGTCATAAACAGCTGAATTATTCTAAAACAAATTATTCCTTTTTTAGCTGCAAGAAGCGATTTCACTTCATCAGACTTAAACGTCATCAATGTCTCCTTTATGGCTGCTTTGAATATCATTCATTTCTGCAGAAATCCTGCAATCGGTTAGAATTACTTCAATATGTTCCTCTCTTAGTTCAAGAATTCCTATCATATTCCTTCTGAACGCAGAGGAGCTATCTAATAAGGAATTCTCTCCTCTTTGCATGTAATTTACTTAATATTTGAATATATCGTGAGGAACTAATTTTTTTGAATTACCTTTTTAGGCAAGTATGCTTACAATCGATGACAAATTGGACCCGAATATGGCAGATGTGGTGTTTTAATTAGTGAAGGAGTACTTTTAGTTCATTCAAGATGTTGATAACGATGGGATTTATATTATCAGCGCTCTAGCTTCTTGCATTGGACCAGCCTTCGCCAAATACTTGGAATAAGCTTGGCAGTTCATTGAGCATGCCCTTTTAAATAAGCGTGATGATATCGAGTTATTTAAAATCTGTGTCGGTGCTATTGGAGATATTGCAAGATCTTGTGAGACAAAATTTGTCCCTAAACTTGATGTTCTATTAAAGTTCTTTGATATCCTTGAATCTCCTCAATTTAACAGAGATGCAAAGCTCAATATCTTCAGTTGTATTGGTGACATCTTCCTGACGACAAAAGAATTCACTGAGCCATATCTCAACAGGTTGATAGCTATTTTCAACAAAACGTTCACTGCTTCGATTGAGCTTGCAGCATCTGATAACGGAGAAACTTAAGATTACGCTGAGCAGCTCAAGGAAAAGGTTATAGAAGCGTATACTTGCGTTATCCATGGACTCAATGATACCAAACAAAATCCAAACATTCTCTAAAATTTCCCCTAACTCATTTAGTTTATCAGCATATCGTGTGATAAAAACATCCATCCCACAGTTGTAAGATAGGCTCTATTTTAAGAAAATCCACTCTAATTTATTTATTTAAAACAGGATTATGTTAGAAGCTGTTTGACACTGCTTATTGATATTGGTTACTTCTACAAATAGCAAGTTTCGTCATAAATTAAAACATAGTTTACAGTCTCCCTCATCGATACACTTCAAGTATATGACCACTCAGAAGACGGTAAGGAAACAATTGCCTACGCCTAGAAGGTAAACACCTTTTCAATTGAATTCAAAAGCTCATTTAATAATATTTTTTTAAATTTTGTAAAAAAAAAAGATTCTCAGCGAAATCTGAAAAGAAATCCTCTTAAAACTTAGTGGTCTTATTCAACTACTTCTCTTTGAATTCTTTCAAAAATCTCCCATGAAGTTAGTGTTTAATGTGTTTCGTATACCTGTAAAATCTTAGAAAGTTTATTTTTTAATAATTTGGATCTATTAATTAGTTGGTTAGCCACTTATAAGATTGGAATTGAAGGGTCTATCAATGAAAAAATTACTGAATCCCCCATAATAATTTTCATTTGGTGATTAATTCGAGTTTTTCATACAAAAATTGATTTATTGTTTGAACTTCAGAATGAGTGAAAAAAAAAGAGAAAATTTAAATGCTCTTTGGGCTGCTTGCGCACTGATTTATTACCAAAATAAATATTTCAAAATAAGAAAGCAGATTGAAAAAGATAAGCTCAATGTTTCCTCCTTCAAACTAAGCACACAAGCAGAGGATCACAATTTTAAATAACTTTGATCCCTAAAATCCTGTGGATGATTCTTCAAAGTAAAGATCACCAAAGCAAGTTCAATTTGTTGATCCGAAAGCAATGCCTAAGGAGAGTAGATTACAATGGAAAACTAGTACTCCAACTGAAAATAATCAAATATAAACTACTTAAATGAATCATTAGTAGCAATTTCAGAGAGAAACACAAATAAAATAAGCAGAATTTCAAGATCATGGTGTGATTTTAGAGGAAAATGAGGAGGATTCCAGTCAGTAAAATACAAGTCACAATGAGAATTACATTGAAGATCAATAAAACTAAGAAATCAAGGATTCAGACTAAATTGAACCAATTTAATAATAGTATTTTGAACACAACAATTTTGAATAGCCTGCAAGAAATCTAGTCCTAACCAATCAACTCGAAATCTCTGGCAACAATGAAGCTCATGTAGGAATTCAGCAGGGACATCCTTTATCTGCAATAAAATAGAGCATCCGGAGTCGTTTTGAGTAATTAGAAACTCGGATAGTTGAAGAAGGGTAATCTAATTCTAATCTTAGAACATAAATAAATCAAATGGAAGACGCTATTACAGAGACAGCTAGCGAATTGGATGACTTTAGTCATTACAGCAGATCCGCTAAAGCAACGAGCACAAAACAAACTCCAAGGATGCTTGGAGAAAGAGATGAGTATAATTTCGTGAGTGGGAGCAAAAGTTAGAAACGCATCAGCGAGCAATTATCGATCGGAAACAGTGCTGACAAAGAAATTGCTGAAGTTAGAGAGAATAATAATAATACTGAGAAATTAACTGGAATCATTCCAAATAGTTTTTCATTTAGGCTGAGAGAAAAATAACAAGAAGAAGATTAATTCAAGAAATATTATGAAGAAGCAAATAAGAAAATTAACGACTTTACAAAAGATTCAGGAGCTTAGAGAGAATAATAGCAACTCGCAAGGACAAACTTGCTTCCGCCTCCTAAATCACCAGAGAATCGTGATTATGGGAGATATTAAAAGCCTCAAAACAATAACTAAGATAAATAGCGAAATGTGAGACCATCAACGATGCGTTCTAATGTTAATAACAGAAATCAACTTTCTTTGCAAGAAAGTTAAAGTTTCTCGAGAGATAAAGGCTATGTAAATAGCTTAGAATTGAAAAATTATCTTGAAGAAGACCTAAATAGATCAAAAGAATAGCAGAATTAACTTTTTAATATTAGGAATTCAATCAAGCAAGGGTTAAAAATGCTCAAAGAAAGTATCCCTGTGAACGATGAGAATGATGGCTTAATACTGAAACCAAATATCGAAACTATCGAATAGGTTGTTCATAAACATACTTTGAATGAATAGATTTTAGGATAAGAACCTGATAAAAGCAAATAATAGGAAGAAGATGAGGCGTAGGAATAAATAAAATAATTGCAACAAAAATTATTAAAATATGAGGAGCATCTACTCCCTAATTAAGATTAATCTGAAGGAGAACAGTTATTCCAAACAAAATAGAACGATTTTAGATCAAAAACTACTTCAAATGTCTCAGATTTTTCAGAGAACGAGAAAAATAAAAGAAATGATAAAGATTTTATCGGAAAATATATTCTAAATTAAGAAAAGAAAGGGATAGTTTGTGGAAGGCTGCAGGTTAAGAGCATAAAGGATTATTCTGCTGCAGAAGAAGCTGAATAAGAGATGAGAAAAATAGAAAAAGAAGGTGAAGAATATTAGAAACAATTACAACAAAGGAAAAAAGAAATTGAAGGTAAAGAAGCAGAAGCAAGATTGCAGAGAACAATTGCTGATTGTATTAGAGTGTATACAGAACAACGAAATGATAAATTAGCATAAACAAGGTAATAATAGTAAGATAAATAGGATATTGAGTGCAGTCCAACTCGTATCTAGTCATATCTTCTAAACCCTCCAAGATAGCAGTAGACAAGTAAAATCAGAGAGATCATCTCAAGAAAAGTACATTCTTGGCTCAATCAATCTGTTGATAATCTCGCACCAAAAAATTCAAGAATACAAATCAAACAGCACTAGCTTAAAAGTATGAAAGCTTCATGATCACAAAGCAAAAATGTGTGCATGATTTGAATTACTTCTTGTATAAAAAGACTATTTTTTCCTGCTTCAAAATGTTTAGACAAACTGGCAAAGCTTGCTGCTTATATTTTTAGATTTATTTTGTCAAATCATTAAAGAACTTTGGATATTTTTTAAAATTTCTTATTTAATTTTCAGTGAAAACAATTAAAATATTATGGCCTTCTTCTAGTTAATTGTACATTCAAATAATTGCATTTTGAACGAAATTTCCTTTTAAATACCTTCAGACACGAGGATAGATACTAGAGCATGACCTTTTTAAATAATATTTTACACCTAATGGGCTGATTTGCTAATAAAGTTTGAAAAATAAGGAAGTGCTTGCTCAACCATTATTTTGATTTCGTCTTATTTTATTAAGAAAATTTTTCTGGTGGAGGGGGTTTGCAAGAGTAATATTGGGGAGAAGTTAGCTAAAGTATGAATTGGTTGTTGGAATAAAACAAAACAAATAAAGAAAAGAGCAGTTCTTTTGCTTTATCGATTAGCTAATTTTGCAGACAAGAAAGAAAAAATGTTTAGAGAGATTCTAAAGAAAGAAGGAGGGAAATTATGCTCCTTCGAAATGGAGTTTGAAGATGAGTTCTCAGATGCGTTTGAATTCGATCAAGATTTGACAATTAAAGGAGCCATTCCTTTGGCTAGTTTGCTAAGAAAAAAAGGAAACAAAGAATAAGTAGGTTGTATTGAAGTAACCTTTGAAGATTAAGAGGATTCATCTAAAGCAATCTTAGATATTATGAGAAGTTTGGTGAATTTTTCCAGTTGTAAAAGCATCAGTCGACTCAAAGCATTTTCATTCTGCGAGGAGGATACTTAAGTTAGATTATTCCTCCTCTTTGACTCAGGTGACATGACTCTTTCTTCAATTATAGCCTCCGACCCTCATCTCTCTAACTAAACTGTGCTCGATGCTGTTATTATTGGATGTCTTTCTGCGATAATCTTCCTGGATAGCTCCAAATCTAAAATATCTCCATTCTGCACAGATGGCATATTTCTCAAAATGTTCTCACCAGCGTAGGTCTTAGTTTTACCTTCCGAACTGTTTCACTCAGAAGTGGAGCTGGTAGCTACGTCAGAGTTAGATTACAAAGAAAGTTGTCTTTCACCGCAGGAGCTGAAGTTATTAGAAGGAAAAGAGAAAATTGAACATATTGATTCCACTGAGAGCTCTATGTTTTCGTTTGGGATATTTATTATTCGAATTATCAGCTCAACTGACTCTGCAAGAGGGAGCAATCTTTATGAGTTGGATCATCTTAAAGTTGATTTTGTTCAGCTAACAAAAAAGAAAATGGATATTGCAAAAAAATATCCAGAAAGGGTTTCTAAGCTTTTAGATAGATTGCTATGTGAATCTGCTTACAAAGAGCATCCCTTGGGTGTCCTTGAGGAGTATAAAATATAAATGTAATAGGATAATCAAGATGAGAATCTACTTACGTCGAATTCACCTTCAAATTTAAATTATAATCATAATGATCTTCACCAGTCTAACATTTTCAAAGATAATAATGAAGATAATCATCTCAAGTAAGAGTCTGATGATGCTATGAAAAGATCAATGTTAGCTTTGGAATAATCAGCTATGATTCTGTAAAAACTAATTAAGGAAAAATCTAAGGAGCTAAAAGAAGTTAAGGAAAATTAAGTTGAATCTCCTCATTTTAAACCAATCGAAATTAAAAACAAACCTCATAACAGTCCTGGATCAAAGGATAGTTTAGCATAAACTGAAGCAAATGAACTCAGCGGTAGTGATGGGAATGACTAACAAAATGTCAATACTCATACTTTAATGAATATAGGCACTCTTAATTAGTTACAATAACAACAATAAGCTAACAAACATCAAATTTAAAGTACTTTTTTTGGAATTCTATCTTAAGAATCCCCATCAACAATTTCAGATGCTTGTTTCAACAACAACAACAATTAAGCTAGCAATCTTAATACTCAATAAGTTCTCTTGTCCTTCAATCCTAAGTAAGCACCTCTTGAGAATAATATCCAAGGAAAAGGATAAAATGAAAATGATTAAGATCCACAAGGAGAATTCACATGCTCTAACAGCTCATTTGGAGCTCCACGAAAGTAAAAGCCACAAGACAATGACCAAATCCCAAGTTTCCCTTCTAATATCTAAGAAAATATGACTCCAAACCAAGAAAACAATAATATTCCTGTCGATAATAATAGCCTTAATCCTCACTTTCTACAAATACAAAAAGATTTTGAATTTCACAGTTTTCAAGAAGAATCTGAAGTCAATCTTCAATCTTGTCATCATAGCCTGCCATCATAAGAGGGATAAATCACTGAAGATTATTTCAATAGTCACCATGGAGTATCTGAAGGTGGGATTAAAATTGTCAAGAAATCAAAGAGAAATTCTGAATCATAAGATTCTGAAAACGATTTTGATGACAACGAATAATAACAAGGAGAATTCAAATTCCCAACTGATGTAATTTAAATCGTAGATTCTTCTGGTGGATCGCTCGCTGAAGAAGAGGAGGAGGGTGTAAATTAGAGTGTGATTTAAAGTTTTTTTGGTAAAAACAAAAATCATCCTGTAGCTTCATCATATGCAGAGAATAATTTCTTTGAAAAATCGCTTGCAATAAGTAACCTTGATGATAGTTACCATCGAGAAAATAAAGTAGCCTCGTTGGACAATAGAAATAGTAATCAATAGGCAACTCAAGAAGAAAATAGCAAAAATTATTCTCCAAAATAGAAATAAGACGTAGATTTACAGATGAGTGCGTTTTAGCTGCCTCAAATCGAGTTTAGAGAAGGTAATCCATTTTAGGATCCAGTGGATGAGTAGAATGAGTAGTTGTCTTCAGTGAATTTAGAATGTAAAAAAAGTACCTTTTGTTAGGGAATAAAATCTGTCTAAAATAAAATTAAGGATTATTTTGCGAGTGATGATGGCAAATAAAAGAGTTAACATGACATAAATCCAACTGAGCAGTTTCCTTTTGAGCATTCAACTTGCTAAGATTAAGTTTCTTTGAATTTAGATATGAATTAGACACTGCCAACTATAAAATATAATCCGAATTAAATCATTTCATTGTAGCAAGCGAAGAATAAGAATATCCAATAGGATCCCCCTCAGAATCAAATACTAGAACGATCTAAAACGCCATATTTCGCAAATATCACCAATGTTTCTCTTTATTCTGATCAAATCTAGACATCAAGTAGCTCTTAGTCAGATTGGATGGAAGCTTAAAGAAAGAGAGTTTAATCCCTTGAAAAAGGTGTTTAATTAAGCGGATTATCAAAATCGAAGGGACTTTCTGATTAATGGAGTGTACCATCAAGTAGAAACTCTCTGATTGCTTAATCTCCGATTCAAGAGGAATTACATTATTATTTGTAAATGGAAGAATAAAATCGATATTTAAAAGAAGAAATCGTGAAGAAGAGTAAACATTCATAGCAATCTTATCATGTAAATCCTTTAGAATTCGATTACCATCCTTAGCCATCTAATTATTCTGCGATTTAACCAACTGTTGCAGTAAAACTAAATAATCATGTATCTAGTGTCATCCATTCAACAAAACCAATAACGTTACCATAGTTTAAAGATCTTGCTGATCGAGAATCACTTCTTGCAAGTTTAACATCTTCATTAGAGGGACTCACAGGAATTAAATAGATTTAGTACAAAAAAGCATCCTACAAAGGATAAATAATAGTTGGTAAAACAGTTCAAAGGTATGCTGAAAAATAAATGAAATATTAGTGTTTTAATGATGGAGAATATTGCATTTTTTGTTATTTAGATAAGGAAAAGGTATTTATAAAATCGATAATGGATAGATATATTATGGGAATTTCAACGAAGGAGAACTAGAAGGAGAAGGAGTGATTTTGTTTCAAAATGGAGATATCTACAAGGGTGAGTTCAAGTAAGGATTGAGATGGGGAGTGGGCATATATTATTACCACTACGAGGGATATGTGTATCAAGGAAACTGGCAGAGAAATAGAAAAGAAGGATCAGGCAAAATGTATTACACTGTTGAAGTAACGATAATAATTATTTTTTGAAGAATGTTCGATTTGAAATGATAATTTTTTGCAGGAATGGTATGAAGGATAATACGTAAATAATCAATAAAACGGATAAGGAGTGCAGACATTTGCTTGTGGAGATAGATTTGAAGGAATCTGGAAGAAAGAAGAAAAAGCTGAAGGCATTTTATATTTGCAAAATGGAGAAAAATAAATGAATGGATATTTAGAAGAGCCGAGGAAAAGAATCAAAGAATAGAGTTCAGATGATTAGATAAAGTAAGATGAAAAGGATAATGAAGCAAGTGCTGTTTTTAGCTCTAATAGAGATAACAAAGGTGGAGAGATAGAAGAGGAATGTGTGCAGTATTTTTAAAATGGTGACAAATATTAAGGAACTGTTGTGAAGAAAAAAAGAGAAGGAAAAGGGGCTTATTATTATGCAAATGGATGTTTCTATGAAGGATAGTGGAAGAATAGTATGAAAGAAGGTGAAGGTAAATATATCTTCACAGATGAAACATGCTATGAAGGGTAGTTTAAGAACTCAAAGAAAAATGGAGAAGGAAAACAAACTTTTCAAAGTAATTTCTTGATAAAGACTCATATCAAAAGACAATGGAGTTGATTATTGTTTTTGTTTAAACAGAGGGAGAGTCATACGAGGGTAATTGGGTAGATGACCAACGAAGTGGAAGAGGGAGATATCAATTTGAAGATGGAAGCAGCTATGAAGGAGAATGGGAAGCAGATTTAATGTAAGGACATGGGACGTATAATATTATGACTCCTCTTGGGGTTCAAGAAATGGCAGGTACTTGGTAGAAAGGAGTTTTAGTGGAATTTTAGAGTATTTGAGATTCATTAGCGTAGCGAGAGAGAGAGGCTTCAATTGTATCAAATAATTTTTGTCTTATTATTTATTTTTTATAACAAATTTGTGTGATTATCTACTTTCCTTTTTTTTTTCCTTGGAGAGGGGCTTTATGTTTAATAAGAGTTTTTTCTGAAAATAATTAACTTTTTTAAGTTGATCGATTATTTACAATTAAACAAAAGCAACTATTAGATTAAATGAGCAATGA
>Ga0302285_10002054_pt1 | contig 11246 bp, 9 predicted proteins | sample III_Fen_E2_2_FD_200455 | JGI IMG/M metagenome (GOLD analysis project Ga0302285, IMG submission 200455) | Peat permafrost microbial communities from Stordalen Mire near Abisko, Sweden - III_Fen_E2_2 | ecosystem: Environmental > Terrestrial > Soil > Wetlands > Permafrost | place: Sweden: Abisko...
AGCAAACAAGCTGCAGGATTCAGATTTCTTCGTACACCCAACCAAAGTAGAAACCTTTGGTGTTGTAGTTGCTGAAGCTTTATTAACGGGAACTCCTGTCGTATGCTCCAATGTAAGTGCTCTTGCAGAATTAATCACACCATTGAACGGAATACTTTGTGAAAACAATGTGGAAGATTGGGTACATGGATTAAAGCAAGCAATAGATGCTAAATTTGACCGGGTACAAATAGCTCTAGATATTAAAAACAAGTACGATAAAAAGAATATTGGCAAGGCAATAAACTCGGTGTATCAGGAGTTAAAATAATCAGACTTAACAATGATTGTTTCCATAAAAGCTGCTTCACGAAAAGGCATTAAGAAGCATTAAAAATATAATTTCAGTATTATTTATATTTTTATAAAATAACAAACCATGAACATTCTATACTTCTTCAAAGATTACGATAATTATATGTCTAAATGGCAATATGTGCACATTTTTGATGAGCTGGAACGACATGGACATCACATTACGGTATACAATCCGCTGGCCTATAAAAATCCGGAAGAGTCGAATGAAAATCTTATTCCGTTTATAAAAAATTCAACGATAAGATTTGATTTATTCATGAATTGTGAATCAGATGGATTTTTATATGCATCGTCCGTACAAGCAATCCATAATTTAGGACTGGCTACTCTTTTAATTTGTTTTGATAATCTTCATGCCCCATACCTGCATCAAAAAATGGCTCCTCAATTTGATCTGGTGTGGCTTACTTCATTTGAAACAAAATGGTTATTCGAAAAATGGGGCTGTAAAAACATCCTGTTTCAAACATATGCTGCTAATCCATTTTCCTTTGCCCCAAACTGGGGAATTCCAAAACACAGCGTTTGTTTTATCGGTTCTCCTTATGGCAGCAGAACCAATATTCTAAATACGTTAACTGAATCATCCGTTCGTTGTGATGTGTATTCAGATACACTGGCTAGTGGAGATACTAAACAAAAGAATCGATTACCCAATATCAGTATATCCCCTTTCAAGCAACTAAAAGACGCTTTAAGCTTTGATATAGGACGCAAGGTATTTTATTCCGCACTATTAAACAAATACGTTCAAAAAAATAATTCAATATTAAATCAAAACGATTTTTTATCGATAAAACCTTCTGTTTCATTTGAAGAAATGAAAGAAATATACTCCAACAACTCCTTATCGTTAAATATAACTATACTGAGAAATACTTTTTTATTGAAACAACCGATACACAAAATACATCTCAGGACCTTTGAAATCCCAATGTGTGGAGGATTAGAATTTGCACCTTTTACGGAAGAGTTAGCAGGGTATTTTGAAGACGGAAAAGAAATTGTACTCTATAAATCAAAAGAAGAATTTGTTTCAAAAGCAAAATTTTATTTAGACGCTAAAAATGACACTTTATGCTTACAAATGAAACATAATGCAAGAAAACGTGCTGAGAACGAACATACCTGGATGAATCGATTTAATAACATACTACAAAACCTCTAGAATAAATCCTTTTTAGGATCAAATAAAACAACGGATACTGATAAGACAGAATCCGAATGAATCATAAAATTATTAGGATATGAAAGAAATTGCTGAAAAAACTATAAGAGCTGTTTTTGCTTCCATTGGGTTTAACATCGAGAAAGCGACAGATAGAAAATCAGTTGTATCATTGATTAAAAAATTACATCCGTATCGTATCGATAAAGAGTTAGTTAGGTTTGGCGCAAATGGTGATGGCGGGTATCTTGTTCCGGATGATTTTGAAGAAATCAATGCTTGTTTTTCTCCAGGGGTAGGTGCATTCAGCACATTTGAAGAAGATTGTGCAAAGCACGGGATGCAGGTTTATCTTGCGGATAAATCTGTAGATGCTCCAGCTATAGAAAATAGTCAATTCCATTTCATTAAAAAATTTATTGGAACAATCAACAATGATGATTTTATAACCATGGATAGTTGGGTAAATACCAGTTTAAATGAAGCAGATTCAGACTTGTTATTACAAATGGATATTGAAAGGCACGAATACCTTTCCATTATTAACATGTCGGATGCTTTATTGAATCGATGTAGAATTCTGGTTATTGAATTCCATTATTTACACAAACTATGGAACAAAGAGTTTTTCAACATGGCCTCAGCCACATTCGAAAAAATTCTGCAAAACCACACCTGTATACATATTCACGCGAATAATTATTGTGGTATCGTTAAAACTATGGGAGTTGAAATACCGAAAGTTGCTGAATTTACATTTATTCGAAATGATAGGATTAAAACCAAATCGTTGCAAACTAATTTTCCACATCCCCTGGATTTTGATAATATAAATGAGAGTGCAACAGTTCTACCTGAATGTTGGTATGATATTGACTTTAAATAAATCTTTCAAGCGTCCGTTCACTATTTATAGCTTTTCCTTCCAATCAATTTTGTAAATGTTTCAATATCGGATTTAAAGAGGCAAAAAACCAGTCCAACAACTGAACGCAATTTCCAAACAGGTTCTTTGATTCCAAAGTTGAAGATAGATGTCAAATAATCTTGCCTGGCACCTGTAAAGTCTTTACGAATCAACTTATATCGACCTGACCGGGAATAACAGACCACCAGTTTCTTTTTGTAGAAACGGTGTAATTCACTTTCGGTAAAATTTATTGCATCGAAATATCCCCTGTTTTGTCCGTAAAAACTAAGTGCCAGTTTATAAAAGCCTTCAGTTATTTGAACAGTATAAGTTTTTGTAACCTGATTTGGATAAATCCTCCATTTCCCCAAAGGGGAATCTATAAAGGTAAAATTTCCTATAAGCGACAGTTGTTGCCAGGTTGGCAAATCCACCAATGGCAAATTGAAATTTTGTATAAAGCCTCCGATTTTATCCAATGAACTTCTACGAACTAAAACGGTAAGGGCCGGAATAAAATTTATAAAAAGGAAATCTTTTGCAGCAGACAATACCGGCGTATTGGTAAGTATTTTTTCGTCCCTGTCAATGAGTAGATTCATATTGAAATCTCTGGATAAATCAACCGTAGAACTAAATGCTCTTCCCCAGGAAAGAACGGCTGATGGATCTTGTTCCAAAGTAGGAACCTGTAAAGCCAGTTTTTCAGGAAACCAGACATCATCTCCTTCTAAAACCGCGATAAACGTTCCTTTCGATTTTGATAATGCAAAATTATATGTTTCAGACAACCTAAAAATACCGACATTTTCTTGAGTATACACCTGTACTCTATCATCCTTTTCAGCAAAAGATCTTGCAATGGATAATGTATTGTCGCTACTTCCATCATCCACAATAATCATTTCCCAATTTGAATAAGTCTGTGCTTGAGCTGAACGAATGCAATCACTTATATAATGCTCATGATTGTACGTTGGAGTAATAATTGAAACTAAAGTTTTTGAAATCATTGTAATAGAATATAAGTGATGGTCACAATATAATGTCGTATATTGTTCAGAAGTTATTTATACATACGATAAGCGTACTTTGAGATTCTGAAAACAGAGATTTACAACAAGGTGTATCAAATTATACTTGATTCTCCCGTTGTATCACAATTAAATGCTATTTTCTTGTACAAGTAAACAAAAAAAACGATGCTAATAATTTGCAAGTCATTAATTTATAAATTGAATAAGTTTATATCTAAAATGCAAGATTGGAAAGAAAAATAGGTTCTAATATTCTTCTTACTAAGCTGAGATAAAAGAAGTCATTAACTATGCTTTCCAATTATAATGTTTAGACAAGTTTTGGCGTGCAATTCCAATAGTTCAACATTCTCTATTCTAAGTCTTAGAGATCTCACATTAAGAAAAAAAATTGTTGATAAATACAGTTAAATATCAAATCGCCCAAACTTGCCTGCACATCCATGAATAAGACCTAAAAAAATAGCTTTCAATTTCAAAATAATATTGGGCTCAAAACAAATTTTACAAATTCTATAAACAACTTTATATTTAATAAAAATCAACTTATTAGAAAGAGGAAATTGATTTGGATAAATTTTCCAAGTCAAAACAGTATTCCTAATTATATAATAGGTACTTTGAGCTGGGTAGAAATTAATAATGTAACCTAATTTTGATTTTTTTTCATAACCTGATTGATGTATCAAATTAACATTAGATAATTGAAATATTTTGTAACCTTTTAAACGTGCTCTTATTCCATATTCAATATCTATCATATAAATGAGGAAATCTTCACGAAAATAACCAATTTTCTCAAATATCTTTAATGCATATATTGTACCAGATGTAATTGCATTGTCAACTTCAATGTAAGTATCAAAGTTTGTTTTTACTTTATTAAGGGTAGGAGAGAAAATTGCAATTTCATCATTTCTATTATTTTCTATAAAATCTCGATATATTTCAAAATGCTTTTCCAGAAAGAAACTGTCTTGATCCATTGTTAAAACATGAGTAAAACCTTGATTTTCTGCCCATTTTACACATTCATTGATTGGATAAGCTAAATATTCATTTTTCCCGCTTGTTCGCACTTCAACTTTATTACTACTTAACTTTGAAACAAGTAAATCAATATTGCTCTTTTCTTTAGGCGTATTTTCCCAAATAATCAAATAATCAATTGATGGAAGATAGGAATTTATATTTTTTTCTAGTTCATCAAGATTTGGAAAATAGGAACTGACAATTCCAATAATTTTTGACATGTAACTTTATTTTATACGAATATGTATTTATCTACATCAATTTTAATCATTTCAATTTAGGCGGGCGAGTTGAAACTCTTATTATTAAATATTATAAGCTAAAGTGGTTTAGCGACAGTTGCAAATTGTTTAAATCGTGTATCTTTTAAACACCCAAAAGTAAAAAAATCTACTAATTTTGCTTTCATTCTATTATCAGGATTAATACCTTCATGAGTTAACACTTCATAACCAAGCTCCCTAAACATTCGACAAATACTTTTTGAAGTAAAAAAACGAATATGAGTATCATCTAAAATTCCACCAGCAGTATTATATTTAAACTCACCATGGTAAAGGATTTCAATAATCAGATTTGACATATAACGAAAATTGGGTATGGAAGTCACAATTACACCATTAGTAGAAAGCAGTGTTTTAACTAATAGAATTGTATCCCATGGTGCATAAATATGCTCTAAAACGTCATTAAATATTATACAATCGAAATGATTTTTAGGTAATTGATCATATATTGCATTAAAATCCCCAATCAAAACAAATGTACATATTCCTTTTGCTTTTTGTGCTGCTGCAGGATTTATCTCCACTCCCCATATCTCCCGATCCGGACGTTTCAAATCATTACAAAATGCACCTTCACCACATCCTACTTCTAGAATTTGTAATGCATTTTCTGGAATGTATTTCAGCATTTCAAGTCGCCGTCCATGAAAATAGCCTATATCTGTTTTAATGATAGTTGATATATCTGTCATATAAGTTTTATTGATAATTTTACAATTTTACTATTTCTAATACTGTCTGTTCAGCTGCTTGTCCATTCCCATATAAATTCATTTTAAAATCAGAAGTCTTTGAAATTAATACTTCAAAAGCATCTTTTAATTTTAAAACGTTGCTTCCCGTCAGAATATTATATCCATTCTCAACCAATTCTACCCATTCCGTTTGTTCACGCAACGTAATACAATGTTTTCCAAAGAAAAAAGCTTCCTTCTGTACTCCTCCACTATCTGTTATCACCAACTCGCAATTTTTCAGCAATAAAATCATATCAAAATAACCAACCGGATCAATCATTTTGAATTCAGGGACTATGTTTAGCTGAGCCAGAATCTTTCGTGTCCTGGGATGAATAGGTACCAGGACTTGAATCTGACGGTTAATTTCATTCAGGCCGGTAATGATATTCCTTAAGCTTTCAGGTGAATCCGTATTCTCCTGTCGATGAATGGTAGCCAGAACAAATTCCGATAAGCCAGCCTGTTTCAGAATATCTGATTTTTGTTGTGCTTTTTCGGCATAAAACATAGCTGCATCCTGCATCACATCACCATTTTTTACAATCCGGACCGGCATGTTTTCAAACCCTTCCTTTTTAAGATTAGCTACAGCTGCATCTGTGGGGCAGAAAAGGACATTTGAAATGCGATCAGTCAGTATCCGGTTAATCTCTTCGGGCATTTGCATATTAAACGAGCGTAAGCCGGCTTCAACATGCATCACCGGAATGTGCAATTTAGAGGCTGCCAGAGCCCCTGCAAGCGTCGAATTTGTATCGCCGTAGACCAATACCCCATCCGGCTTTTCTTTTAGTAGAATTGCCTCTATGGCTTCGAGCATACGACCAGTCATAGCCCCATGGGTTAATCCATGAATTTCGAGTTGGTAGGCCGGTCTTGGTATCTCCATTTCTTCGAAAAATACTTCAGACATGTTAGCATCAAAATGCTGACCGGTATGAATGATCAACTCCTCAATTCCCGCAAGTTTAAACTGGCGGCTAAGTGTAGCGGCTTTAACAAACTGTGGACGTGCACCAACAACTGTAATTATTCGATTCATATTTTTTTCACTATCGCTATTATACGCTCTGCTGTTTTTCCATCCCAGTATTTAGGGTTCTGTCCTACCTTGCCTTCTCCTCTGATAATTGCCTCTGTTTCTGATAATATTTCAGGTACTGCTATTAATTTATTGGAACCTTCCCAGATTGTAACCGGACGTTCTGTATTAGGACGTACTGTCAGGCAGGGGATATTCAAATGCGTAGTTTCTTCCTGAATTCCTCCGGAATCGGTAAGTGCAAATTTAGCCTTACTGACAAGATGAATAAATTCAAGATATCCCAATGAGTCAATCAGGTAAATATTTGGACGGTTCATTTCCTCCATCAATCCGAATTTCTTGATATTACCCATTGTCCGCGGATGAATAGGAAAAACCAAGGGAATCTTTTCGGATATTTCACTCCATATCTTGACTAAAGCTTCAAGAGTTTGTTTTTCATCCACATTTGAAGGACGATGGAATGTCATAACGCCATAGCCGGTTTTTAATAATGTATTGATATCAACCTCACCTGAACGGTTCAACAACGTAAACTTTTGCTCTGATACAGCGGCTTTTTTTAAATTTGCTTCGAGTGTATCAATCATCAAATTTCCAACCATGAAAATTTTATCTTTATCAACCCCCTCTTTTATGAGGTTTTCATCAGCATCTACACTTGTAGTAAAAAAGTAATCGGTTATCGAATCGGTCACCAGCCTGTTTATTTCTTCGGGCATCGTCCTGTCGTGGCTTCTCAGACCTGCTTCGTAGTGTATTGTTTTAATATTGAGTTTTGCGGCAACCAATGTACATGCCACTGTGCTGTTCACATCACCGACAACTAAAACAAAATCAGGATTCTCATCAATACATACTTTTTCGAAGCCAATCATTATTTTCGCAGTTTGTTCCGCATGTGATGCTGAACCTACTTCCAGATTGATATCCGGTGCCGGTATTCCAAGCTCTTCAAAAAAACGTCCAGACATTTGGGAGTCGTAATGTTGACCTGTATGAACCAAAACAGGTTTAATGTCTGTATCACCTATAAGTTGATGCATTAAAGGTGCAATTTTCATAAAGTTAGGACGGGCTCCTACAACCAATATTATCTTTTTCATAAACTGTTTTATAATAATTCTCGAGCTAATGTTTATTTTGTTTCGGAGACAGTATTCAACAACTTTGCCATCACACCACACTGAGCTTTTCTGGAGTATTGCTGATAGCCGGATGCTTTTGAATTTAGTTTTCCAAACTTGTATTTCTCAAAAAAATCGAGTATGACAGATTTCATACCTGCAACATCATCAAAACCAACGATTGATCCAGCCTGTGTTTCCTTAAGCAATGTGGCTATATCACTTTGAACAGGACCTATTGCTAAAATAGGCCTGGCAGAAGCCATATATTCATACAGTTTTCCCGTAAGTATTCCACCTGCATTCGGTGTATTATTAATCAAAAGCAATAATAACTGAGATGTCTGTTGAAAGGTTATAGCTTCCGCATGAGATAAATAACCGATTTTTACAATATAATCAGTCAGGTGATACTGCTCAATATCTGCAAAAACAACCGGTTCAACATTTCCTACCAGTTTTATCTTCAGATTCTTTTTCAATTCAGGAACTTCCTGTAGCAATTCATTTAATGCCATCCATAGCACGTTGGGATTTCGGGCTGCATTTATGCTTCCGATATGTACAATTGAAAAGTCTGAATCTATCAGATCGTTCACCTGGACTATGTCTTCTTCATCATATCCGTTATGTACCAGACTGACCGGACGGTTGGCTATTTCAGACAATTCACGGCACCATGTAGGCGTAACACTGACTACCGCGTTTGCCTCCGAAAGAACCTGCTTCTCTTTCCTGTGATGAATTTTATCAGCCAACCAACTTAAATTCAATTCTCTGTAGAAGTCAATATTAGTCCATGGATCTCTTAAATCGGCTATCCACGGGATAGTTGTTTTTCTGTGCAGTCTTAACCCGATTAAATGCATTGAATGGGGAGGTCCAGTTGATATGATGGCATCAACAGGATTATCCTTTAAATATTCTTCCAGGTAATGTACAGATGGTCTTATCCAGAAACACCGTGGATCAGGTATCAGAAAATTGCCCCGTACAGACAATGCCAGTTTGTGAATAAAACCTTGTTTTTTACCTGCTTCGGCAAATGAAACATTCACCTTTTGTCCTTTTTTACCAATTATTGTTTTATAAATTTCATAGGGCTCCCAGATCCGCTTTTTAATAACGGTCATATTCTTTGAAACATCTTTCTGCAGGCTTTGGTCCTCAATAGCAAAATCCGGATTTTCAGGAGTATAAATAATCGGCTCCCATCCATATTGAGGTAGGTATTTTGCAAATTTCAACCAGCGTTGAACACCTGCTCCCCCTGAAGGTGGCCAGTAATAGGTTATGATGAGTACTTTTTTCATATCAGTTTAACCATGGTTCAGTTAAGTCCCAGCAGGTAATATCCGCAGGTAGAAATGTAATTTCTGAGATAAGGTATTTCTCTGATTAATTTTGTCAGTTTGCGCGGTTTTATGCCAAATTTTACTTCGTAGTTTGGATTGATAAAATAGATCGTCCTTAATTTCTCGACATAACCATTCTTTTTAAATAACCGTTCAAATCGCTCTAAACTAATCCCTGTTTCTTTAATTTCTAACAATCCGCTTATTTTCCCTTCATTTTCACCAAACATTTTTAATACTGCACGATATAAGGGAACCGGTAATAAATGATAATACGGAAGTGACGACAAGAACTTGCTTTCACAGATCTGCTGATGTCCTCCAAATGGATTTTGCCATGGTGGGAATGCAAAGAAAACAACCCCGCTAGGAGTCATTAAATCTTTCAACAAAACCAGAAATTTATCCTGATCGTGAATATGCTCTATCACATCCCTGATAATAATGATGTCAAACTGAGCATGAAACTCGTTTGTTTTATAAATATCTTCACTGATCAGCCTTATGTTCTTTGCAAACGGATGAGTGGAAAAAAACTCCCTTCCTTTCTCAATCTTATGAGTGCTAAAATCGACACCTGTACATTTACAACCCAAATCCAGAAACGGTTTCAGATTCCCGGCTTCACCACATCCTATTTCCAGAACCTGAAGAGAGGCTTCAATTTGTTTAACCTGTTGAATAAAAGGTACAATATACTTTTGTGTGGTAATTATCTGTTCGTTGATATATTGCAGGGGATCTAAGTGGCGCTTTTGCATGGACTATTAAATGTTTATAGTATGAATAGCACGTTGAATACGTTGAATGGTTTCTGGTTTGCCAATCACAGCAGTAATATCAAACATATGAGGCCCTTTCGGTGCTCCCACAACCGACAACCTGAATGCATTCATAATTCCGCCCATATTGTATTCTTTTGAAGTAATCCAATTCATCACTACTTCTTCAGTTTTTTCAGCAGAGAAATCATCAATGGCTGATAAAACTTCGCATAACTCAGTCATTTGAGCAGGTGTTTCTGCTTTCCAGCGTTTCTGAATGGTTTTAGCGTCATATTCAAGAGGTGCACTGAAAAAGAAACTCGATTGATCCCATAGGTCATGTACAAAACCAACCCGTTCTTTAACCAACGATACTATTTTTATTACTTTCTCAGTTTCTTCAACGATTCCCTTTTCAATTAAAACCTGTTGGAAAAGACCGGCAAGTTCTTCGTTCGTTCTTAATTGCAGGTATTTGGTATTAAACCATTTCCCTTTTTCATAATCAAACTTGGCACCGCTTTTACTCACACGGTCTAATGAAAACAATTCAATCAGTTCCTGCATGGAAAAAATCTCCTGTTCCGTTCCCGGATTCCAACCCAACAGGGAAAGGAAATTAATTACGGCTTCGGGGAAATAACCGGCTTCGCGATAACCTGAGGAAGTTTCACCGGTCTTTGGGTCTTTCCAGTTTAATGGGAATACCGGGAAACCAAGACGGTCACCATCACGTTTGCTAAGCTTGCCATTCCCATCCGGTTTCAACAATAACGGCAAATGTGCAAATTCAGGCATTACTTTCGTCCACCCCAGGTAGCGGTACAACAAGACATGCAATGGTGCCGATGGTAGCCATTCTTCACCCCGTATAACATGCGAAATCTCCATTAAATAATCATCGACTACATTCGCCATGTGATAGGTAGGTAATCCATCGGAAGATTTGAATAGCACTTTATCATCAAGTACGGAAGAGTTAATAATAACTTCGCCCCGTATCAGGTCCTGAACTTTTATCTCTTCATTGGGTTCAATCTTGATCCGAACCACATATTGTTCGCCAGCCTCAATCCTTTGTTTAACTTCATCAGCCGATAACGTCAATGAATTCGTCATCAATTCACGAACCCTTGCATCATACTGGAAGTTTGCTATCTCCGTACGCTTGGACTCAAGTTCAGCAGGAGTATCAAATGCAACATAAGCCAATCCGGCTGCCAATAACTGATCAACATATTTCCTGTAAATAGCTTTACGTTCGCTCTGACGATAAGGTGCATGCGGTCCTTTATTTTCACTTTTTGAGCCTACTCCCTCATCGATCGTTATCCCTAACCAGTTAAGCGATTCAACAATATATTCTTCAGCCCCCTGGACATAACGTGCCGTATCGGTATCTTCAATGCGGAGCAGCATGTCTC
>Ga0302285_10002055_pt1 | contig 11246 bp, 9 predicted proteins | sample III_Fen_E2_2_FD_200455 | JGI IMG/M metagenome (GOLD analysis project Ga0302285, IMG submission 200455) | Peat permafrost microbial communities from Stordalen Mire near Abisko, Sweden - III_Fen_E2_2 | ecosystem: Environmental > Terrestrial > Soil > Wetlands > Permafrost | place: Sweden: Abisko...
ACTAAAATCTAAACTATCATCTAAGGGATTTTCTCTAATTGTTTTTCATTTAGATTCGGCTGCTTTTTGCGCATCACGCCATAGCCTAATAATCCAGATTATGCTGGTTTGTCATAATTTCTGAGAAATCCATCAAGAATATCAAAGATCAACACTTCATTGAAAGATTCATAAATGTCAACTTATGCCTCTAAGAAAATATCTTAATTTTTAGCTTGTGAGAACATGTCATGGATAGAACATAGTGCGTTGTAGTCTCTTTCACTAAGGGCGGTTGCTAGTTGTCCCATTATTTCTCGGTTGGAAATTATATATTACACTAATCCTCTGTTTGTCCTTTGGCTCATCTTTGAACAGGGATATTGTAAAATAGGAATTACAACATTAATAGAGAAAAAAGGCATAAAAGTACAGAGGTTTTTGAGTATTTTTTGTATTTACTAGATTGATAAGACTGAGATTAGAATCGTCTAAGATATACGCTAGCGCTGAATCTCGTAGATACGCTAATCTAAAATTAAAGTGGACTTCCTCAAGTTTTACTGGATCTTTGAATACTGCGACTTCATGATATTTCACTCGATTCTTGAAAAAATCTCGATGTGTCTCAGCAACTTTCTTGTAGATTTGCTCATCATCTGTAGGAAAGATTAGGAGAAGTGGTTGAATGCGAGAGCAATTTGTTTAAATGCAAGTAAAAGAACATGTTTGATTTGTGTTGTTTGCTTTTCTGGTATATTCTCTGCGATTTACATTCCAAAATCCCAAATGTAAGCATGTAGTTTTCCGTGCTGAGGAGTAAATGCAAGAGCTCGATTTCAGAGTAGAAGATTATTTGCTTAAATATCGCGGATAATGTGCGCAACGCTGGGAGGTTATTTGATTCTTCGAGGGATTTGAAAACTTCGTTGAAGGCTCTGAATATCTTTTTTTTCTAGTTTTGGAGAAATAAAAAGTTAAGTTATTCTATAAAAACTCGATATCAAGATAAATCCATAAAAACACTGAATTCTAAGATGCTAAAACAATATCAACTTACTCTGACAGTTAACTCCGAAGAAATCACATTCCGATCTTCTAGCGGTGTCTCCTGCAACAGCGCTAAGAATAATTCCAAATTGAACACATTTGGGAGAGGCAAAATGCAATGTCCTCGCTCTTCTTTGTGCTCAAAATTCTTCTTGAAACTGTTGAACTCACGCTCTTGTTCGAGGTAGTTTAAGTTACTTAACGCATCTTTGATATGCTTCCTATAAAAAATTAAAAGATTTATTAGGGATAATTATTGAGTTTGCGGTATTCTTTTCAGAGATTCAACTTGCATATATTCTTGAAAAAAGCTTATTCATTTTAAGCGATAAACTCAATTACCAAAGAGTTTATCTTCCCACTTCATTTTGAAAGCTCAGCGCTATGTCTTCCTTGGAAATATCATTGGAAATCGTGATTTGTTTATCTTATTTTTGGAATAGTAATAAGACCATCAAGAGTTGGTATTCAATCATCCATTATGTCTACAATAAAATGATTAAAATTTACCGCTTGGACATTCAATGATTAGATCTTTAGAAAGGGTCTCTTCGATGAGTTCATTCTTAGAGACTTCGTGATAGAATTTCAATACATACTCGCTACCCTAAAAGGTTTAAGGAAAGGTTAAGATTTTTAAAATTTAGAACAGTCGATATTCATAAAAGATAAGAAATCGTAAAGTTTAGCATTCAATGAATTGTGTTTTTTGGGTATGGTTGTGAAACAAAAAAAATGTGAAATACTTCATTTCGCTGGATAATTTTAGGATATCCTAGACCAAGATCTATCCATTTATTGGAGACTTAATCTAATGTAAAGAGCTTCGAGCGGAGAGTCAAGGACACACCTTCGAGTGGATCGTATGCGCTTGGATAACTCATATGAAGTAATAAAAAAGATACAGATAATAATATAATAACTATTTTTTTGGCAGGTTTTTTTTCTTTTTGTGTTTTCGCTTTGAGGAATAAGAAATCGATTAAATTATGGATTTCTTGATTCTTGGTTGATTAGTTGCGTGGTTCATTAAAAGATGATGCTATTCGAAATTAGTTCGAATTAAAATATAAGTTATTTCTCTTAGTTTTTGAATTTAGTAAAAATGAATAACATAAATAGGCGAAGTGAAAGTGTGAAGCACTGATAAAAATCAAGGATAAACTTTTCAATTTCGTTATGGAGGGATCATCGAGATAGGTGCAAACTACGTTGCAAGTGGGGAATTGCATACGAATATCGTATTAAGATTAAACGGTGCAGAAGCAACTTAAATCTTTGTTCCTCCGTTCCAGTTAAATGGAACCATAAATTACTGTAAATTCACAGCTTTCTCCTGAACATCAAAGTTCATCATTGTTATGGCAACTCTGTCCTTTGATTTCTTAGACGCCTTTGTTAACACAGCTGCGATGGAATTCTACCATGGGCCTAAGACGAACGAATAATGCTGGAATCCTTTCAAAATCTCTTTTTGTTTTATTTAAATGGTTATCCATTTCATATATTCTTTGATGAATATCTGAGCAATAAGAATCTCTCCAAAATCGTCTTCATCTTCTTAACTATCATTTTCTCCTCTTTCTTGATCTTCGTCTTCCATATCGGAACCTCCCACATGTATGCCAATGTAGAATATGAATTAATCGTTAGACAATAATATTGATGTCTTCGGATTCAAAAATATGCAGGGATCGATTTTTTCAGAGACATTCACTTCTTAGAGACTAACTCGTTCACATGGAGCTTCTTTGTAAAATGCTTCTTCTTTTTTCGATATGTCCGCTCCGTTAATGAGGTAAACATGCTTTAAATCCGACACAACATATCGATTCAAGAGATTGGGATATACAAGTTAGAGATCATCTGACAGAGGTTAAATTAGAAGATCCTTGAGTTTTTTCTGGTCTAACTTGATGGTAGACTTGAATACCTAGCTTAGGAAACTCAAATCGGAGAGATTATTGTGTTGAAATTCTTAAGCTTCTTCGAAAGAAAACGTTTTATAGAAAGTTTAGGTTTTCTTTTGGAAGTTAATCGTGCTTGTAAAGAAATTAGGAGCGTTTTACAGCAAGAAATTCTAGTAATCAGCGTCCAGAGTTCGAAGATTAAACTCAAGGAACTTCTCCATTTCCCTCTTGAGCTCGTTTGGCTGAAGGATCCAAGTCAGCTTGTAGTCTCTGCTGAGTGTCAAGAAATACAATGGCAAGAATTTGTCTTACTCGAGAGCCAAGTAGTTGCACCTAAAAGGCTGAGGTATTTCAAAAACTGCGATTCCTTCAAGTTTCTTAACATTTCCAGACTACTCTTGAGATATTTCTTGGGTTGCTTACTACTGCTGCTACTACTATCTCTTCGTGGCTAGCCTTTCTGCTTACTGCTCTTACGCTTGTTGAGATTGTTACTGCAATTACAATTATTACTACTATTATTTGAGTAATTTCTGTTGTTCTTGGTATTATTAAAGTTACTTTTATTGTTGTTACTGTTGTTGCTGCTGCAAAATGGCTTCATTATTTTAAATATTACCATTTGTATTACTACTATTACTACTGCTATTATCTTTAAGCTATAGTTTTGATTCTTGAGTGCTTGGTTTCTATTCTTCTGAAACCTACTGCTTGGATTCCTGGCTTCTTGCAGGTCCAAAAGTTGATTATCCAAAGACTGAAATGAAAAATGCGGTAGAACTATTGTAATCCTTCAAGAAGCTTTATCTGCTTTCTTTCTCAATTGTCGTAATGCACTCAAATTAACATTCTAAGTTATGATTCCTATCATTCCTCGCTACATTCGAAGCTAGCTCCTTCGTATTGATTTTGATCACAGTGGATTTCTCAAGCACCTGCTCGATGCCTGCGTTGACTTTCCCTATAATCGAGCAATTAAAAAACGAATTTTTATCCACAAATTAGTTAATATTGCAAGTTGAAAAGCTAAATTTCTCAAGATGTTTCAAGAAGAGGCTTTGATGCGTTTTCTGCTTCGGATCAAAGAGCAGATACAGCTTAATATCCAGATCAGAAAGTTGCAGTTAAGTGGAGTAATATGCCTTCCCTTCAATCGAGTACATCTACACGTAAATTTGCTTAAAGCATCGTTGCATCAGCGCATTTCCAAACTCACCTCCCACGAAATACACGCAATTATCAATGATAAATGATATTGGCTAGATCAACGGACGGAAAGTAGCTTAATAACTTAATTATTTAGGTGTCTTTGTAGGAGTTACAAGTTCACCTGATTTTGTTATGGGATACTCCTCGATTGTATTGTAGATGTATCCATTATGCGAAACACCTCCAAACACTATCAATAGCTCATTGGTTGTTTCAGCTACTATTCCTTTTTCTTGTTTGCCTGCAAAGTATGAAACGGCTGAGCATCCCGACCTTGGAATTGATTAAGAGAAATGAAAACCATTCTTAGAATTCGCATTTAAAATCCTCATTTGATATTATTCTTTTATTTCTTAATTCTGCTTCAATCGAGGCAGACAAAACACTAAGATGGACAGTTCCTATTGTTTCCATGTTCGAGGGTTGAGTATCTCTCCGAACAAACGATAGACATAGTTAGAAGAGAGGCACAAAGTTGAGTTAAATAGTTCTAATTATTCTGCTTCTTCTTGGTAGATAAAATATTCATTTATATTTGTATTGTTGCTGATGCTGTTGTCACTATTATCCTCAGCTTATTAATTATTGACAACCTCTCCATTGCCATCATTCTAATTACAATTTCCCTATTTATCTTTATCCTCTGCTGCTTATGTTAAGAGTTTAAATGATTTCCACAAGAAATCTGGTATTAGCTTCATCTTGTGCTCAATTTCATGTATTTCAAACGTATTTTTCAAGAGTTCTTTAAGAACAAAATTCTTAAAAACCGAACCTCTCTAAACGTTAAAGAAGTATATCACAAGTCGTTCTTCGTTCTTCTCGTTCTTAAACTCATAGTCGATGATGTATTAACTCCGTTCTGTGAAGAAAAAGCAATACGAATTATCCACACTGTTGTTAGCCTCGCTCTCCGCGTTGAGGAATACTTTTTCATTTCTTCGCAAGTCGAATACCCAATTATTAATCAGCGCTTGCGTGTATTTCTTTAGCATAAGCTTGATTCGCAGCTCCTTTGTGAAAAGCGCTTGCGTCGATGCCTTATCTACCTCATCGTCTAAGATCGTCTTGTAATCTTCTTCTAGGTTAATGATCGCTGGCTCTGAGTTCTTCTAATCCAAAGTTGATTTATCAAATGAAATGAGATTCGGATCTTTTAGAATGTTGAACTTCTACTCATTCGAATAGATGATGAAATCACTTATGTGCTTCGACTGTTTGATCTTTATGATGTACTAATTTATCTTCAGCAGAGTAAGTTGATATTTTGTCGGCTAGGGTGCTTAGCTGTGTTAAATATTATTATTGATATTCTATTCTTTCCAGTAATTCTATACTTGCGATGTCTGCGAAGTTTAATTCATTTGCTGTATCACACTTTGCTGGAAAGCGGGTTCAATATTGTGGTAAGCTTTTCGGAGATACAGCGATATCAACTTGCAATAGTTAACACGCTCAAGCAGTCCCATAGTCACAGCATAAAACTAATCTTGAATGGACTTAAAGAAATGTCGAGAGCTCACTAGTCGATTGATTTGCTGCTGGGATGGAGTCAGAGGAATTTATGGGCTTTCCATGCTGTTCGTGACATTGAATTTGTCTTTCAGGAAGATTGTATCTTTGTTTTCGTTAATCTTAGAGTTGATGTTGCTATAACTGATCAGCTTCGTTGTAACGTCATCTATTCTCATTTGATCTTTGAATATGTCAGAACTCCTCTAGATTCTTATTTGGGGGAGTTGATGCGGCTATGGATCAGTTGATTAGGAAGTATCTGTCGATTAGGAAGTATCAGTTGATTAATCAGCTATTTTGTTTTGTTTTTCTGCGTATTCTGCATCTGAAACATAGGGATCTTTGTTCTCTTATTTGTAGCTACTCAAATCATATGAACCTTCATTGGAGATTAGTTTATTTATTTTCGCATTCGAAGCAGAGTTAGACAACGATTCCATCAAATCAAATGAACTTAACTAAGGAATATTCTCCGTTTCACTGTAGATGTGATTGGCATGATGCGTGTTTGCTAGAAACAGCACATGCTGATTCGAAACTAATGACAGCATCTGCAAAAAGTATCCAAGCACATCGGTCTTTAGATCGTATGGGTTGTTATGTGCACGTGTCATCGAAAAATCATAAGCAAACATAACTACATTCGGCTTGTGAATTCGGACAAGTTTGATGATTTGATCGAACAGCCATATGAACTCATTCGAACCTATTGTCTTAGGGCATTTACTGTTATTCTTGAAGAATTAATCCATGTTAGTATTCTGATTTTCTAAGTATTCATTCAATGCTATTTCAAGCGAATTCAATGGCTTCCAAGCATTTTCATTCTATGTCGATTTATTCCATCTGTGAAACATCGAAATATACTGCAAGTTGCTGTATTATTCAGCCTGAATTTTATCACGTGAATGCTTGTAAAAAAATATCTGCTTGTTGAATTCAGATACATTCATTCCTAAGTTGATATATGTGATCTTTGGCATCTCAAATGGCCCCATTTCTTTGCTTTATAATCGCATGTTTAAGAGAGACACACTCACGCAAGCCAAGTTAATATCTGGAAAACTTGTTCCATCTTAGACAACGATTATGTTGTGTATGAAACTATCCGTCAATTCATCGAGATAATCCAATACGACAACAACTTGATGCCACGATAGATTCTTTGTAATTTCCTAAAAGTTCCCAAGATCTTGATAAAAAATATCATTGTTAAGACCTTGCTCAAGGAGATGATTTTTTAACCCATCAAAGTACAATTTAAATTCATCTTAAAGCTTCAATCCGAAATAAGGAGTTCTCCGCATGCTGATTAGTTGATAGAACCTGTTTGAAAAATGAAAAAAAACATCAAACAATTTGTTCAAGAGTTTTATTCCAAAACAAAAAACGTTTTCATTAAGATTGACGTTGATTTTTATTTGTTTTGTTATGTGAATTTATGAATTATTTTTATCTTTTTCATTTGATTTTTACTGTGGAAAAAAATCTAGCAGCTGCGAAATGTAGAAACTCATGAAATTCTTCAATAGCGTACATTAAGACAGTTTCTGAAGTAAATCTATTGATATTGTCAATCGCGGCTTTTCGGAGATCACAACAGGGGGCATTTTTGGTTAACTTGCACCTGGACCTACAGCCTGAGTGCTTGACCTTGTACTTGATTATTCTGCCTTGTTTTCAACGTCAAACGAGATATTGAGCATGCAGACAAGAAAAACGAAATATTTTTACTTTTTCAGATTTGGTTGACTTGATGTAGATTCCCATTCGCGTTTTCTCATTGAGAGGAATAAGGACATCTTTGATATGCATATCTTGCGAAGAAATGGTTGCCATAAGTGTGCGTGTGGTTTACGAATAGTATTATGCTCTCTTCAAAATCAAAGTTAATTATTATTCAGGTAATAATACTCCTTTTTTGTTCCCTTCTGATTTCTTTGATTGAACTTGAAGGTACTTGGCGAGACTGCGCGAGGATTCGATAGAATCAAAAGATAATAGGCTTTGTTTATCTCTCAAGAATTGGGTTGATTTTACTAATGAAGGAGATTCCTAATAAAATAAGAGATAAAAATTTCAAATGAAAAGAAAAGAGAGGGGGTTAGTATTTGTTTTGTTCTTTTTTGAATATTAAATAAATAATTATCAAAGTCATTGCACTGGTGTGACGAAAATAGACGGGATTTGTAGACTTAAATAAGATTATTTTTAAAGTATTTGAGCAGCATTGCTGTTTTCTGAAGGGATTTAATAACTAATGAGCAAAAGAGATCATACATGGACTTTATTGAATATTCTTGCATCGATTAAACTACAAATATTTTTACAAAGACAATGATCTTTTTTGAGGAATATCAGTAGTTTTATAAGATTTTTTTTCCCTTGTTTGATACAAATCAAGGCAGTTATTTAAAGTAAAGAAAGAAGAAGAAAAAAAACAACTTGCATATAATTTTTTTGTCATTATTTACCATTATTTCCTTAAAACTCTACTTTTAGAAAGACTCACTAACATTAATAATACCAAATAAAAATGGCTGAGAATGCTGAAGAAAAACCATTTGTTTTTACTCCTGCTGGTGGAGTCGAAGCAACCATCCGTGGGTTTAAAGGAAAAGCGCGTGCTGAATACAGTAACGGAGATGTGTATGATGGTGAATATGCTGATGGTAAAAAAGAAGGAAAAGGAGTTTACGAATACCTTTCCAAGATGGAAGGAGTCCCAAATGATACCTACAAGGGTTAATTCGTTGGTGGATTGAAGAACGGCATTGGAATTCTAACGCATTATCTTGGAGAAGACAAAAAAGAAGAGTACTATGGTAAAAATAGAATCTATTTTGATAAGAAAAAGTATTTTAAAATGAATTGATAAAATTTCTTTAAAATCTTGATTTGTTGTTGAACAACAGGTGAATGGAAAAATGACAAAAAAGAAGGAGAAGGCAGATATACATATGTGAATGGTGATGTCTACAGTGGGGAATGGGTGAATGGTCGCAAACATGGATATGGCACTTATATTTTTGCAAAAACACAGATGAAGGTAGAAATAATAAATGTTCCAAGCAGGGTTTATATTTTTTTAGTCTAACTAAAGGAGCTTATTGTGTTTGTTTGGTTGCCATAGCTGAAAGGGGAATTCCATGAAAATAAACTTTTAGATGGATAGTGGATATATCCTAATGAGACAGTCTTCAAAGGGAAATTCGAAAATCAAAAGCCAGTTGGAGAAGGTAAACACAAATAAGAATATTTTGATAGAGATTAGAGATACAAAGAAGTATTCGCAATAAATAATATGCCTATTGGTTTGTAGGATTATGGTCATTTGCTAATGGGAATGAAGTCTTCGGACACTATTCGCAGACAAAAGTACCACTCAAAGATGACGAAGTAAAGAAATAATATTATTTTCTTCTTGAGTTAATCAAAATAATAGGACAATTTGTCAAAATATGAATGTATTTTTGTTGGATTTAGAAAAATAGAAAACTTCTCAATATAAAGCTAGAATGGAAATCAAACGAAGGGACTTACGCTTGACAGAGATTCACTTTGTATTTTAAAAAATAATATTTCCAAACAAAAGTAATTTTACATTTTACATATATCTTTTGTAGATGCTCTTATGTATCAAAGCAATGAAGAATTCCTTTGTTGTAAATATTTTTGAAATATTACAATTTATTCTTTTAAGGTAGATAACTTAACGTAAATAGTAAACAAGACAATCAAATATTACTTATCCCTCTGAGATTTATATTTTCTTCTTCTTCTTTTCAATAATAAAACACTGGAAATATTGCTTAGCTTATTAATATCTTCATCTTCAATAAATAAGATTCTAATTGGATGTCATGATATTTGCTTGAGCTAGATTTGCATAGCTGATTCTACTTGCATTTGCTAGGCTTGAGGGGTTCTAACCATGCATGAATTATTTGACTAAATATGGATTCTGCATGTTTGTTGACACTGGATTGAGCAATGGATTATAGAAAATACTACTCATGTTTTGTAGTGATCCTGTAATTTTAGCTAAAGGGGAAGTTATTTTCTTGTAGTTTTCAGTGGACTAATCGTTTTGCGTCAAAGCTCGCTGAAAATAGCAAATCAAAAAATTAATAAATAATAATATTCTTCTTTGTTTAAATATCTTGCATTTTCTTGTTTTTTCTAAGGAGATATTGAAAGAATGGATTTCTCAGTTGTGTTGGATCTGTTATGCTTGTTAGTTTCTTTGTTGGACTCTCTTTCAGCTACCTTTGAGGGCAATCATCCAAAAGTCTTAGGTTATTTCTCATTTAAAATATTTTCTATTAACACACACACACACACACACAAAATATTGTTACTTAGAAATCAAGTAAATCTCTGTACTGCAATTAGCCATTCAATCGTTTCTATCGTTCTTGTTTCTTTAGTGCTTCCTAGTCGATGCTTTTCTAGAGAATGTCATTTTAACTTTCAATAATAGATTGCCGTTTCTCTTGGGCTATCTTTTCTTTCAAAGCAAGCTGCATCGCCAAGCTATTCTATAATTCCAATCTCCTCTATGTAGTTATTCAAAACATCAAGGGTTTTAGAACATACCAAATTAAGATAATTCAAAGATCTATTTTGTTTAGTGGAATACATTATTAAGGAGTTTTTTACGGTATTCTTCTTCTTATGTAAATCTTTAGTTTTCTAATTCAGCTCCTTTCTCAATCAAATCTTAAATCTTTTTTTCTTTGTCATTCTCAATCGGGAGAAATCTCTAAGCTGCGAGAATCGACTTATCATTGAAATTCTAGTAATACTTGTAAATTTTTGTAATATCAAAAAGATTACTTATTCACTGGAACAGTAATGTTCAAAACTAAAAGTACTTTCTTGTAGGGCTATTCTCTGCCGCCGAGATAAAACAAACTAGATTCACTGCTAGAATCGTTGAGCAATCCTTTCTTTGCATGCGTAAGTCCTTCAACTTTATCTTTTTGTTCTTGCTGCTTCTTTTGATTGTAAAACAGTGCTAGTTCTTTGTGTGCGTTTTGTTTCTGTTTGGCTTTCTTATCATGCTCATAAGAAGAGACTAACTTGAATCTATCTGCATTCTGCTCGTCTTCTAATAGTTGCTGCTTTTTCTGGAACCAGCATATCAAAAAGAATGGTATCAACAACAAAAATAGTAAAACTTAAGATTACTTTATCTTCTTGATGCTGTTTTTAGAGGCGTATTTAATTCAAATAATCCAGCGATAAAGCACTTTATGCCTTTCTCTGAGCTTAAACTTATTTTTCCAGTTCTTCTTTGAATCCATTCAATTTATTCTATATTTCTTGCTACTCAGTTTACTGTTTTTGCAAATGTTCTTGGTTCTTACGCTGCTTTTCATTGGTGTAGGCTATGTATTCCTAGCTGAGCCATCACAATCAATTAGTAATATTGTTTGTTTCAGAATGAGATTAATTTCTTTACTTCAAAAAATGTTTTTTAGCTTTCTCGAATTGCTTGCTTTGCTCAGAGAGTTGCTTGTTAAGTTCTTCTTACTAAATCAGAATTTACTTCCATTCTTCATTAGATGGTGATCTCAT
>Ga0302285_10002057_pt1 | contig 11244 bp, 9 predicted proteins | sample III_Fen_E2_2_FD_200455 | JGI IMG/M metagenome (GOLD analysis project Ga0302285, IMG submission 200455) | Peat permafrost microbial communities from Stordalen Mire near Abisko, Sweden - III_Fen_E2_2 | ecosystem: Environmental > Terrestrial > Soil > Wetlands > Permafrost | place: Sweden: Abisko...
AAAAGAACCCTGGAAATGCTGCCTAATCCTTTTTTACTGCAGTCATAACATCCGAACCTGTCCTTGACATTTCACACTTCCACAAGAGAGAGAATCTGTATTCCTTATAATTTCCCTAATCTCTTGACCCGTTACACGAATTATTATTCAATTTACCAAAAGGGGTACCTTTCTTCCAATATTCTCTCTGAGTTCACAATTAATTTTTGCGTGGACAATCTCAAAGAAATAAGCATTTACATCAAAATCATATCGAATCACAATGAATTCTTCTTTTTTATTCGCCCTGAGGGGATAACCTGTGTGTTAATTAAGTCAATTTGAAATAATGTTTCTGCAGCCAGAGTTGACATCTTGAAGAATACACTCATGTAAACCTTAAGAACTATGACAGTAACATAACTTTTTCATTTCGTTATGGAACAGAAGATGAAGCAGGGAAAATCCCGCTCGAAGTATGCTCAGAAATACAAGGAGATCAGCTTGATTGGTCGAGGTACTCAAGGATCAGCGACATTAATTGAGAATATCGAAGATGGAAGACGATTCGTTTCAAAAAAAGTTATTTTATCATCGCTGGGTGAGAAGGACTAAAAAGCTGCTATTGCTGAAGTACCCATTTGCTATTTTCCAAAACTTAACTCATTAACGCTTAAAATAATCCCCTTGCTGAATATAAATTTGTTAAGTTAAGCTTTCTCCGCGAGATGAAGCACCCAAACATTGTCAAATTTATCGAAGGCTACAAGGAAAAAAACAAAATCATCACTGTAATGGAATTCTGCGAATGCGGGGATCTTTCTAGCTTCATCCGTCAGCGAGCATCGAACAATTAGCCCATAGAAGAAGAATTAGTTCTACAATGGTTCGTCTAATTATGCTAAGGTTTGCTCTTCATTCACAGTAAAAAAATTATCCACAGAGATATAAAATCCAGCAATGTGTTCATATCCAAGAATAATTATCTAAAAATCGGGGATTTCGGCATTTCTAGGTAACTCTCACATACTTTGGACAATGCAAGCACTTTAGTGGGTAATCAAATTCGTTTTAAGTCTGTTTTGAAGTTAACTCAAATCGTGAATTTTTTTGGTTTAGGCACTCCAAATTATATGTCTCCTGAGGTATGTCAGAATAAACCTTACACAACCAAGTCAGATATGTGGTCACTTGGATGTCTTCTTTATGAGTTGTGTACGCTAAAAGTAAGCAGAAAATCAAATAGAATTGATTCTTTTTATTGCGTTTGCATGAATTTGCTAAAGTTATTTTGTTGTTGCAGCTTCCATTTTAGTCGAATAATCTCATGAATTTAGTAGTTAAGATTGTCAAAGAAAAAACACCTAAGATTCCATCGAGTTATTCACCGAAATTAACTGAATTCATCAATGCACTTCTTCGTAAAAATCCAGACAAACGTCCTTCAGCGATCGATATTCTTAATAGTCCAACAATACAACGAATTATGTAGGAGTTCGTGCTCTCAAACCAATAAAGGGATGCAAAAATATCAGAGCCTACAGTGATTATCTCAAAAGAGGAAAAGAAAGAAGATAAAAAGAAACCTGGAGCGATAACTCTATTGGAGAAAGAAATGCAGGAAAAAGTTAAAAAACAATAAGAATCTGTGAGATAAGAGTTAAGTAGACTGTATCAAACCAAGGAAAATGAATCTCATATTTAGAGTCAATCATAGTCTGTAAAATTCATCGAAGGAGATGACGACGAAATTGCCAAAAAAGAAAGACAAATCTAAGGTTAACTTGAAAGAATCTAGCAGGAAGTTAGATAGAGTTATCGAGAAATTACAACTCCTCAAAGAGAAATTGATTAAAAGTAGAATAGTCAGAGTAAATTATCCAGTGAAAATATTGAGCCAAATACGGAATTAGCTTTGTCTTGCTTTGAAGAAACTGTAGAAGCTAGAAAGATTGGTAAGGTTACGGAGGGATAAGATGAAGATGGAGTTTAAGGCTTGGTAATTGATGATGATGCAGATGATGATGGTTCGATTACTGATGCAGATTCTGAGCTTATAAGTAGCGAAGGGGAAAGAGAAATATCTGACGATGAGGAAGAAGATGAAGAGCAAGAGCATATTTAAGAGTTAGAATCAAGGGAGAGTTATGGGAAAAAAGAAGAAGAACAAACGGGAAAGGAAGACAAAAAAGATGACGAAAGTGATGGGAAATATTCTCCTTCGATGGCACTTGATCTTGTTTAAAATGAATCTATTTTGCTGACTAAATTCGACTTGCAGCAAAACAGCAATAAAACTCTGCAATTGTCTTAGATTCAATTGGAATCCAAGACTTTAAATAATACTGGCAACTTAGAATTTCCAGGAATCGAGAAGATTGCTTGCAAATCTGGAACATAATAAAAATAGTAAGTTCCTTCGAATAGCAACAAATCAACAGCGAATGTTTGTAATGAGACAAGTGGATCTCTGAGTATGTCTCTCACTGCGGTAAAAACTTTTAGAAAATAAACATGGTTTTTGATATTTATTTGATGATTTTGTTTAATAGGATTCTGTGTTCATGAGCACGATGATAAATTCTGTTATAAAAGATTTAAATTTAAAGGAATTTCCTTGTATCGAAGAGTAAGACATGAACAGTTCTTAAGGTTCTTTGAAAGGAAAAGATATTTAAGAATTGGAAAAATGTGAAGAAATGATAGTCTCAAAAGAAAATGACTTGGAAAGAATAAACTCAGAAGATTTTGAAGAAAAAATAACAAATGGATAATAGAACAATAATTCTTCAGAAAAGCCAAAGAATAAGCAATCTGCCAGCAGTTAGAATCTCGAAAAGTAAGAACCTTACGAATCAAAAAGAATGGTAATGAGTGAATCTAGAGGAAGGTCTAAAATTATTGAAAATATACTAACAAACTCAAAAAACACCCATAACCTAAGCAATTCTAAAGAAAGAAGACAAAGTAACTCTAAAGAAAGAATCCACAAAAGCAGAGATTAAAGTCGAGAACGAAAAGGAAGTGATTACTATGCTGATGATTTCGAGTAATACGAAGAAGAAAAGGAAGAGTAATACTCCGCTGATTTTGAGGAGTACATCGAAGGCAACGATTCTTGCTAATTTGACTGCCATTTTATGTACGAGGATGATAAGTAAGAGTCGTATGATACCGATAATCAAGAATATTCCGACCTTGACAGCATTCTAAACATGTACAAGAGCCAGTTACTTTCAGGATAGCTTTCTAAAAGCATAAATAATTGTGAACTCTCAAGTAACAAAAAGCAGATAAAATGTCGTTTTTCTTTCTATTTACGATAATTATTTTTTCTCAGAAATATCAGAAGAATCAGTCGGTCACTCTTCCTTGCTCTCAGGATAGGAATCCCATATTTTCAATTACTGACAAAGCATAATTTCTTCATTCTTTCAATAAATAGCTTCTTATTTTCATCTAAATAAAAATAATGAAAATAAAATACCAAAATGTGTCTGTTTTTGTATCCTTGAATAGTTCGCATTTTCCTGTTTTAACCAAAGCTCCGCATGTCAATTTTCATGACCAAAATACCAAAAAAAGAGAGGATTTCAAATATTTCGTTATTTTGACTGTCAAACTATGATAATAAGCTTACAAATTTAGTGAATTAATATAAACTGTACATAATCAATAATCTTTTTTTATTTGCTTGTTTCCCCTAATCTTAGTAATGTAAAAGTGTCTTTGTAGATTCTATCTACTCTGTAACCTCCAAATGTAACTTCAGCATTTAATCTCACTTTTTTCTAGAATTTATAATTCTTTTGGTAATATTGACTTTTTTGAATTCTTGCCACAAAATCCTTGTGGTTTTAACTCTCCACCTCAGAAACAGACGCACATGGAAGACCTCCCTTTGGAGAGTTTAAATTGAAGCATCTTTTTCAATATCTCATTTTACGTTATGCCCATGCATTGCTTGAGGTAGTCGTCTTCAAATTGAAAACTCTCAAGAAGCAATTTACAAATATCAATATGATTCCATCTCAGTGCAACTTCTAAAGGTGTTTCCGTCTCTTTATTCGATAATTTACTTTTCGCCATCGGGTCACAGCGATGTTCTATTAATAACTAAACTACATTTTTATTCCCACTTCTACATGCTACATAAAGTGGTGTTAAGCCTCTCGAATCCCTTGAATTCAATAGATGCTCTGGATCAGAAGGATCTCGTAAATATCTTTTCGGATCAGATTCTATAATTACCTTAATCGCGACAATGTCTGAAGGAGAACCTCGCTCGCAAAACGCACTCAAATTCTCCTTTCGCTAGACATTCTCCAATGCATCTTAAAATATTACACTTGAACTCTTTATTTTTGTTTCACTTTGCGATTCCTTCGGTTATCCTTGAGATTTCAGCTCCTTATCTAGTTGTTGCTGGAGTTCAAATAAAAAATAACAATTCTCTGAATAGGAAATCCTTAGCAAATGATAATATTCTCAATAGCTTTTTTCCAGATAAAAAAATGAGAATGTTTGCTGTTAAATATTTTTACAATTGAAGTAATTTTCCTTGTGGGGTTGTGAGCTAAACGAGATATTGATATTATTGCGTTCTTGACTTTAATAAACTTTACACTAGCTGACGCTTATCCTTTCCACCAGCCTTGTGATTATGTATCACTACTACTATTATTATCGTTTATCATATTTTCAGTTTGATTTTTATTATTTTAAATGTTTTGAATACTTATAATATTATTAATGCCACTTCTGCTGAGATGGTTGTTATCTACAGCGTGATTATGCTTGGTACTAGTGTGACTTTCATTAATTAAGTTTTAAAAGCAGCGAACGGATGTTAACTTTCGATCTGTACCCTTTGCTTCTCCTTCTACATCTTCGTTTACTTTTTCTTAGTACTCCAAGAGAAACATGCTCTTTTTGGGGAGTTTTTCAGTAGTTTTACATTTAGAATTATCGTTGTTGTTGCTACCGCTTTAGAATTAAGTGTTAATGGAGTAACTTTATGGTGAAGTATGTATCTTTTTTGATCCATCATAGACTATGGATTCTTCAAGAGAATTGTTAAGTTTTTGGTCTTCATCGTCTTTAGAGTTTTCGAGGGATTATTAGTGTGATTAAGTGAATTGGATTTTCGAAGAAGATAGTCTAGCTTACCTTGGTCTGTCTAAAAACACTGCTGATCCATTTCTGCTGATGAATTTATATGGCTATTTTAGTTATTTCTGTTATGGTTATGCAGGGAGTAGCAATGAAGGAGTTGAATGAGTAGCTCGCTATTGAAAGATTGTCTTGCGATTGAATTCAATAGGTTTGATCTTTTATTGACTATTTTCTTTCCCTTAAGATTTCTGTTTCTCCATATCAGTAGATGAAGAGTTATCTGAAACCTTCCATTCGATTGAAGGCTTCGAAATCAATTATGGCTAAAGAAAGCTACCATTATATAAACTTTATTCTTCTTTATCTTGCCCCTCAATGGATTCTTGCGTGCAGAGACCTAAGAGATCTTATTACGAAGAGGTTTATTTTTATTTATATATTTGAGAGGATGAACTGGATGAATTCTTTGGATCGCAAGAAGGCTAACCTGACTATTATCGTCGAATGAGTAGGACATTTAACTTACTATTTTTATTGGTAGTCTTCATGAAATGCCTTTTGTTCTTAATTTCTATCTCAAAAAACAGCTTTGATATTAAAAAAAAATATTATTCTTTGTTCTTCGCAGTTTCGTTGACGAATCGGATGATTCTGTTTGATCGAATTCTTTAATATAACCTGCAACAGGTTTTGTTTTAAAATGAAAATATATTCACTTTTACATAAAATAAAACTGCATTTTTACTGAAAACAAAACAACAGCAATTCATTGGCAGTAAGCTGTTAGTTTTATTTTATTTTTAAAAAAAAATAATTGATTAATTAATGTTTTTATTCTTAAGTTTAAAGAGAAAATAATTATTATTATTATTATTAAACAAACAAAAATAATAATAAGTATTTTTAATATGTTCACTCAAAACATTTATCATCCTTCAAGGTGTAGTCTTCTTTGCATTTCTTGCATTTGTTTTCATTCTCGCAGCCGAGACAGTTTGCTGAACATGGGAGGCAGGAACCTGAAGAGTAGAAATATCCTAATTTGCAGTGAGTGCAGGTGTTAGGATCCTAGCAAGAATAGCAGTTCTCTGGACATTCTATGCATTCTTTGAGATAGGTATTAAAAGAATGAACTGATCGGTATTGAGTTTCTAGGCATGAACCAAGGCATTCAGGTTTAAGGCGACCTTTGAGTGAGTTAAAGCAGGATTTGCATTGATCTTATTGTAGGTAATATGAATTACTGCATCTGAGGCACTCGGTTTCACTAAGGCATCCATCACAGTTAAAAGGGCATTAAAAGCATTTTCCATCGTGAGTACGGAAATACCCTTGATGGCAATGAGTGCAGAAATCTTCACTACTGCAATCAAAGCAGTTAGTTGGACATGCAATCAATCCTCCAGACGATTCGTATTTTCCAACGAAACAGAAAACAAGACTGTTTGAAGCCATAGCAATCAAGATCAAGGTTGAGAATATTTTTCTCATTTTTTGTTTGAGTATTTTTGTTTGGTTTGGGAAATATTGTTTGTTTTATTTGTTATGGGAAATTTAAGGTTTCGATAAGGAGATTTAAAGTACCAAAAAAGATCAATTTTAGAATGCTTAACTCTCTTTGTCATTCTCCCTTATTGTTTCTAATATTTGGTAATACCCAGTGATCTTTCATGAACTTAAGCTTGTAGACAGATTAAGAAATAGTCTAGTCGAAAGAACTTCTAGGAATCAAATCAATTTTATTATTCGGATGTATTAAATTTCATTTCCTTTTGTATTGAAAGTAATTGTTCTCAGGTTCTGCTAGATCAGGTATTCATGTTCTTATTTTGATTCGGTTCTCAATTACATCTGTGATTTTGTTTTTTAGTTATCCTTCTTAAAAATTAGTTTTCTAGGTAATGCTACCTACAGATAAGAAATCAAGGGAAATCAGTTATGTGTAGGGGGGGGTGGGGGGGGGAATTGGCTATTATTACTAACTCCTTTTCATCTGATCTCTTATTCTTAATTATCTGAAAATTTAAGCAGTTTAGAAAAATTAACAAAACAAGGGGGATCTTAAATGATTATTACTCGAGTCTACAAATCTATTCTTGAAAGATGACCAAAAGGGGAAGGCCAGAAAGTGCATCGAGTATACAAGAACAAAGGGAATCCTCTTTGATTCTTGATGCGCTTAGCTCAAATTATGATGTTCAATATTTTCTTTTTCTAAAAAAAGGAATGAGTGAGCACCATAAACATCTTCATTTATTAGTAATATTTTTCATAATTGAATCTCGTAAACATGAAAAAGTACCTCCAAAGAAAGATAAACATATCTCATATTAAATAGTATTGAACTCAATTTCTTAAGAAACATCCAGAAATTAAAAAACATCATAAATACAAACTCTGAAATTTCATTCGATTAATGACTCCAAATATCTTTATTACAACATAAAACTTCATTTCTTTTTGAAAATGACTTCTTCTAAGTCATCGGCTTTTAAGTGATCGTCTTTGAATTGATTTTCACGCTTCGAAGTCACACTGAACTCTTATTCTAATTTAACAACAACAAAATGAATTAAACTCTTTTTATTACAAATTTCTTTTATTGTGAATGTTGAAATACACACAAATGTCTTAATTAATGATTGCAAGAAAAACAAACATCATCAATACCTTAGCTAGTTCTGTGCAGTTCTTCATCTTCCAACTCATCCTCCAGATCGTCTAAAACATCTTCCATTTCCTCTTTATCCATATCCTCTACATCTGCCTCTCCAGATTCGAGTTTATCAATATAATCTGTCTTCTTTTCGACCATACGTTCTAGAGGCATCAACAGTGAACAATATTAGCATTTTAATTATTAATAAACATGACTTAAGATCAATCAACCAGTGACCTAGTAATAATCTTTTCAACTTACGATAAGCATGGATTTCATCAGAATATAGCTATTTAAATTGAACATCAGTAAGAGTCCTTGGCTGGTCATCTGCAGTGTACAGATTCTCAGGATCATATGGATTGTGCTCTGTAGAGTCCAGATCGTATGCATCTTTTGATTATTGAAATTTCATTTTGAGTTTTTTCGCTTCATCCTCATCAGCATATGGATCGTAATCCTCATCTTCATTCAAGAATAATCCTTCGTCTTCAATAGGATCCTCTTTGGATTTGATTCTAATCTTATCTATTTCATCAAACAGCATGCCTTTTGCTGCTAAGGCGTTCATATCAATAGGTTCTGTTTCGGCAAGTTCCTTTGCAAGACTAGCTAAAGAAAGTGGCTTTTCTTTTGTAAATGTTAATTTGCTCCCGTAATACTTCTTATAATCCTAAATGTGGGAAAATGAACAAGAGTTTGTTAAGAGGAATGGAAAATAAGGGCATAATTATGAAAACTAGCATGCTAAAAAATAGTTTATCTATTATGAATCATGATATTTACATTGTATTGTTTAGCTTCAGTGTAGTTTGCTTCCCTCTTACTGATCTCTTCTTTTGTCCGAGGTTTGAGTTTTTCCCAATCGATACCTAGCTCGGGAATCTGTTTCAACTCATTGATTTCTGCCTCAGAAACTGATGCCAAAAAACAAACAAAGCAAAATAAAATGATCTTATTAGTGTGATGATTTAGCTACCCTTCTTAGAAAATTTCATGGAAGAAACAAATTAAACTTTCTAAAAACTAATATAAACTATGCATATAAAATCTAAACTCATCGAGCTGATCACTTTGAAGATGGGGAAGAATTATCAATTTTTGGTTTTTCATTGTTTTCTTTTTCCTCTGGCTACTTTTCTTCAGCCTTGCTCTCGGTATTTAAATTCTCCCCTTGGATGGATTATATCTCCTCCACTTGGTTGTTGTTGTTGTTGGTGTCATTTGGAATATTTTATTATAGCTTATTTGCTTTGGCCTCAGCTTGTTGTTATCTCTTTAAATCACTCAATAGCTTACGCGTCTTGCCTTGGTCGTACATTTGAAGCACAACAGCACGTGTCTGCTAAAGGAGCTCTTCATCGGTGAATCCTAAATCAGGAATATCGCTGTCTTCAATTGCCTATCCTTTCTGTTAGATTTACCCAAAAAATTAGATTTTTTTTCTAGAAAATATTCACGCACACGAATCTTCAAAATTTATTTACTTCTTTTTTCTCTTCTAGTTTTTTGAACATTTCATATTCCTTTGAAAGACCATATCCTTTCCCTAGGTAATAAAGTTCACTGGATCTCGAACGTGAGGCTCTAGGCTTCACACGAAGAAATTCCTTGAAATATACTTTGAACATTCTGTAAGCATCTTTCTCCATTGTTCCGCTGAGCGTCTTCATAACAACAGTGCCTCCAATTTTAAGATTCTTCGTGCATACATCGATTGTCATTTTGTTAAGATCCATGATTTATAAGTGATCCATATCTAAATCTCCACAGAAATTAGGTGCCATATCAGCGATAACCTATATGTACAAGCATATTAATTATTTTTCCAATTACAAAGGTTTCTTTTATGTTTCCCTCTTAGTTTATTTCATAATAAAACTGAAATCTAATAAACAGATAGTCATTTGGTATCGTAGATTCTTACAACATCAACAGGGGAAAGCTTAAAGAATTCAGGTATATGTATTTGCGTCTTTTTTTCAGTGATATCGCCTTCAAAAAATTCAGCTCCAGGAATGCTATCCATATGATCTCTATCGATTGCTAAAACTGTTGGGTTTTTAGGAGTGCTCTTGGTAAATTCTACAGCGACTTGAGTCCATCCACCTGGTGATGATCCAAGCTCCAGTACCTTGTAGCCTTATTTGAAAATCTTATATCGCTCTTGAATCTCAATGAGTTTGTATGAAGCGCGACTACGATAATTATCCTTTTGAGCAAATGATAAAATAATTGTTAGCAAACCGTAAGAAAGAAAGATGCTTGAGTTTGATCTATTTTGGGAGATTATTTGAAGAGAACATTGGGAAATTAGGAAGTAGATTTTGCTCTTACCTTTTAAGCTTTTTTAACGAACTCATCTGAGACATGTTCGTGCATCCATATTTTGGAGGATTTTGTTTGTTTTGTGAATGAATTGATCAATTTTTCTGTTAATGACACTCCACTGAACTAAGGAACCAATGAAGATCCGTAGCTAATCTTCATCGTAGTAAGAGTTGAAAGACGGCAAAACATTTTTAAATAGCAGTAAATAGCAAAGGAAAGAACACAGCAATGATAGCCTTCTCTTCTAGAGTGTGTTTAATTTTAGTTCTAATATTGGTATTTTTTTGTTTGTTTGTTTTTGCTTTTGCGAAAGTTCTACACCAATCTTTTTTTCTTGTTCAGCTTTGTCTTTGAGAAATATCAAGATCTTCCTAATGCTGCTGATGGTAAATAATAATACAAACAATTTAATCCAAACAAAACAGACATTAGTTTAAATATTTGGATTTTATTGTTTTATTCCTTATTTCTGTGCATACATAAATGAACAAAAAAGAAACAATTCCTCACAAAATAGGATGTTTTTCTCTCTCAAAATTGATTAACTAGCCTTTCTCAATATTCGTCTTTTAAAAATTATAGATAATTGCTCAATTCGTAAGGATTATTTAAACATTAGAGGAGATTCTTTGAGTAAATTATTGTTAGTTTGTCTTGCTCTGCTGTCTTTTAAAATATAAAGTATTTAGAGCTTTGTCCTTCTTTGCTGTTTTAATGAAAGAATCCAAAAGAAGCAAATGAGAATGTTTCTAGCAATGATCTTGTTAATATCATTTAAGAATTAAATTAACATATTTCTCAAGAAATATTATTTAAATACTTAAAATATTTCAAAAATAAGAGATAATAATAATCTTGTATTCTTTTGAGTATTGATTCCTTGAGAGCTTTAGTTAGTTTATTAATTATTATTGTATTTTTCATTTCTAATTATTTTTTGAATAGTAATTTTTAAAACTGCTAAGATATGGCGTAGAGGAAATTAATCAAACTAGAGAGGAGGAGGAGGAGGGGGAGTATTATTGTTTTGTTTTTTTCTTATTGTGTTTCTTTGTTTTTCTTATATTTCTATTGAATTAGTCTTGAATTTTTTTTGATAATTTATAAGTAAAAAAATAGCTGGAATTTTTTCATTTCTCAACTTTAGAGACTTATCTTCT
>Ga0302285_10002058_pt1 | contig 11243 bp, 9 predicted proteins | sample III_Fen_E2_2_FD_200455 | JGI IMG/M metagenome (GOLD analysis project Ga0302285, IMG submission 200455) | Peat permafrost microbial communities from Stordalen Mire near Abisko, Sweden - III_Fen_E2_2 | ecosystem: Environmental > Terrestrial > Soil > Wetlands > Permafrost | place: Sweden: Abisko...
TGGTACCCAATATCAGGAGATCCTCCCTGTGTAACTCATACAAGCACTCATCATGCATGCGTGTGCGACTCTTCACAGTCACTTTTTTGGCCATGACTCCTTGCAACCAGCAGTATTTAAGAGCACTCCCAAAACCCCAGGTAACAGGCTGTCCCTTTTACCTGCTGCCAAAGACTATCAAATGCCTAAAAGAAGTCGTGATAAGAAACCCAACACATCACTTTGTTTGAGGCTGCATGGTACCCAATATCAGGAGATCCTCCCTGTGTAACTCATGCAAGCACTCATCGTGCATGTGTGTGCAACTCTTCACAGTCACTTTTTGGCCATGACTCCTTGCAACCAGCAGTATTTCAGAGCACTCCTGGAACCCAGCTAAAGCCACCATCAGAATAGTACTGAGACGTGACCCGTCCGGTTCAGAACACCTTTCATTTTCATGTGGCCTCAAGTTTATGAGTATGGCTTTCGCCTTTGGCTTAGGAACGACTCACCCATGTGCAATTGCTGTTCACATGGAACCCTTCTCCACGTCAGTCCTCAAGGATCTCACTTGAGTATTTGCTACTACCACCAAGATCTGTGCCAATGGCAGCTCCAGGCAGGTTTACACCCAGACCCTTCAACGCTAACCAATGCACCTCCTTACTCACTAGAATATAAGGACCCTGCACCGAAGTGCCAGCTCCATTCTAGCGGTCGAGTATAGGCAGGACGCTAAAGCGCCATCCATTTTCAGGGCTGGTTGCTTCGGCAGGTGAGCTGTTACGCACTCCTTAGCAGATTCCAGCTTCCATGGCCACTGTCCTGCTGTCTAGAGCAACCAACACCCTTCATGGGATCAGATTTGCGTCCATTCAGGCGCCATAACTCAACGTTTGGTTCATCCCACAGCGCCAGTTCTGCTTACCAAAAATGGCCCACTAGGTAATCATTCATTTCGACTTGCCGTTGGCCTCAATCAAGTAGGCCCGGCGTCTCACCCATTTAAAGTTTGAGAATAGGTTGAGGTCATTTCGCCCCCAAGGCCTCTAATCATTCGCTTTACCGGATGAAACATGATCATACCATGTACGATTACCAGCTATCCTGAGGGAAACTTCAGGAGGAACCAGCTACTAGATAGTTCGATTAGTCTTTCGCCCCTATACCCAGCTCTGAAGATCGATTTGCACGTCAGAATCCAAACGGGCCTCCACCAGAGTTTCCCCTGGCTTCACCCTTGCCAGGCATAGTTCACCATCTTTCGGGTACCAACTTGTGTGCTCTTGGTGCACCAGATTGGCAATAAAGCAATCACGATGCCCATGGATTGCGCCTTGGCCTTCCCAGTCAAGGGTTGATACCAGGGATCATCCAACGGCTCACAGCGAGGCAAACCTTTTACTTTCATTTCGCAAGTGGGTTTTCAGACCCAATTACTTGCACACAAGTTAGACTCCTTGGTCCGTGTTTCAAGACGGGTCGGCAAAAACATAGCAATGAATACCACAATGGAACGTCTGTTTGCAAGAAGCAGCAAGCGCAGATATGTCAGTGACACATAGGCGAATGGCAGAAACTGCTAAACACCCAGTACTCCAACATTACGCACCGCATGCAATCTCAACAAGTGAGACGACGCCGAGCAGTTTTTCGACTGCAGTCAGGATTTTCCCTGTATGGTATCCTCAGAGGTTCAAAGCCAATCTGCAAGCACGAAGCCTGAGCTGACAATGAGCTCCACCCAAGTAACCAGAGAAAATTGTTAATTTTCCCAACTGGCTGTGGTAGTGGCATGGGAGAAGACTGGTGATCCTGCCTACTGTGTGGGCTCCAGTCCGACACAGAGAAGAGCAAGCTCGACTCCAGTTGTCAGTCCGGTTCCCAGTAAGCGAGAATCCCAGAGAGTACCCAATGGGCCACAGCTTGTTCCAGCCGTTTACCTCTGAACAGTTTCACGCACTCTTGAACTCTCTCTTCAAAGTTCTTTTCAACTTTCCCTCACGGTACTTGTTCGCTATCGGTCTCGTAGCCATATTTAGCCTTAGATGGAGTTTACCACCCACTTTGAGCTGCACTCACAAGCAACTCGACTCCAGGGAAAGCTCAACCCGCACTAGGACGACAACCATACAGGCCTCTCACCCTCTATGGGCAAACGAAGCCGCATTCCAACGGACTTGGGTTGTGCTACCAGACGCAGGAAATGAGCCTCCCAAACGCCACATTCCCAAACATCCATAAAGAATGAAGGGTTCAGCGCTGGGCTCTTCCCTTTTCGCTCGCCGTTACTGGGGGAATCCTTTTTAGTTTCTTTTCCACCGCTTAATGATATGCTTAAATTCAGCGGGTAGCCCTGTCCAATCTGAGGTCTAAACGATCAACATTTTCTTCTTCAAACTCCCGAAGGAGCGAAGGCAAAAGATGCGTGACATAGTCCAATCCAGTCCATGAATGAAGTTACTTGCTCAGAGAAACCTGACGCACCGGCAACCAAACCGAAGTAAGGAAGGGTAAAACGCAAGCTAACTTCGAACCAGTTAGGACTTATCACAAACATCAAGGGGTGAGAGTCCGAACACATTAGAAGCACAGACAGTTACGCTAAGCCAACAGCTTTTGTGGCAAGATCCCTGAGCAATCTAGTGATCCCTTAAGCAAGCAATGATGATTCGGCAGCAAGCATCGTCAAGAACTCGTACTCCTTAGGTGAACTGAATGAAGTTAATCAGACAGCACCGCATCGGAGACTTTGTCAAGAGTCTTCAAGCCGCTATTCACCTTCGCCAGCAGGACCGTTCAAGCTCAAAAAGAGTTCTCACCAGCCATTTAGCCGCAAAGTCGTCCAGCTTTCTAAGGCCAGAAACTCAAATGCAGTACTAAGACACCTGTATATAGGCACCAGAGCACCATGCTCACCAGCAATCACAACAGACCGTCAAGTCCGTCAGTGAAAGGGTTTCAACTATAATCGACCCTCAGATGGGCAAGACCCTAGCCCGTAAGCTAGGGCCACAATATGTGTTCAACAAGTAGCGGTTTCATGAAGCCCTGCAATTCGCCATGCTTCACGCAGTTGGCTGCGTTCTTCATCGATCTACGAGCCGAGTGATCCACTGTTCAGAGATTTTTCATATACTTTTCGTATTGAGCTATAACCATTACAGCCAAAGCCCTTTTCATACTTGCCAGACCACAGACTAGCTGAGGCTTATAGTACATTCATAAGCTGCCCTGACTGAGTCCCTCAGCGCTCACAGCATACAAATGACCAGGCAAGTTATTTCGGATTGCCAAGGATTTCCATTACAGAAAGAGCCAGAGCAACATGCTCGCCAACAGCCGCAGCAGAACAAGTCTGAGCAGCGGGCTTCAACTTTAAGATGCTAAGGATTTCCATTACAGAAAGAGCCAAAGCAACATGCTCACCAACAGCCACAGCAGAACAAGTCTGAGCAGCGGGCTTCAACTTTAGGATGCTAAGGATTTCCATTACAGAAAGAGCCAGAGCAACATGCTCACCAACAGCCGCAGCAGAACAAGTCTGAGCAGCGGGCTTCAACTTTAGGATGCTAAGGATTTCCATTACAGAAAGAGCCAGAGCAACATGCTCGCCAACAGCCGCAGCAGAACAAGTCTGAGCAGCGGGCTTCAACTTTCCCTTTGCTAGGCAATGTTTCCATAGTTGACTGAGAACCTCAGCTGTCACAGAACACCACCCAACATTGGGAATTTGGGGGTAATGCCAGTATTTCACCAGCAAGACCTAACCCATATCCATCTAATGGACCATCACTGAAGAGGAACTGGCACAACCCAGGCTTTGAACTAATACACAGAGGTATACATTCTCGCCAGCATGACAATCATGCTAGGGTTTGGACCAGCAGCGATGGATTTTAGTATCCCCGGATTCCAGCCACAAAAAGTAGCCACTTGGCACTCACAATAGTGAGATACCCCGAGGTCCTCTCTTTCTGGTAATTATTGATGGAATGTAGTCCTACTGGAGCTCACTCAGATGATTAAGCTGAGACGTTTCTCTCCAGCATATCTGGACTCCAAGAGCCACCAATGGCTGGTCTTCTCATCTCACAAAGAGCTCACTCAGATGATTAAGCTGAGACGTTTTTCTCCTTGTTTGACTACAAGAACCAGCTGATCTTCTAATCTCACAAAGAGCTCACTCAGATGATTAAGCTGAGACGTTTTTCTCCTTGTTTGACTACAAGTGGATGCCTGGTCTTCTCATCTCACAAAGAGCTCACTCAGATGATTAAGCTGAGACGTTTCTCTCCTTGTTTGACTACAAGAACCAGCAGTGATCCTTCCGCAGGTTCACCTACGGAAACCTTGTTACGACTTTTACTTCCTCTAAATGAGGCAGTTTGGGCATCTTCCCAGAAGACCAACGCAACCGTGAGGCCGCATTAGCACCAGTCCGAAGTCCTCACTAAATCATTCAATCGGTAGTAGCGACGGGCGGTGTGTACAAAGGGCAGGGACGTAGTCAGCACAAGCTTATGACTTGCACTTACTGGGAATTCCTCGTTCATGGGCGATAATTTCAAAGCCCAATCCCTAGCACAAAAGACATTGCGAGGGTTACCCAACTCTATCGAGTCAGGAAGACACACTGCGCCTTTTATTGTAGCGCGTGTGCGGCCCAGAACATCTAAGGGCATCACAGACCTGTTATTGCCTTTTCTCATGCAGCTTGAAGCTGCCTTGTCCCTCTAAGAAGATGATGCGAACCTACCAGTATTCGCCATCTATTTAGTAGGCTAAAGTCTCGTTCGTTATCGGAATTAACCAGACAAATCACTCCACCAACTAAGAACGGCCATGCACCACCATCCACCAAATCAAGAAAGAGCTCTCAATCTGTCAATCCTTCTAGTGTCTGGGCCTGGTGAGGTTTCCCGTGTTGAGTCAAATTAAGCCACAGGCTCCACTCCTGGTGGTGCCCTTCCGTCAATTCCTTTAAGTTCCAGCTTTGCAACCATACTTCCCCCGGAACCCAAAAACTTTGGTTTCCCAGAAGCTGCCCGGGGGGTCATTTAAATACCCCCACCGGATCGCCAGTTAGCATCGTTTAAGGTCAGAACTAGGGCGGTATCTGATCGCCTTCGAACCTCTGACTTTCGTTCTTGATTAATGAAGACATTCTTGGCAAATGCTTTCGCAGTAGTCCGTCTTGCGACGATCTAAGAATTTCACCTCTAACGTCGCAATACGAATGCCCCCGTCAGTCCCTTTCAACCATTACCTCGAGCACCGTGAACCAACAAAACAGTACCGAGGCCATATTTCATTATTCCATGCACAACTATTCAGGCATTCGCCTGCTTTGAGCACTCTAATTTTCTCAAAGTAAACCTTCTGGTCTCAAGGGGCACCCAGTGAAGGGCACCCAAGAGATCCAGCAATCAAGTTCAGTTCAGGTAGTAGCACTGTAAAGTGAACCACCTGCCTGTAACTGAGATCCAACTACGAGCTTTTTAACTGCAGCAACTTTAATATACGCTATTGGAGCTGGAATTACCGCGGCTGCTGGCACCAGACTTGCCCTCCAATGGATCCTTCTTAAAGGATTTAAATTGTAGTCATTCCAATTACGGGGCCTCGGATGAGTCCCGTATTGTTATTTTTCGTCACTACCTCCCCGTTCTGGGATTGGGTAATTTGCGTGCCTGCTGCCTTCCTTGGATGTGGTAGCTATTTCTCAGGCTCCCTCTCCGGTATCAAACCCTGATTCTCCGTTACCCGTTATCACCATGGTAGGCACATAACCTACCATCGAGTATGATAAGGCAGATATTTGAAAGAGTCGTCGCCAGTACGAGACTGTGCGATCTGCTCAAAATTGTTTAGATTCACCAAGTTACGAAGCCGAAGCCCCGATTGGTTTTGATCTAACAAGAACGCTCCTTCCCAAAGGGTTGGAGCTTCTTTTTCATGTATTAGCTCTAGATTTTCCAGGGTTATCCAAGTAGAAAACCGGAGATCTAAGGAACCATAACTGATGTAATGAGCTGTTTGCGGTTTCACTTTTTAAAAGCTTATACTTAGACTTGCATGGCTTAATCTTTGAGACAAGCATATGACTACTGGCAGGATCAACCAGGTAATACATGAAACTGCCCCTACAGTCAAGAGTATCTATGTACTCCTGACCATCTTCAGGGTGTGAGTCTTTGAAAAGGCTGAGGCACTTGAGCACTTCTCCCGATATCAACATACCATTACCTATGGCAGAGTAACATTGCATACACCAGCTGAGGATGGGTTGATGTTTCGATGTGTCCGGTTCCTAGGTCCACACAAAGTGCAGACCAAAGAGGAGAATTAACAAAGAAAAGGCACCAACAGCAATCCCGCAACTTGTGCAGAATGCATCTTCACAAGCATAGCTGTGATATTCGTCCATGCTTTCAAGCAAACCCCTTCGGTCACTGAGGCACTTCTCCCTATCAACATCACCTGTGGCAGAGTTTCATTGCATACACCCAGCTAAGAAGATGGTGATTCCTGACACGACGGCAGCCAAGTTCCTAGGCCCACACAAAGTGCAGGCCAAAGAGGAGGATCTGAACCCGTACTTACAGTCAATCACACACCAAACTTCCCAACTAGCGCACCAACGTATCAACTGCTTCACAAGCATAGCTGTGATATTCGTCCATGCTTTCAAGCGATCCCCTTTGGACACTTGAGCACTTCTCCCTATCAACATACCATCACCTATGGCAGAGTTTCATTGCATACACCCAGCTAAGAAGATGGTGATTCCTGACACGACGGCAGCCAAGTTCCTAGGCCCACACAAAGTGCAGGCCAAAGAGGAGGATCTGAACCCGTACTTACAGTCAATCACACACCAAACTTCCCAACTAGCGCACCAACGTATCAACTGCTTCACAAGCATAGCTGTGATATTCGTCCATGCTTTCAAGCAATCCCACTAATTCTTTTGCATATGGCTGTTGAACTTATGTGAAACTCCAAAGAGAAACCCATATTTTGCCAGCATACCATTGCTTTTAGCAACTCGGATAACTGGGTTATGGCTATTACGACCACATTCACTCTCCAGCCCCAATGAATATTGGGGTTATAGTACGCTTTCCCCCTGTTCTGACTGAAAATACCAGACAGCAACAGGAATCACGCACCAGGTAGTGTGAAACCCATCACCAAGAAGCCAAACATTTCTGGGCTGTGACTAGGATCTTTGTCCATCACATTCACGTTCCAAGTTTGCTTTCCCCCTGTTCTGACTGAAAATACCAGACAGCAACAGGAATCGCGCACCAGGTAGTGTGAAACCCACTATCAAGCTTACTTGAATAACTAGGCTATGACTATTACGATCACATTCACGTGCCAGCCCCTTCGGGTTGAGGTTATAGTTTGCTTTCCCCTGTTCTGACTGAAAATACCAGACAGCAACAGGAATCACAAACCAGGCAGGTGAAACCCGACATCAAGAAGCTGCTTGCCAGACCCCAAGACCAGCTGAGGCTTATAGTACATTCATAAGCTGCCCTGACTGAGTCCCTCAGCGCTCACAGCATATAAATGACCAAGCAAGCCTTCACACTCGGTTTTCAACCTGTTCTGACCAGAGGCAGTAGCAGGATGTACCAGGCAGTGTGGGCCTAACATGTGCCTTTCAAAGCTCAACCATTCAGTTTCGTATAAAGCACCGCAGAAATTCCTGCTAAGTGCAGTGACAGTCCAACTCGGTGCTGGTCCTGTTCTTCATCAACAGTGTTCCCCACCACTGTGATGTTTTGTCAACGAGCTGATTATTTTAGTATTTCAGGCTCCTGTTGACTTAAAATTCACTCTCTTCAATCATTTCTTTGCCTCAACTAGGAACTTTGTCCAGTAGAAGCATAAGAGTTCATAGCCAGTAATCGAAATCACTTTTGAGGTTATGACTCTGGAGTACCAAAAGAAAATTTCGGTGGAGATATAACATGTTTGACCCAGATGCGTGCCCGCGTGACTGGACATGGTCTCCTGTGCCGTGAAAAGGACTTCATATTACATATAAAGCCTGCCATTGTTTACACTGACCCGTTCTCTTAGATACTAGGTATCAAAGCAACAACAGCTTACACAGCGTCCCAGTTTAACTCAGAGAAACTCCAAAGAGGAACCCATTTTGCCAAACATATGCTGCGTTTTACCATGTTCGACACGTGATAATGGTGAACTTGGTTAGGATATACCAGAGAAACTCCTCCACCAGACGGAGTGGTCAAAAGAAACCCCAGCACACCCACCCCTTTTTGCCACCAAGACCTGTATCGTCCACAGTTTCCTAGGCTGAGTCAAGTCATTGCCCAACTTTTGCCTTAAACATTAGATCGAGGCCACGATATAGCGTAGCAGAGCTTGCTTTCCACAAGGACTACCCATGTAGAGGCTGTAAGGAGCTTAAACCTTTCGTCTTTAAACTGAGAACCTCAGGAGTCAAGGTGCACGTACTGCCTGCCACAAAGAGCAAGTGCCTTATTTCAAGCATGCCTAGCTGGCTAATTCTCCCGCCAGATCAGCAGCTTTCAGGCTAAGTCGAGTGTCAACCAAACTTTTGCCTTTCATTTTTGATCATTGCCACGATATAGCGTTGCAGAGCTCACTTTCCACAAGGACGTACCTTATTTCCAGCTTGCCTAGCGCTGCTAATTCTCCCGCTTTGATCACCAGTATCTAGACTCAGTCAAGTGTCAACCCAACTTTTGCCTTAAACATTAGATCGAGGCCACGATATAGCGTAGCAGAGCTTGCTTTCCACAAGGACTACCCATGTAGAGGCTGTAAGGAGCTTAAACCTTTCGTCTTTAAACTGAGAACCTCAGGAGTCAAGGTGCACGTACTGCCTGCCACAAAGAGCAAGTGCCTTATTTCAAGCATGCCTAGCTGGCTAATTCTCCCGCCAGATCAGCAGCTTTTAGGCTAAGTCGAGTGTCAACCAAACTTTTGCCTTTCATTTTTGATCATTGCCACGATATAGCGTTGCAGAGCTCACTTTCTACAAGGAAGTACCTTATTTCCAGTTTGCCTAGCGCTGCTAATTCTCCCGCTTTGATCACCAATTTTGCACAAGGTCTTAGTGAACTTGGTTAAAGTGCTAGAGAGGACTTTGCAAGCTTCTCCCTTTATATGAGGGCATCGCCTTTAAAGAACCCGACTTCGCACCAACACCCATTCTGCCACCAAGATCCTGTGTGCTGTCCAGTTCTGCACAAGGCCTTAACAGACTTGGTTAAAAAGCTCAGGCAACTCTGCAAGCTTCTCCCTTTATATGAGGGCATCGCCTTTAGAGAATCCCATGCTCCTACCCCAATATCCATCCAAACACCAGTGCTTCTAGGCTAAGTCAAGTGTGAACCAAACTTTTGCCTTTCATTTTTGATCATTGCCACGATATAGCGTTGCAGAGCTCACTTTCCACAAGGCTGTTGAAACCACCTTATTTCCAGTTTGCCTAGCGCTGCTAATTCTCCCGCTTTGATCGCCAGGACTGCTCAGTCAGTCTTTATATCCAGATAGCAAACTCGTTACTAAATGGCGGGGGGCACTGAGTTTTTCTTTCTCATTCTGGACATTTTCTGTGGTGCGATTTTTTACTCGACCACTGCCCCCCTAATAGTGTCTTCACCTACGGTTCACCTCTCTAGCTCAATTTTTCGGGACATTGTTTTTTTTCCAACTGAAATTTTCAAGGGAGATTTGCCACTTTTGAGTGACATATTCTAACCAAAATCCTCTGAAGAAGCATACACCCTTCATGATGCTATGTGCATCCGAATAGCTCTGATCATTGAGTAGTTCACCTGAACTACTCACCCATCAACTCTTCTTGCTACTTAGAAATTTCACTATGTACCATGTGATTTTGAAAGGTACCCTCAATAAGTTGTTGTCACTTAGAAGCGACTAACAAACTTTTTACTGAGGCTACAAAAGTCGTGTACCAGGTGACTTCCTCTAATCACCTAGTACTGAGCCTGCACTTTTCATACAACAATGAAGTCATAGTGGCTTACAGCTGGTGATAGTAATTAGACTCAGACAGTACACTCTTTGATGAGGTAAGTCGAAGCAGTCACTACTGGTCAACCACCTGCATCAATGGGTGTTACCCATTAAATCAGTCAGTCCACCAGATGAGCCTGGTGAACTTGAACTATTTTCTAGCATGCAGACCCATCATGCTTCTGTCGACCAGTTGTACTGGATTGACTTTGTAAATTCTTTATAGGCGTGCGCTGCAACCAGCGCATCACCTTTATTCACCAGTTCTGCTATTCCCTCAAAGGCTGTCAGTCTTCATTGACCGAGCCGCTGACTGATTATACAGCCGCTACGACTGTGCTCTAGGCCTCTGGCTGTTGAACTTGGCTATACCAAGCACACTACCAGGGCTCAGCAAGCATCCACCTAGCTTGCGTGCCAGCAGGTTTAAATATTGCCTGCGAAGCCAGTAACTAGTAAGGCTCTCATAGCCACCAGCGCCTTTTCATACTGGGGCTATAGGCTGCTCGCTCAGCCTGCTCCGGTCTATGACCAGCAAACTTGGACACACCAAGCACCAGCTGGCTTCATCACAGGCCTTTCAGCCTCCAGAGCCTTCGGGGGGTGTGTGTGTGCAAGGATATTGAACGGCCAGTGAGTTTTTCCCAACTTCGTCGGAAGTCATTTCTCGCACACCACCCCCCTAATAGTGTCTTCACCTACGGTTCACCTCTGTAGCTCAAATTTTCCGGACTTAGTCGTTTTTTCGACCGAAAAATTTTTTTTCTCCCCAAGCATCCTGGGCAACTTTTACGAGTTTCCCAGTAACCTGAGGTTGTTTTCATGCTATTATGATGGATCTCTCCAAGAGCTGACTGCTTTTCAGTAGCAATACCCCTGGATGCGCCGACTCGAACCGGTTTACGCTGGTCAAATAGCCGCGTCCCTGGGATCCACCCATCATAGCAGCCAGTCCGCCTGGTGAGTCCAGTAAAGTTCCACAATATCATGGAGCATGCAGAGCCATCATGCTTCTGTCAACCAGTTGTACTGGATTGACTTTGTAAATTCTTTATAGGCGTGCGCTGCAACCAGCGCATCGCCGTTATTCACCAGTTCTGCTATTCCCTCAAAGGCTGTCAGTCTTCATTGACCGAGCCGCTGACTGATTATACAGCCGCTACGACTGTGCTCTAGGCCTCTGGCTGTTGAACTTGGCTATACCAAGCACA
>Ga0302285_10002059_pt1 | contig 11240 bp, 7 predicted proteins | sample III_Fen_E2_2_FD_200455 | JGI IMG/M metagenome (GOLD analysis project Ga0302285, IMG submission 200455) | Peat permafrost microbial communities from Stordalen Mire near Abisko, Sweden - III_Fen_E2_2 | ecosystem: Environmental > Terrestrial > Soil > Wetlands > Permafrost | place: Sweden: Abisko...
AAGCTAAATTACTCATTCTTCCTTGTGTTTTATTGAATTTCTTTGCAATAATTGCCCTAATCGTCTTCATTCGTCAGGAATAAACCAAGTAAAAAAAATAAAATAACTTATTATCCTTAATATTTCAATTAATTTCCTGCAATCTTCCTATCTTGTAACATTTTCCTTTCTTCTTCAAGACTAGCCGATCCAGATGCCTCATCCGATTCCAATGCATTAACGAGACTGATTATAACCTTCCCTTTTTAAGTCCTCTTCTTCCTTTCACTTACTTATTGGATAAAATTTTTCCTTGTTTATCTCTCCCATATGACTTCTCAGGGCTGGAATGAGATGAAATAGCTGGCAAAGAAAAAAGAAGAACTTGATCTTATGCTTCTTCTGCAGTTTCATTAAATCTCACTTACCCCTGAATAGTAGTTTTATCTTTAAAAGCACTCTAAACATGGAAGAATCCTGAAATAAACGCTGTTTTTCACTAGAGATCATTAAGAATAATGCAAAGTGTTCTTCGATTCCAGAAATAAACCTAAAGTAACAGATTAGAACCTCAAAAAGTTATCTCAATCTCCTTAAGCTGTTGATAAGGTTGAATCAAACAACATAGAGCCTAAGATAGTCCACACTGTAGAGAGTAAACTCGAAGAAATCGCAGGCTCCCTTGCTTCCAGCTAAAAGCTCGATGACATCTAAATGGCTGGGATGTTGAATCAGCTTAAAACCAAAAAAGAAACTTCTTCTAAAACAGAATATCCGAGTAATACGAACTCCTATTGTATATCTTTCCCGAACTCTCCAACAACTGTGACAACTTGCAATACTACGTCAACAACATTATTTGGATAACACAGGTTTGAGAGTAATCAAAAAACTAATATTATGTTATCTCCACTGGCTAAGGAATTACATCAAATGGAACCAATAAGCAGTGATAGGGTTGAATTAATTTTTTCACAAAATATTAATGAATTGCCACTACAATAAGATCCGAATAACTAATCACCATCCTGATAGGTAATTACGAAGCAAAGCAAGCAAGCACGCACACACACATTCTCTTTTTTTTCTCTTTCCCTCTACACTGGTAGTTTTTTAGTATTTTTATTTATTTATATACTACCCTCAATGTTGTGAACTTCATATTTTCTTTTACTTTTGTTCATTATCTCTTGGGTAAACACTTGTAACTGCTTCGAAAATATCATAATGTTGTTCTATTTCTGAATTGATTTGACATTAGCATTTTTTAAAAACAAAAACAAACAGATGCATATTCTCTCTCTTTTTCATTTGGTGGTCTATTTTGTTTCTCCTCTCTCTCTCTCCTTCTCAAGATTGTAAAGTATTAAAGAAATACTCTACCTATATTTTTTTATTCAAATCAAAAGATAATTAATCAAAAAAGTTTTCTCCAGCTAATTCTAAATTACCTCGAGTGTTCCATCTTCTTCAAGATCAGTGCAATGGAATCCATTTTTGACTCTATCAATGCCATATTTTGCTCGGAGACTGTTTGGGCATAAAGTCTTGGCGATTTCTGGATCATGTGGACCAGCGAGTTATCGGAATTATGTAACAGCATTCTCTTGTCTGACTTCAAGGACCAAGCTCATACCAGTTGTCAAATGTTCAGCGATTGCATTGAACTCAGGTAAAACGCCCTAAAAATTGACAGATTTAATAAATTGTTCTTTCATTCTTCAGAATCATAAAATAAATCCATCTTTTTCTCTTTTTCTTAAGCTGATTAAGAATAATTGTTACCTTATAGACTTCATAGAATTCTTCAGCTGTTGGTCTATCAAGGAAGAAAGATTACAGGGCTGAAATCTCAAATCCCTAAGTGAGGATTTCATCGATAATCTCACCAGCTTATCTCGATTTGATAATATGTGGTTTAATCACACAGCAAGAGCAATTCTCAAAGAATGCTGGGCTCTTGAGGGTTGATCGTTAGGAGAAAAAGAACTCTAACTCACGATATGCACTGGCAGCTGTAAAGAAAGAAAAAAAATATATGATTTTCACGTAACATACTTTCATTTTATTTTTATACGTGAATCACTTCCATGGCATGCGTTCCTAGTGCCATCTGTACCAAACTTAGCTCTGATACTAGTCGGAGCCGACTCCTAAGCAACCTTCATTTTCGATACAAATTTATTAAAAAACTTTCTTCAAAAAATATGATTGTTTGATACCTATGTATTGGTAGGTCCAAGAAGGTCTCTCCATCTCTTGATCGCGTTATCTCCGACAAGCTCCATACCAACAATGAAATCACTGCTCATGAAATTCACTAAATTCTCAAAGAATGGCTTGCCTCTGTGTTCTCCATAGAACTCTATGTTGAAATTGAATTTCAGAGATATTATTCAATTAGAAAATCAACTAATAAAAAAAAATCCTTAATTTTTTCTTACCTTAAGCATCTTTGAGTGTCATTTTGGTCATTTTAACATTCGAAATCAGCAATCCTGATTTCTCAATTACTGTGATGATCTTTCCAATATTCGCATAAGCATCTGGCTTGATCATTGCAAAAGTCCTGTTTAAAGCGCATAAGTTGATTAAAAAATCATTCGAAATATTTTTTTTACTTTTCTTTGACATTTTGGAACTTTGATCTTGTGAAGACATCAGCGAAATCAACGATTTTCAGCTATCTTGTGTAGACTGTTAAAATCGAGCCTATGTACAGCTCATTCATATCTAGCTTGTATTCACATCTCTTCAAAAATGATTTCTTGCTTTTTAAATCGTACTTAAAAAACAGAATTTAGATGAGTTACACAATGGGAAAAAAAAATATTGGGAAGGATTATCGCTGGTATTTTGTTACCATTTCAATTGTTTTGTCGAGTGTGAAGTAAGTGAGATAGTAAGTACGGATAAGAGAAGCGGAGGTGTCAAACCATTCCACTAGGAATACATACCGAGCGTCAGCCATTTTGATAAGTTAGAAGTTGAGCTTTTTTTGATTTGTGTTTTTATTGTCTCAAATCGATTTTGGAAATAACTGTGATTTTAGAAAGGCTAAGAGTTACAAATCCTTGTTAAATTGAACTTTGTTATTGGAGTTATATTAATTCAAAAATAATTATTCCCCTTTTATTACACAAGATGATTTCCCCCTTTAAAATCCTTTTGTTTTGATTATCTTGATTTTACAATTCTCATAGATATTTACATTGTCAAAGATATGAATGAAAGTATATTAAATAAGCTACTGCAATAACCAAAAAACACAACAACAACAAAAATTCAACATTTCTGGCTCAAGTTTACATACTTTATATTGAAACAGTTTCTCTTTCTTCCTATAGAAACAAGGAGAAATAAGAGGGAAAGTTAAGTTTATCACAATTTATCATTTTGAGATATTGGTTTCGATTCCTTCAACTTTTGTGATCACATCTTTTTAAGATTCCTCAATATTGATCTATCCTAATTCATTCATTTTATTGGTTTAATTTCAGTTCTCTAAAGTAGTCTTAGAAAGAGAAAGGTGTGAATTAATAACCATCTGCTTTGAAAAATTTATTCTGAAACTCAACCCTAAAAAAAGAAAAATAAATGATTTCTGTCAACAAAAATACAAAGAACCAATCAAGCAGTACTCTAATGATACTTTTTTATTCTTTTTTGCACTTCAAGCAAATCCACATGATCAAAAAAATACAATTTTTTTCTTACCAATGCAGTCTGAGAGCGTGCAGGAAGCATTCCATGACATCCATGCAGAGAAGTACTCCAAACGTGATCAAGGCAAAGATAAAAAACCCAATAACTAGTCCGAGAATCTATTTAGTCTAATCTTTCTCCTAAGAGTTTTAAAATACGACAATAAATTAGAAAATTTATTGTTTTTCATTCAAAATATTTTCAATTTTTGGATTACTTCTAAGGAAGGTAAAAGTGCTTTCTCAAAGAAAACAGCTGAGAGCTACGAATGGGCAAGTGAAAGAGCCCATAGTCTCAAGTAAGATGCTGTGTTTGAAATACTTCCTAAGACAAACTCAATTGTTTCTATGATTTGATGCACGAAGATATCTGAAATTTTCTAAAGTTTTAAATCGGCATTCTGTGAGGAATAACTTTGTGGTTTACAAACACTTTGGCAAGCATTTTCATCTTCTTTTTCGTCTTTTACTGCTTTCATCCCCTCATTTTGTAAGATCTCAATTGAAATGTTTTGCTTCAACAATTCTAAATCCTTTCCAAGGTCATCGAGCTGAAATTCATTCCTGATTTTCAAGCTCTTCTCAAGTTCATCATTATCTTGAGCATTTATATCCTCACCGCTCTTCCTCACCTGTGCGTTTAAGATCAAACACAACAATCTATCATTTTCAATTAATAGTTCTTTTCTTACTTTTTTAATATGAGATTTTCTATCATCGTTTTCTTTTTGAATACTTTTGTGATCTTTCCTTTTTCGCTACCACCAGATCCACAAAGGTTTAGGCAGCAACATCAACGGAACACAAGCTCCTGCTATTCCTGTTAGATTCAAAAACATACCTGGATGAATAACATCCTCATAAATCCAAAAATCATATCTCCTAACCTAAGAGAATTTGTCCAATTTTTTGTTGTGATCTTCCATCCCCATAAATAGGTACATCTCCTGGATCAGCGAAATTCAGTGGAATATCAAGCATAACTGTTATGATTGAAGGTGGCGAATTATCTTTTTACTTTTGTTATTAACTCCAATCTGTATTCCACTTGAGAATTATCAATAGATCCATGTATCCAAAAGTTACCAGTAGAAATACTAATTAAGGGAGGAATTCAAAGATTAAATCGATGTATGATTTGAAGTAAATAGAGTTTGCTGCTTTTAAACAAATTCCTAATGTCATATGTGCAATCGCTATGATAACCGATAATTTCATTTTATAGGAGTTTAAAAATGCCAAATAATTATCTGCCAACGACCAAATAGGATCGATTCCGAAGAAATACACACAATCGGCTGAATGATGTGGGACACTTGGTTAAGGTGACGAGGAACTGGAGGATCCTCCCTCGCTGTCATAGCACGTTTCGAATATATTCAGTGAAAGTGACATAAAGTCATTGTAGATTAACCCGCAGAACATACCGAACACCCCCATGAGTAGGATTAAGTATCTAACTTCAAGAAAGAATCTAAGACTGTTTTTATCCTTTTAATTCTGAATTCTGTTGCTTTTCATGCATAAAAATACTCCAAATATTAATACCAAGAATCCATGTCCAACATCTCCAAACATGACTCCAAATAAAAATGGAAATGTCACGATTGTGAACACTCCAGGGTTGATTTCCTTGTATCGAGGAACTCCATAAGTAGAAACGATTGCTTAAAATGGCTGAGTGAAATCGTTCAGAATGAAATTTGTTGGAGGATTGAGTTCAGTTCCACTGATCTCCTACAGCTATCCAGTCGGTAAATGAGGGTATTTCTAGCAAATACTCTGTAAAATCTCAATCACTTTGTTTTCTTTCTAAATTGTAATGAAAATAGTAATTATTCTCAAGTAAATACATATATTTTTGAAGTTTCTTACTCGTTTTGGTAACCAGCAATTTCCGTGATAATGCATGGCATAAGTTTTAAGGAGATTCAGTGTGGAATAAATAATTTTTTCCTTTTGAATATACAACGTTAGTTCCTCAATATACGAGCAATTGCAGTCTTCCTAGACACTAGAGAAATACTCCAAGAAATCACTCACCTCGACACGCGTTAAACTCAATAACTATGAGAAATAAAAATTAAGAATAAAATCATGCAAGATTCAAGGTTATCCAGTCATAAACAATTACTTACTTGCTTTGATTCTTCAATCTATTATTCTAAACCAGCGATTCTTTGTTAAAATCTCTCAAGTGACTCTGGAAAATCATATCGATTTACTCCCAATGACTGGCAAATTCTCCCAATTTTGGAGAAAATGATCCCCGTATCATTCCTTGGCACAACCATCAAGAACATAGTCTTGCTTTAGTGGTCTTAGTGGTTGTGATAATGATGATCTAACTGAATTTTTCTTTTGTTCTTCTTTTTTGTATTCTTATGGAAAACTTCGATGTTCTCCATCACAAGCCAGCTCTTTCTTCTGGTTACTCTGAAGATTAGTTTCTGAAATTATCGAGCTTCTGTATTTGGAATTGTACCTACAATAAAATGCAGTCTTGTAGATTCTATGATATCTTCAATGTTAATCGATGATCCAAAAGAAATATCTCGCAAAGCCTGCTCAGTTAAATCGACATACTGCAGCTAATTGAATCTTCTAGTTTCGTCGTTATGCTGCTCCTCTTCATCGAATTTTTCTACTTAACTTCAAAAGCACATACACGTGTGAACATTAACCTTTTTTTCTTCTCTTTTTTACTTTTTAAAGAACTGTGGTCCGAGAATTTTATAAGCCCACTAAAGAGCAATTTTGAATTCCTCCATGTTATTCTTTTTATCCTTGATACTAGCATAATTTAGAATTTGCTGATCTAATTATTCTGCTTTCTTCAGCACGTTCTCTTCGATTTCTTCAAAGTAGTTATGTCCAGCTATACCTCTTTTCAGTATTACTCTAGAGAAATGTTCCATAAGCTCTTATGTATCTGAAGTTTAGTGAATTTAGACTTCAAATGACTTCATTTGCTTCTTGATTTGATCCATTTTCAAGAGTATTTCATCACAACGTTTAATATAATTTGTAAATGGTCGATTCACTGCTGAAAGGCTTCCATTCAAATCGACAAAATGCACCAACGATAATCTTCCAAGCTCATTCAAAATCTCCCAACTTGACTCTGTAGGTAAAATCAAATGGTAAAACCCCATGGTTTCACTACGAAATAAGGTCATTTTTAATATTTTATTAGATTGTTTTAAAAAAAAAAAAAATTTCTCAGGTTCCACAAACAATAATTATTGCTATTCTAAATCATCATGATCAGATGTCCAACAATCGAGACAGAGATTAATAATGAATTATTGATTCATTAAACAAAGCACTTGGACATATCGATTCGAAGATGTCTGCAAATAGACAGAAAATAATAAGATGGAAGAAAAAATAACAATTTGAAATCTGATCAGTAAGAAATTATTTTAATTTATGAATTTGATCAGACTAATGGTTTTTACAAACAAAATAAGAAATTGGGACACTAAATACTTCATTTGATTATTTTTTAAGAATGTAGCCCCTTTGAATAGTCATGTCGTCAAAACTATAAATTCTTCCCCTACCCCTTTTGAAATGTTATTTATTCAAAAAGGAATTTTACATAACTTCTTAGGAAAAATAATACATCCTTGCTAACATCATAACAAACCTACATGTCTAATGATAAAATTGATCTTTTCTTTACAAAAATTCTATCATATTCTGGAGGGGAGAGGGGGAGTTCTACTTACTAATCCCAAGCTTGTCTGTTTGTCATTCTACCAATTGATCTCTTGAGTTACTGTTAAGTTCTGTTTTTTCTTCAAATTCTTTGCTATGTCTGTTTTACAGATCTGTGAGTCTCTCCTTGTAAATTCCATAGTATTTATCAATCAATTCATTTGATGGTTGATCGATTATTGGTAGAATTATTGATTTTCCTACGAATGTGTGAATCTCATGGTGATATTCTTGACGAAAACAAAACATCGAGTAGATAACCTTACCGATCATCTTACATTAATGTAACCATAATCTACAACCTTTTAACTTTTCAGAAGTCTGATCCATTTGATAATCAAAGATAAAAGAAGGATAGATCTTGTATCCATATTACATAGCATATTTTATGAATTCTTTTTGATGTTTTATTTCATTTTTGTTATCTTTTGGAGTTGAAGTCATCGATTCGTCTAATCCTTGAGAGTGCATAGCTAAGTTTTATCCTTTATTCATTTCTTTCTTCAACCTCTGATGATGTCTTGTACAATGAACTGCCATTTCCTTGTTAAATCATAGAAGCACAAATCTAGAATTATTTCTTCATAACAAAAATAAAATATTTCTTGCCTTTTTTCCCATAAATTCGAGATGCCTTTTTTTTAAAAAAGTACTTTTTATTTCGTGAAAATTGTAAAATTTAGTAAAACTCAAAAATATTGTCTTGTTTATATTTCATTGAATAATGTATGTTTTTTACCAATTTAAAGCAAATCATAAAAAAACATAAACAAATCTAATGAAAAATGCAAAAAGAATATGAATGAAATACAAAAAATAATGACGAATATCTAAACTAAACCTTTCCATTCTCATTTCCTCAAGATTTCCCATTAACGTCAAGATTTTGCATCTCATATGAAGCTGCATACTGATCATTTTCAGTGGAAGCATCTCCTCCTTTAACAAGATCCTTTTCTTTTTCTTATTTTCTGACTAATTTCATGATCTGCTGATAGTCATCAGGGTTTGTAATCATGGAATACTTCTTGAGTGCCCAGAATGGCAGCCAGCAGACAAGTGCAATTATCACGATGTGTATTCCGAAGTTCACATCAATAGTCTTGACATCTAGAATATCACTAACGAAATACACTGCGATCCAGTAGAAGACTAGTGTCCCCAGAGTGAACAGTACAGTCACAACAGTTATCCTGTTTAACTCAGAATAAACGTTGAGTATTTCAGCTACAACAAGTGTGGAGAACGTTATCGTCACAATATGGAAATAACTATTGTCGAAGAGACTAAATGTTAGTACCATGATGATCATCCCTTAGAAGATCGATTTAAACACCCAGGCAAGGAATGTCTTGAGATTTAAGTCTCTACCATCTTGGAGTGTCTTGTAGAGTTAAGGGTACTCAAATGCAGCCATTGGATTGATGTCTCGATCTAGCAGCAAGCAGAACACAGGAAGCATCGTGAAAACAGTTGTATATCCAAGCATCAAGTAGCCGTTGTAAAGAGGGATCGGGACGAAGTAGAAAATACAATTGAAAATGGTTTGCATAATTGAGATGATCGTACCTCTATTTTTGAAAATAAAAGGAAAAATGAATTCTATGCTCAATTTCAAATATATCTCTATTGATGTTTACCTGTGGATAACAAATTGACTCATAACTGCTGTTCTCTTGTAGTTCAGTCTCCCATGGAATAAAACTAGCTTAGCCAAGTTCTTGAATTTCAAAATCGAGTAATCAGATGCCAAAGCAGCTTGCTTTCCTGCGAGAAAATGAACAAACAAACCATTAGAATATTTTTTTATTTGATCCAATTAAATCTTCCAATTCTTTCTTCTTTTACCTTCTTTCCCTACAATACCAACACCGATATGAGCAGTTTATATCATGCCCACATCATTTCCTCCATCACCAATTCCCAGAGTGATTTTCCCTGTGTAGTTCTTGATCCCTTCTGTAACAATTGATTTTTAAGTTGGTGAGCATCTGCAGCATACCACTCCAGGGGCATTTGTAGCAATCTCATAAAACAGCTTTTCCTTGTGAGTTAGTGCAGTTTAGAGAGACACACCGTCGATAACGAGAATACTGTTTTGCTTGAACTCATTTAGTTTTCGAACAAGTTCCATTTCGTCTTCCACATCGCGGATTGTAAAGATATCTTCACCAGCGCTCTTTAAACCAGTGGAAATAGCAATGCATGTGGCTGTCTCGACCTGAAAGAGTGATACAATTATGTAAGGACAACAACATAAATAATCGATTTTTGGAAATCTAATAATTCTTTTTTATTTTACCTTATCTCCTGTGAGCATCCAAACACTAATTCCACCATGCTTTAAGCTCTACAGTGTCTAAGCAACATCTTCTTGCAGTTTATCCTCCACTCCGCTTCAAAAAATTAGAGTTATTTAATTGAAATTTCTGAATGAATCTAAAAAGAAGAAGAAAAAAAGTTTATTTTCTTTCTATTTATTATTTACGTAATTCCAAGCAATTCCATGTTATTCTCTAGACTTTCAACTACTTCTCTGATTTTCTCATCTCTATTCGCAAAAGATTCATTATTGCAGGCTTCTTAATATCTCTGATCCCATGCTTGATAATCCTCCTCAGCCAAATATTTCTGTGTAATCACTAATGTCCTCAACCCTTCTCTAGCGAGATTTTCCGATTCATCTAATAAAAATCCTCTTTAAACCTCAGGCACTCTGCTTTTCATGATGGAATCAGCTCCTTTTAAGTAGAAAATGACTCTATTTGTAGGAACATGCCTGAGAATAATCCCCATGCGCTTTGATTCACTTGTAAATGGAAAATTTGCTAGAACCTTGAAAATTTCTGTCTACCCTATGGCATTCTTAATCGTGATCGACTGCTAGTCTCTTCCGATTAATGTCATCCGCAGCTACTCAGCGATCTTAACTAACGCAACTTCATCTGGACTTGATGCTTAGTATACCTTTTCTCCATTGTCTTGCACTGGGGTAACATTATGACAGACAGCCAATGCAGTTATCATATCTCTGACAACTGTTTTGAGTTCTCTTTCTCTCATCACTTATTTTCTCTTCGTTGTGATGGTGTTATTCAATAAAGCAGTAGCAATAGCTTATTTCTCAGCTAAGGCTCTTTCTGCAACATCTGACAGTGGTCCATTGTGTAATTTGCATTATTTAATGAGAATTTTCGTGAGTTTAGCAAGATGTGAATCTGTGAATGTTTTGTTTTTCAAACAAAGTCTTCTAAATATCATATCGTTCTATGTTAAAGTGCCTGTCTTATCACTCAGAATAAACTGCACTCTCCCTAGTTCTTCTGGAATCTGTGAGTTTCTAGTGACTGTACCTTCAATCTCCTCATCGTTATTTATGTTGTACGCAAATAATATCTTCGCTGCATCTAGATTCACACGTAGAGAAATTGGAATGATCGACGAGAGCAACAACACAAACCTGAAATAATCTAACATCCAGTATTCCCCGAAGCCTTTTGCTAGTATGATCAAGAATGCCAAAAGACACATTAATCCAAAACATACTTTAGTCAAGAAATTCAACTCGGAATCAACTAACCCAAATTTATATCTTGATTCCCTTGTGTTCATGACGGATCTAGTGTCTTTCCCAGTGTAGATGACTATGCCTGTGACTGACCCAGCAGCAACAAAGGTATTTGCCCAGAGAGTGTTCTCTAATGAAAGTGCTTCTCTGTATTCTTCAGATTTATCATCTTACCCATTTGATCCTTCAGATTTAAACAATCCACTGAATTTATAGATGTCAATTCTTGGTTATTCGACTCTAATGCATCCTCCTAGACGCTGTAG
>Ga0302285_10002060_pt1 | contig 11237 bp, 8 predicted proteins | sample III_Fen_E2_2_FD_200455 | JGI IMG/M metagenome (GOLD analysis project Ga0302285, IMG submission 200455) | Peat permafrost microbial communities from Stordalen Mire near Abisko, Sweden - III_Fen_E2_2 | ecosystem: Environmental > Terrestrial > Soil > Wetlands > Permafrost | place: Sweden: Abisko...
TTATTCGTTTTGACTTCACTCACATTTTACAGAGTTAGGGGAAATCCTTCAGCTTTCCACTAGGTATCAAATTTAATTTAGAGGGATTAGAACGCTCTTTCTTTTGAGATATTTTTTGTATTGAGGGAAAAATCAAAATTACCATCATTTAATATGAAATTGTAGCATCAATAGATCAAACAATTGATTAAAAACATAAATAGACACAAAACATGTATTTTTTAACACAAACAATAAATAATAATAATTTTATCATAATAATAAAGGAAAATTAGTTATTAAAGCGATTAGAATCGAACTACTAAAAGGGAATAGTTGAGGTGATAATGATGATCATCAGGAGAAAGAGGAATAATAGTAGAATAAAACTAATAATTATTAGAAAACAATCGTTATTATGATGATGAGGAGTAATTTTATCATTTGTCAAGAAATGAAAATAAAATAAGAAGTATCAACAGCACAACTATCAAAGTGAAAACAATAGTTAAATCAGACAATAGCATTAACAACAATAGGAAAATTTGATTGTATCTCCTGATCTGCGTTTCTCTAGCTCACCATCAGGAGTAACGATAAAATAGTTAGTAGAATAGCGAAAACAAGAAGAAAAAAGAAAGGAGAGAAGTGTCAGTGAGCAGCTGTAATAAATCATATTCTGAACATGGCTAGCTGAGACCACAACAACACTAGCAAATCGAGGCATAATCATTTGCTGCAGCTAACACTCTTGGAACAAATAATACTAACAGCAGAGGGACTAGCAATAAGCATCTCTAGAGCTTCTTCACTACTAAAGGGCTTAAGTATGATGGAGGTTTTTTGCAGTCATCTTCTGGAATAGATTCTTAGAATTATCACTCCAGAGAAATAGAATAATAATGCTGCCAAGAAAAAATCTTCCAAGATATTCTAATAGAATAATAATCAAAGCAGCAATAGCAGTAACAATGATAAGGTAACATTTTTAAGTGTGTCATTTGAAAGGGGAGAGAGAATATCAAAAAGGCCTTGCTTTTATTTTTGATTTTTGTATTTGATATTCAAATTAAGATTTTTGAATAAATGTGAAGGAGATAATTATGAATTGATAATTGATGATACACAACACCTAGACGCAGGGGTAATTCAGGAATACCCCACAAGAATAGCATAAAAAGACAATCATTGATAAAAATAATTGTTGCAACATACTGAAAATAGAAGAAGAATAAATAATTTAAAAGAAACACATCGAATATTTCCACAATTAGAGAATTAAACTTATTGAAAAAATTATAGAAAAATAAATAAAAAAGATAAAATGTCTTTTAAAATCTTTACTTTTGACTTGTCAGATTCTATCACGAACTTAACAGGATTAGTCGCTAGAAGATTATTCATTCAGCCTCCCCAAGAATTTTCTTTTCCATTCCTAGCCAATCAAATTAATAGTGATTTCTGTTCGGTGAAGTATGTCCTGATAAAATCTTGAATTTCTCATCACAAGACTAATGTTCCCCCCAACTTAATTATTCAAGCACATTTATTTTAAATCTTTAAATCCTAATGTCATTATTTGTTTTGCTAGTATTCATCGTTTTTAGCGTTTTCATTTATTTCTTCAACTCCTTACTCATTTTCTTCCACGTTTGATTCTCCTCTTCAATGACTTCTTTCTCTAATTGCACGGAATCTCGTAAGCTAATCGCACTGTTTCGTTCATGCATGAGAACTAATTTCTCCTGCAAATGCGCATCTTTTTCGTTTAGCAAATTTTCGTTCTCAGCATTCTATCTGTTTCTCTCCTAAATCGCTTCATCTCTCTCAGCAATGTTTCCTTCTCTACGATAATCAAATCTCGTTCTTAAACAACTTGATCGCGTAGATTAATTGCTGTGATGATCTCTTCAATCGCGGAATCTCGTTCTTTGATAGTCTCATCCCTTTTCTTTATTACAATGTCTCTTTCAAAAATTGCACTGTTTTTCTGGAGCATTAGCTAATCTTTTTCAATTGTCAGGGAGTATTTTTCCTACAATGCTGCATCTCTCTACTAGCTCGCATGATTTCATTCCGTAAGTGTACTATTCACCTTTAAATGCAAACTACTGATGTTCTTCACTGCAGATTCATAAGTTTCTAGGATTTTATTCATTTCCTAAGTTGCAGCTGATAATTCCACTAGTAAACTTGATTAACTACTCTATTATTGTTCTTTTAGTGATTTAATCTCCTGTTAAGATTATTCTCGTAATTTCTTGCCTTATTCACTCAGATTGAATACATCCACTTCATGTTGTTTTCTTAATCCTCTAATAGTCTCCTGAGTAGCCTCTTTATCAGCATGTAGATTCTTATTTGCAGACAATAAATCTTTAATTTCCTTTTTTAATTCAGTATTTTCCTTCATTAAACCATCGATTTTTTCATTTCCCGAACTCATTCTATCTGCTAATTCTTTGATCTATTTCTCCTTAATCTACATTAAACTTGTCAATTGCTTTTCGTAATTCTCTCTCAATGCACTGTTCTTGGTATTGAATTCCTCAATTTATCTCCTTGCGCATCCAGTTATTACTTTAATTTAGAATTCTCCTTTCTCTCTGAATCTTTCACCTATTCATTAGATTTACTTTATTTCAAGCGTCTCAAACAAAGCCATCTGAAGATGTTCATTCTCATTATGAATCTTTGCGATAGTCTCATTTAATTCTGCGTTGATTTACTTCAAGACAACATTATCTTTATCTTTTTTACCATTTGAAATCTTCAATTCCCCAATCATCTTGACTAACTAATCAATTTCGACTTTGAAATTAACTTTCTAAGCATTATTTGCTAAATTCTAATTCGTCAGCGTCTCAATATTCTCAGTTAATCTCCCATTATCCTCAACCAATCCATCGATTTATTTAATTTACCTAGCATTTTCATCAACTTTTTGTTAAACTTTCTCATTTAATCTACTTAATTCCGCCTTGAATTGTTTTTCCTTAGCTTAAGTACTATTGCTGTTATTAGTTTATTGCTATTTCATTTACAGATCCCCTCATGAATATTTGAAAAAATAATTGAAAGTGTAAAAGAGATTCAAATGAAAATTTATTTATCATGAAAATAAAAATCATACAACTAATCTTAAATAATTATAAATTATTTGTTAATGCTTAACTCAAGTCTTAACTCTAATATGTTATTAAGAAAAGTGTATTGTTAATTTATCATAATATTTGATTTGGCTTATCTGGAATATTTTCTCTCTCTAAAAAAAAAATGCAAAAAGTTTATAATTATTAATGCGGGGATCTGTATTCCTTCAATTCTTCGCATTCTTGCCTAGTCTATTCATTGGCTTTAAACAAATCACAGTTGAGGAGTTTAAGATCTTCAGTTGATTTATTTGATTCACTGAGTAATGTGTTTTCAACTGATACAGAATCAATGCGTTTCAATAGGATTTCATTCCTTTTTTGAGCTTACTCGAGAGAATTCTAAATATTATCTTTTTCATTTTAAATATGATCATTTTCTCCATTTACTTCTTGAATTTATCCAACTAATTTGTTATTTTCCTTCTTTATTTATGCGATTTCTTCACTCCAACAACCATCTGCGAGTGTCAAATCCTAAATCCTTTAATTCAATTCATCAATTTCCCTTTTCCTGCAGTCATTATCCTCTGCTAGTTTCTCATATTCCTTCGCAAACTCCTTGAGCTCCTTTTAGAAACGCCCAATTTCTTAGATTAACTTTCTGTTTTCTTGAGTCAACTTATGAACATCCTCATTCCCTTAAACTCTATTCACTTCGAACTTCTAAATCTCCTCTTTGAGCACTCTAATCTTACACTTTGCCATCTCATTGCTTTGCGTTAATTCATAATTTACATTCGACAAATCATCGTTGAGTTTATTCTGCACATCGAGCTGCACTTTGATGATGTTGCTCTATCCAATTATTTGCATATTACTGTTCGATAAGATCTTGTTCGCTTCCAGAATGGAATTGTAGGAATTCTAACGATATTTATTCGATCGTTGAATGCCGTTACTTGATGAAGCCATTTAGTCGAGTTTCTCTTTAGAAGTATTATTCTCAACTTACATAGATTCTAACTCTTATTTCATTAGTTCAATCTCAGCTTGGAGCTTGCTATTGGCTAGTCCTAAAGTCCTCTTTTCCTCAATTAGTTTATCCATCTTTTCTTGATATTCAGTCAGTTTATCATTTAGTTCTTTTCGCCTCATTTCTCATCTCAGTTTACTTCTCTTAGAACTTCATTTCCTTCTATTAATCATCCAAAGTATGCTAACTCTTCAGATCCTCAATCTATCCCCTAAGAACTTCCTTTTCATTCTTAATTCTTTGAACATCTTCAGCGAAATTACTATTCAGATTCTTGAGTTCTTCTTAGAATCTATTTAGCACACTAATTTACTCCTTTAACTCAGTGTTTAAAGCGATCAATTACTCGCTGTTTATCATCAAGGTGTTATTCCTCTCAACTTCAAAAATCTATTCTATCTAAAGATCTCCATTTGCTCGCGTTGAATCTTCTAAATCTCAGTCTTCAACTCCTCCATATCCGCAAGTAATTCTTCCTTTTCAACTCTAATTTTTTTGTTCTCTTAGTGACTTTCTATCTTTGATTCGCAAGTTCGATGTGATTCTCTCTGCTCATTCTAGGAGGCCTCAATATTCTAGAAGTCTTGTTGTATTTTCGTTTTGCGATTCTTGCATAACTTTTCGGTGTCTTCGATGTCATATTTAGCATCTTTTTCTTCTTGCATCTAAACGCGCGCTGAAATTTAGGGAGATATGATGAAGATTGATTGAAGATTCTATTCAGCTTGTGGTGCTACGATGCGATAATCAGATGAGAGGAGATATCGTAAGCTAAGTTAGAATTGCATTGATTTCCATGTCAGTGATGAATTTGGTGAATTTATCACTTTCAGCTTTTAAAGCATTTTGCCAATCGACTTTTAAAAATTGGTAAAGTTGCAAGTATGCAGATAATTAGTGGGATGGATAAAAGAGAAAAAAATCTAACCAATTGAAATTAATTGAAGGTTAAGATAGGATTAAACAATTTGCTCAATGTTGAAAATGGCACTTTATTTAGACTACTTTTTTTTTAAAAATGCTTCAGCTGGCCCAAAGTTGAAAAACATTTTATTCAATAAAACTAAAAAAGCTCCAAAAAAAGACATTTAAAAAAAACATCTAGTACCAATACTCAGAAATGAGCTTCTCGTTTAATGAAAATTATCAACAGCACAATGAAGGTCAGTAACATAACAATAACCAAGCACAAGTGAACTAATAACACAACCATGCACAGGAGAACGAAAACATCCAACAAGACAACCAAGAAGAGGTCCAGAACGAACAAGGATTTCACCTACCTGCTACGGTCAGAACAGGAACTTGCCTCATATTTGGGTTAATCACATTATTAGGCACAACCGGTTTGAACTATCTTATTTACAGATTGTTCTTTTGAGTGGACTATCTTCTAAAATAATATTCAAGTTATTAAATTTTTGTTTTGTTTGTGTGCATGACTTTATCCATAAACTTAACAAAAATTCAAATTTTTTCTGCCTCTCTTCTCCCCATACTCATTTTTCAGATAAGATTTCGATTGGATATATTATTAAGGAAATCGAATAATAGCAGCAACATTATGAAGAACCTGTCAAAAGATTAAAAGTCTATGAAATATCATAATGAATGTAGAAATATATTTACTTGAGTTGTATTAGTTTGATTCAATGAATCTAAGAGAGTCTTGAAATACACACCATATTCCTCTTTGTGTGATGAAAAGAATTCGGGATCGTTTTTACCAATGTAACTTAGGAATTTACCTTTATATAAAATATCCACAATTCATTTATTTTCGAATGATTTTTTCTCTGCATTAAAACTGGAGTTAGTTATTTTCAAGCAGTTTAAGCTGATAAAGGCTAACAATGCAGTTTTTATTGTGAACTTTAAAAAATCTACTCTTTTATTCGATACTTTTGTCATCCTCTCCAAAGTAGACTTTCAAGATCTTATTGAAATCCTTTAAGAAAAAATGAACAATTTATTAGTAAAAATGATTGTTTTTAGATAAAAATTATCATTAACCTGCCAAGAAGCTTTTTTAGAGAAAGTTTGATTAGATTTTAATTAAAATTAGTTTTGATTTTAGTTTTAAACTGTTTAGCAAGCTCGTTAATCAAGGAACTTTTATTCTTTACATACATATCACAATAATTCGCAAGTTTTTCAACTTTAAACCCTAAAACAGCTTCATCATCTGTTTTAACTCGTATTGTCAGTTGATCAAAATATTCAATTTCTCAGTGTCGCTCTTTTTCTTTTTGCTAACGAGTACAATACTTTCTAAGAAATCAATAAGAAAAGCTGATTTATTGTTCTAATGGTTGTTATTTACAGTTGTTACCAAAACCATTTCTCATATTTCTTCCAGTAAATCCAAAAAAAAAGAGAATTCAAAAGGTATCTGTAGGCATTTATGATAGCAACAGCGCTAAGAAAGCTGATTAATGAGCTAAGTTGTTTGATCTACTGGCTTAAAAATACTAAGAAGATGAGAACGGCCATTTCTATTAATTGCTGCTGTTCAACTGAAGCTAGCTGTTTGCTCATCCCAAAGTTTTTGAGTGCCTTTGAAGAACCTGCAGCTGCTGAAAAGAGTGAATTCAAGCCTTTTGTCATCTATGGAAGTAATTATTTTAGAGAAAGGAGAACTATTTATTGAATAAAAAAGAAACTATTTTGCAAATATGCTTTTCATGCAAAAAAATTTTAAAGAAAATTGCTTTCAGAATGTTGTCTCAGAAAGAAAAACTACTTTTCAAATAAAGAATATATTTTTGATTATCAATAAAACCCTTCATAAGATAAAGATGATAGATAGAATTGTCTTTTGACGATTTTGTATTATCAGACAGAATAATACACATTTTCAAATACATGAATGAGAATTATCTTGAAGTACTTAGCAGACAACTTTCAAACCTTTCAAAAACTTATCAAATCGAACTATTAAATGATGACTTACAACTTCAATAGTTCGAGGATTTTTTTATTGATAGATCGTGCTGGAGAACACTCCCCTTTACCCTCCCCAACTATGACTATTTGGTAACACCCTGTCTTAATTATTCGTTCACTTACCATAGCTTAGTCATATATCCTTGGGGAGGAAAAATCACTTGCAGTATTACGAGGATGTATCCTCATGTTGTCTCGACATAGTTCTCAATAATATTGTTCATCTTTTAATCCATTTTTCTATGTTTGTACTCCATCCTTTCTGAGCTCTCTTCTGTTCACAGTGAGAAGCCCTCTTGGATAAGACAATAGCAAACGCAACATAAATGCCCTGTGCTTAATTTCTCATTTAATAGGTTAAATACATGGCCAATTCCTTCCAAAAAGATAGTTTATAAGAATTTTCAATTAATATTTGAAAAAAAAACCAAGGTAAATTTTTCATAATGAAAGAGAAAAACAAAAAGATCATGAAATTTGTGATTTTGTTGAATTCAAATAACAGTACTTTCTTTTTTTAAAAATAAAAGCAGGGAATATGTTGCTTACATAATTGTTCATTTTTTTCTCTTAGATTATTCCTGCAAAATAACAAAATTATCTAAAAAAATTCTAGACAGTGTTTTAAATAAATAAAATAGGTTTTCTTTTTATTATGATAGATTTAGTTATTTTTTTCTTCAATTTAAATGAGCTTGGAACATAAAAAAATAGCCATGAATAAAAGGGTAGAAACCAGAAAAAAACTATTGAAACTTCTTAAAAAACAATCCTCTGGTTATTCCATCATTACGGGATTTATTTTTATTTATTTAGTTCAGATACGTGTGAACTTTGAAGGAGGTAAAGATAGCGATTGTCTTTGATGGCAAGTTCTAGGAATTTAAGAAATACTCCTATCTCTTCTATGTTAGAATACTCAGAAGCATTGAGCCAGTCTTTGGAGTAGTTATCAATGAAGTCACTTAAAATCTTAGAATAGAGGTTGTTTTTGACAATATGCTCAATCGATTGATTATTTATTGTTTCTCATTGATATATTTGTTGAATCTTTGTAAGAAAATGCGTTTTTAATCTTGGTCAGGTTTGTAAATAACTTTAACTTTAAGTATCCTGAGATTGTATCAATTCAGTTCTAAGTTTTCTAGATATACATAGTCAATAATCTTTTCATAGTTATTGACTGTTTCTATTAGCCCTTGTAATACATTTTAGAAGCAATTCAGCACAAATATTTTTTGAAAATAGTTGAATGATATTATTATTGCTATTAGTGCTGCTATTATTACTGCTATTGGAACTGTTATTGTTACTACTATGTTTAGTATTATTATTACTTACACTCCTGCTGTTACTATTCATATTGCTACTGTAAACTCTCATCTATGCATGGTGTTAAGAGATTCGAAGGTTCTGACACTTTGCAGTTATTTTTCTCAATAGCAGCCTGCACCATGGAAATCACAGGTGATATGATTTTGTTGATTTCTGGGAAATCCTTGTAGCTGTGCTTCTGTAAAAGGGCTTGAAGTGTTGAGAGTACTTAGTCTTAGAGTTTTTGAGATGACGACAATCTCCTGTCTTTATCTAGGAGTACATCAAATTATGCGAATAAGCTTACTTGTTCTACTCCATTAGTGCTCCAAAATCACTCGATAAGCTTTCTAGTCTCTCTAGCTACTCGATTCTCGCTTGCTTTTGTTGTAGCATGACTTTGAAGTTCTTACATTCTTTCTGTAATTCGTGCACTTTTTGTTCATTAGAATTTTCCAGATTTCGATGTCTTCAATGCAATTTACTTGGAGTTAGAGATGCTCTTTCATTGCAGTCATTTTCACTTTCGCTCCACGAAGTTTATCTTTCAAGGATGCGTAGGATTTATTTAGCGCACCAAGTTCTTTGTCCTTGTAGGCAAGAATCTCCCTGCATTTTCTCTTGTATTTTTCAGCTTTTTAGGTCATAAATTTCATGAGTTCTTAGTCGTTCGCAGCAACATGAGCTTGACTCAATGAATCTTTTTTCAGCGTGGCTTCCTTCAAGTTAACTTCTTTTAAGATGGTTTCAGAGTGAACTTATTATTCTTTAAGCTGATCTATGAAATCAGAAGTGACGCTTGCATGGAATTCATGCTCAGCTACCAAGGTAACCAAATCAGAAATCCTTTTTTCTTAATCCTACAAAAACCAAACAAATCAACAATTAGAAGATAGGAACAGACAAGAACGAATAGCAATTAACTGTTGTTGGTTCTTCTTACATCCATCACGACTATTTGTTCTTCTTGTTTTTCATCTAATTTTCGAATATTCGCAGCATATTTATCAAGATACACATGCAAATAGTTGATTTTCTGCGTTTTCGTCTCTAACTCTGCAGTCAGCTTGTGGACGACCTTATTATTCGTTGGCTGCTAGCTTATAGCCTTGTGCTAAGTGTTAAGTGTACTATACTGAATCAGCAAAGTATTGAATGTCAACCCTTTATTCTTGCTCGTCATTTTCTCGTAATCGCTGTGCACTTCTCCAAGCCTCAACATCGAATCTGCTCTAACTTTCAATAACTCGTTGTTATATTGCAGGAACTACGCCTAGTAGAGTTATATCTTATCCTACGATTCATTAAATTTCAAGCTGATTTCATTGCATTGGAGTCGTTTTATCTCCAGCTAAAAATACACATTCTGATGTTCTATGATTGCTCTTGCATCTTTTTCTCAACAATCTCTCATGAATTTCTCCAATTCCTTCACGAATTTACTCTTTTATTTAATATTCTCAATTCTTGTCTGTGATTGCTGCAACTTTGCGACATCCCTGTGTGCGCCTTGCAATTATTTCAAAGCTAAGGCTTGATTTTCTTAATTTACTCTGCGCGCCATCGACGATCTCATTTTTCTTAACAGTTATGCTTTTAGCTTCTCAATCACCGCCAATGCATTACCGATACTGTTATTCACTTACAACTTTGTTAATCCCTACTTATTCTGGATTGTTCCATTTTGTTCTTATTATTTTTCTTTATCTTATTCGAAATCTCCTTCATTCAATTCTTCTTCACATACATTGTATTCCCGACAATTATCCAAGTCCAAAATCTTTTAACCCTGAAACGTAGTCCTCTTCTTCACGTTCTTAGCCTTCTTGATTGATTTACTCAGATTCACCTTAGTATTTATACGAATACAGTTCACTTAAGAGTTTAACAATCGAAACTTTCAAAGTAGTATTTTTCCCTTTAAGTCCAGTTAACTACTCTTTCAACGCAGAATTCTGCTTTGTTAGTGAATCAATAGTGGTCTACTAATCACCTAGCTCAGATTGATGAGTCAATCGCGTATTGAAAAGTTTTTCCCTTAGAATAGCTCTTTTAGCTTTTAATTTCGATATTTTCTCATTTAGAGAATCAATTTACTCTTGGTTGTCGTCTTTCAATTACTGAATCTCGCGATGTTACTTCGTGATTTTCTTCGACAGCTTATGGATTTGATGCTTTAAATTACTAGTCTCATTCATTTTGTCTTCTAAATCTAAGGTTCTCTGTTCTGATCCATCATTTTCCAGAGATTTACCAGCTTATCCACTTGATGCATTCATCGTTTTTAGCGTTTTCATTTATTTCTTCAACTCCTTACTCATTTTCTTCCACGTTTGATTCTCCTCTTCAATGACTTCTTTCTCTAATAGCACGGAATCTCTTACGCTAATCGCACTGTTTCGTTCATGCATGAGAACTAATTTCTCCTGCAAAAGCGCATCTTTTTCGTTTAGCAAATTTTCGTTCTCTGCACTCAATCTGTTTCACTCCTAAATTGCCTCATCTCTCTCAGCAATAGCACTGTCTCTTTGCTTAGCTACGCGTTCCTTTTCAAGTCTACCTTCTCTTCCTGCAACTACGCCTTGATATTTTTCCTTTAGCAAAGATTCTTTCTCTACGATAATCAAATCTCGTTCTTAAACAACTTGATCGCGTAGATTAATTGCTGTGATGATCTCTTCAATCGCGGAATCTCGTTCTTTGATAGTCTCATCCCTTTTCTTTATTACAATGTCTCTTTCAGAAATTGCACTGTTTTTCTGGAGCATTAGCTAATCTTTTTCAATTGTCAGGGAGTATTTTTCCTACAATGCTGCATCTCTCTACTAGCTCGCATGATTTCATTCCGTAAGTGTACTATTCACCTTTAA
>Ga0302285_10002066_pt1 | contig 11231 bp, 16 predicted proteins | sample III_Fen_E2_2_FD_200455 | JGI IMG/M metagenome (GOLD analysis project Ga0302285, IMG submission 200455) | Peat permafrost microbial communities from Stordalen Mire near Abisko, Sweden - III_Fen_E2_2 | ecosystem: Environmental > Terrestrial > Soil > Wetlands > Permafrost | place: Sweden: Abisko...
AATAAAAGCATTGCATCAAATCAATGTCGCTATAATTCAAATAATTGCAAGTTTCCATTTATTTTTCTTAATAAAATTAGCAATTTGCACGACTTCTCGCTGTTATCTCTCTCTTAATTGTTTTTTTAACTCCAATAAATAATGGATTTAACCTGAATTATAAAATATCTGATATTTTACTTTAAAACACCTATGATGGAGGTGGTGATGATACCTAATGTCCTCTAACAGCTTGCATTACTTTTCCAGGGAGGGCATTCCCGAAGATGATATCGGTGTCTCTTTTGAAGTTAAATTCAACATTGCTAGTGAATCCCTATTTTCTATCGTTGTTTTGGAAAGGGCGTACAATTTCTGGTTTGACATATCTGACTTATATTTAGGGCGAATTTGATAACACTCTTTACCTGTTGAATGCATCCACAGAATTCATATTCCCGTGATGAGGTTGCATCTCAACTGTTGCTTCTTTATCTGTTTATTTAGATATTCGATTCTGTGGAATCGCTAGCTGCTCTTTCACCAAGTAAAAGATATAAAATGGAGTGTATTTCTTTGTTTAAAATAGAAGGAGATATAGATAAATTCAATTGATGTTTTTTGTTTGTTTTGTTTGTTTGTTTTTTTCCAGAGATAAATTGTTATTTTGAAAAGGATCATCGCGGAGATTAATTTACTTTGCTAAAATGAAATTTACGCATTGTATTCAAAGTAATTCATCGTGTTGGACTCTTTTCCTATTCTTAGGCATTCCTTTTCAAGTTGATGAGACTACGATAATGACAAGTTATGTTCTAGCTCTGCCGACCCTCACTCTGACTCAAGACTATTTCAAATATTAAGGTTATTTTTATTACATGAAAGTAATCAAATTCTTACAGAACAAAAAAATAAGAAAATTTAAATTATTTTCATTTGATTTTGATGGTTTCAATGCTAATTTCGAATGTCTTTTAATGACAACTAGTGCTTATTTACCTTATATTTTTTGTCTAGCAAGTATTTATTTGAATTTAGAATGAATTAGATAAGAGATTGTTCAGAAATCGCATGGCTACTTTATAAATACAAAGATTGCAAAAGCCATTTCAAGCATCATATGAAGTTTCAAAAAATTTCTGAATGTTAAACAAATTGAAGTACATTAGAAATTTTTACAGCAATTAAAAACTGAAGAAGAAAAAATTGCTGGAGGAATAATTGGGTAAATTAGATTCTTATTTGTTCTTCTCTCTCTCTCTCATTCGAGCTTGTCTGCTCACATTAAGAGGTTCTCCCAAGAGAAAGAAAACAAATTAATTCAAGCTTTCTGTTTCTTATTTCTCTGCGAGATTACGAACCTTACAATTTGATTTTGGTTTTCGATAATTATTATTATTATTATTATTTGATGTTTTTATAAAATTTAAGAATTCTTGAAAATACCATTGCTAAACACAAATTTAGTTCTAACCATGCAGCTTTTTTGAAAATTAACCATAAGAATCTATATATTTAATTAGCAGATCTTTTGGATCATTCCCCTTGGATTTTAGCAGCATATCCTGTTATTAATATTGTAAAGCTCTAATTTACTTATTACTGTTACTAATTTTCATACAATTCTTGTAGATTCTAAAGAAACTGTTCAAAGCTCAAAAAGAATTATAAAGAAAAACAGTATTGAAGCAGGCTGACCTGACATAAGCAGATTAAATAAGGATTTTATTATGTTCTCAGATAAAATTTATATGAAGAGATGACTGTAATTTTGGATTTTTATTTTGAAAATATTCAGATGATTCAGAAGGTAGTAGTATTCATAGCATTTAATGCTTCACGAGATCTTTATTCAAGCTAATATCTGAAAACTGCCATAAATAGGCTTGAAGAGTCCATAAATAACTGATTTTGCAATAAAAAATAAAGATACAATTTTATGTGCGCAACTTATTTTAAATTTTAAATGAAAATGAACAATATGTAATAGGTTCTAATGACAACATAAATGAAGTATTGAGAAAGATATGTCTGATTTTCATTTTTTAGAGAGGTAGAAATAAGACCTAATAACTAAGAGAAACCATTGAAAATTTCAAGAATATTTCAGATTTACCTTGCTTTGCCTTTAGTAATTGGAGGGGATATGCCAAATCTTTTTTGCTCCCCACCAAATACGAACAACCGGATGAATGAACACGTATTTTCAGAAAACCAAAAAGGTCATGAAGAAGAGAGTTTAGAAATATTTTTAGGGAAATGACTAGTAAATGGTTGTTGAAATGATAAAAGATGAGAAGAATTCAAATGAATTGAGAAATCTAAGCGATTTTAAGAAAATATATGAGGATTTTTGCGAAAAATAAAAAATGTTGAAAAATATTTTTATTTATGTAAAATAGAAGCTCAAAATGAAGTCATTTGTATTCTGGATATACGTAATTTTAGAGCAAAAAGTGAGTTCTTTTCATAGAGCTGGTTAGAGTTGAAGGAAAGGAGGGGTAACCCAAGTAACTTTGGGTTAAGAGGAAATTGTACAAGGGGTTATTCGCTATTTAAGCTTTTAAATAGCAAAACTTAGAAATAAAGGGGTTTAATAGATGAAATTTTGAAAAATAACATGAAGAAACTATGACGCACTGAAGAAGAATCACAAAAATACAATACAAATATGGCTTGTCTAGTATACTAGGTTGTAAGATGCCGTTGAGTTCTGAAAAACAAACGAAGATCTATTAGTCGAAGTGGTTAATAATGCGGTTGACATGAGTATTAACAAAAATTGCTATGACGTAGCATATCTCCTTCAAATTGCTAAGTCTGAGTTGATTTTTAGGATAATTAATTAAATCCAAATAACAATTAAACAAGACTATCCCCCCTCTCAAATCCTAAATAATATGACTGACTTCAGAAAAGAATTGGCAGCTAATGCCGCAAAGCTTGCAACTCCAGGCAAGGGAATCCTCGCTGCTGATGAATCTACTGGTACAATTGGCAAGAAATTCGCTGCTCTAGGAATTGAAAACACTGAAGTAAACAGATAGGCATACAGAGAACTTCTGTTCACCACCCCTACTCTTGAGGAACATATCTCCGGTGTTATCTTTTACTCAGAAACTGCTAAGCAAAACTCTTCTTGCGGAACCAATTTCGTTCAACTTCTTGCTAAGAAAGGTATCCTCTCCGGAATTAAGGTTGACTAGGGAATCAAGGTTCTTCCTGGAACTGATGATGAGACTGCCACTATGGGACTCGACACCCTCGATGCAATGGCCAAGGAATTCTACGCTGTTGGTTGCCGTTTTGCTAAATGGAGAGCTGTCCTCAAGATCTCTGCTAATGGATGCCCTTCTGAACAAGCCGTCCAAGAGAATGCTTGGGGTTTGGCTAGATATGGAGCTATCTGCTAAGCTAACGGACTTGTCCCCATTATTGAGCCTGAAATCCTCGTCGATGGTGAGCATTCCATTGAAGTCAGTCAATAGGTCACTGAAAGAGTTCTCGCTGTTGTCGTGAAGGCTCTTTCTGATAACAACATCTTCTGGGAAGGATGTCTCTTGAAACCTAACATGGTCACTCCTGGCTCTAAGTGTGCTACTAAGGCAACTTCTGCAGAAATTGCTATCCGCACTGTTACTGCTCTCTCCCGCACAATTCCTCCTGCCCTCGTTGGTGTTTTCGTAAACCACCTAAACAATTTATTATTTTCATGTTTCTAATCTTTTTTTAAAATATTTTAACTAGTTCTTGAGTGGTGGTCAAAGTGAAGAGGATGCTTCAGTAAATCTTAACGCAATGAACAAGCTCGAAGGTATCAGAAGACCTTGGTTCATTTCCTTCTCTTATGGAAGAGCTCTCCAAAACACAGCTGTTAAGACTTGGGGTGGTAAACCAGAGAATGTCAAGGCTGCTTAGGATGCTTTACTTGTTAGAGCTACTGCTAACGGACTTGCTTAACTCGGCAAATACCAAGGATCTACTGACTCTGCTGCCAGCGAGTCTCTCTTCGTTGACAATTATAAATACTGATAATACTACTTTTTGTTTTCTGTTTTTTTGTTCTAATAGAAATAGAAACTTATTGATTTTAATAGCTAGTTTTAGGGAATATCCTTTCATTAAACAAAGATTTAATTAGTTTTTTCTTTTGTAAGCTTTATCCTCCTCCCAAATGAAATGAAATATCTGCTATGAATAAAGATTTATTAATCAAAGTCTTTTCTAAATTGCTCTTTTATTACGCATAATCCTTTCTTTTTTCACTCAATTTATTCAATAAGCATCATTGCTATTTCTTCATAGAAAAGAATGGAAAAAAAGAATTTTGATATCAATTTGAACAAGATTATAAGCTCAAATGTTCAAATAATTTTTATCGAAAATTTTTTTTGCGAAAATTTACACAATTAACCTTAAAAGAGAAAGAAAGAAAGAACCTTGTAAATAACAAAGAAGTGTAACAATATCATTTTTATCTTAATACTAAATACTCATTTTTTTTCGTATAAAATCAAATAAAATGAATATTTTGATCTGCTCAAGTAATCTTAATTCTCTGCTGATTCTCCCTCTCATAAAGTTCAGAATCATGGCTCAAAAAAGACATATTTATTAATGCCTTATTGCATAAGACAAATTTATATTTTGATTTCTAAAATTTCTTTTTAATTATTTTTCATTTTGTGTGGTAACTATTAATAGTTAAACATAAATTAATTTGAATGTTCTCTCTCTCAGCTTTCCCCTTTTTTTCATAATTGCATCGATTTTTTTAATAATTAACAAGAATTCACATACTTCCTTCTGATAAATTGATTAAGTAAAAAAATAAAGGGCTATTTTTATCTCATTCTCATACAAAAAATTCTGTAAATATTTGCGCCTTTATACTCAATTAACGAAAGTTTGAGGTAAATGTTGTGAGAGATAAAACAACTCCAAGAAAAGAGAGATTTAACTGATCGAAAACTTGCGGAAGCATGAGGATAATAGTTAGATAATCCTTTTGGGAGAAAACCTAAAAAAAGTCAAAAAGAAATAATCCAAGGAGTTTATAAAAAAGGGAAATAATAATAAGCGATAAACAAATTGATTTTCTGAAAAAATAAAACGGCAAGTCTCCATTTTCAGTTTCCTACAATGTCGACGGAGAATCTACGCGAAGGAGGGCTGTCCACAAGTGACCAAAAGATCCCATTAAAAGCAGACTCAGTATAACAAAATGCTTCAACTACTGTCATAAAGGTGGGTTCACGTCCTTCTGAAACACTTCCTACCGGCTGGAGTTTGCCAGTACTTCATAGAGAGCTTTTCCCCTCCCTTCCTAACATATTTTACAATATTTTCAAATATTCCCCTGACTCTTTTTTGGCATTTTCTCAAAGCATCAATAACAAATAAATCAAGTAAACATATCAACAATAAACTATATTCAAATGCTTTTCTTTATTCTGATTGGCAGGGTGCTGAAGACGAAAAGAATCGACTTCTCAAATAAGATTCGGAGAAGAAAGCAATGAGTAAGAAAAACTATTTTTAGAAGTTTGAGCGTGAAAATGATGTTAATTACTTGCATTTTTCAGATCGGACATCGATTGACACTAATTCAAAGAACGAAGCGACTGAAGCACTCGCGTAACACATTATTTTGAGAAAAAAAGAAAAATAAAACCACAATTTAGTGAATATTCAACAAAAATAATAACAAATAAAATGAGAGATAAATAAATTATTTCTACTATTTTTAAACAGAAACATACACAACGACACAGGGAAGAAGGTGCATCCTAGAATTGCATAAATTGGAGCTGAATCTTCAATTAACATTCAGAGAAAAGAGTCAATGTCAAGTTAGGGAAATGAGAGTAAAGAATTATAAATATTCAGTAATGAAGATCAAGAAGAAAAAGAGAAGAAAGAAGAGGAAAAAGCAGGTCATTTTGTCAAAAAGATATTACATAGGATTCTAGACAGCACTGCATTTTAAATTACGATTAATCTTTTGACGATCTACTCTCTGTTTGGTTCGAATATCCGCATCATGGCGACACGAAAAGACGCCGATGTTGGCTTTGACGTCGTTACTATCATCGCACTGTCTATGTTTTCTATCGAGATTATTCTCAGCATTATTGTCAAAAAAGGATATACTTTCTCCTTCTTTTTTTGGCTTGACATACTCTCAACGATTTCTCTCATTTTGGATATCAACATGGTCAGCAATGCGATTTTCTACTCAGGTGGTGGTTAAGCCAATGGTGTTGCAAAGGCTGGACAAGCGTCTCGTGTTGGATCCAAGTAAGAGAAGAAAAAAAAAGAAAAAAAATCTTACAAAATAAGATAAACTCATAAACTTTTTTGAACTACTTTTAATACATATGGAGTAATTTATCTTTTCAACTTAATTTTGTATTTTAATCTAATATTAGGGCTGGAAGGGTAGTAAGATTAGTCAGATTGATTCGAATCGTGAAGTTGTACAAAGCAGCTCAAGGTGCTGGAGATAATAACTCCTCTTAGACTTCCTAAAACACTTTTAAGCTGCAGGAGAAGCTACGGAAGAGAAAGTAAAACAAAAGAAAAGTCCATCCAAGCGACTCCCGTGTTGATTCAAAGGGACCGAATGAATCAAGTGGGCAGATAAACGATGAAGGTAAACAAACAATTATGAGAATTATTTTAAACAAAATTACTAAAAACTCTTTTTTGCATTTTAGAATAAAACAGTAAATCCAACATGATCAACAGTTCCTCCAAAGAAGCTCCTCAGAAAGTAAGAAAGAGGCATTTTTGCAAGAATAGAGTATTTTTTTTATTATTCATTTTGAAATTTGAAAAGGGAGGATTCAACCCACCAAAAGAATCAAAAGTATCCAAGATTCTAACTGATATCACTACAAAGCGAGTTATCATCTTGGTATTGGTTCTTGTCTTCATCATGCCTTTGTTCTCAGTGGATTATTACTTTGATCCACCTGCTCCGATAGAGATAGCTGTGAAGCAGATGTAATTAGTGAGCTAAGTTGTATCTACACAAGGAGATATTCAAAATCAATAGCAGTATATCATTGACATGTTCAAAGGTGCAGGTAACCCCCTTGTTAGATTCGACACTCCCTATTCCTTCTTGACAAACTACGCCGACAGCGATTTAAGTAATCTCAGAGATGATGAATTACAAGGTTCCCTTTCTATAATTGACTTGAGCTTGTTCTCGGCTAACCATTCAAGCATGACTGCAGAGATTGCCTTACTCACTGCTATTAAAAACACAGGTAGTGACCTTAATATCATTGGATAAGCTTCAACAAGAGACGATGCGATATTCTCAGCTGCTTTGTCTTTTGGGTCAACTATATTTATCTGCATTGTACTTACTGCTGGTGCACTACTTTTCTCGAAAGATGCGAATGATCTAGCACTAGGACCTATTGAGAGAATGAGAGATAAAGTTATTGCGATTGCTAACGATCCTCTTTCCTCCAAAGATTAAAAACTTATTGGTGATGATGAGAATAAAGAACAATATGAGACTGTAATAATCGAAAATGCTATCGTCAAAATTGGAACACTCCTTGCATTAGGATTTGGAGAAGCAGGTTGAACAGACTTTAGAAAAATATCTTAAATGATTAGCTAAGTTTGACTTTTTGTTTGAAATAGGTTCTGAAATCATCGCGATTAACATGGGAAGATAAGGTGATGTTGATCCGATGATTCCTGGCAAGAAGAAATGTGCAATTTATGGATTTTGTGATATTCGTAATTTCACTGATGCCACAGAAGTTCTGCAGGTAAAATCTTGGATATATTTTATTATTCTGAAATCTCTTTTTATTAACAGGAAGATGTTATGCTATTCGTCAACAATATTGGAGATATTGTGCACACACTTACTGACAGATATCTAGGAGCTGCGAATAAAAACATTGGTGATGCCTTCTTGCTTGTGTGGCGAATCAATCCTCAAAAGTACACCATCAACGAAGAGACTAATCAGATAGATTTCTCAGATTAGTAGTACATATCTATTCTAGCAGATTTTGCTGCTTTGGCTTTCTTACGTACATAGTCTCAGATCAATCGAGTACCTAAAATCCTTGCTTATCGAGATGACAAGCGTCTTCAAGATAGAATTGAAAACTACAAAGTCAAAATGGGTTTTGGTTTGCATATTGGTTGGGGAATTGAAGGAGCTATCGGCTCAGAATTCAAAATCGATGCTTCTTATCTTAGTCCAAATGTGAACATGGCGGCAAGACTTGAAGCTGCTACCAAATAATATGGTGTTCCTCTACTCATTTCTTCAGATCTGCAGGCATATTTCACACCTGAAATGAAAAAGTATACGAGATACATTGACAGAGTCACTGTGAAAGGTTCTATTCGTCCTATTGGTCTGTATACTGTGGACATGGATGTAGAGCATATCTCAGTAAAGAAAGAAATTGATCCAAATTTCTCCAAATATGACATTGTAAGCTTTGATTCTCATTCTTTTTCTTGAAAAGATCTTCTAAGTTTCATTTTTATTTTCTTTTAATCTCAACTAATATTTTCTTTTAGCATGGAATCAATCAAGTCAAGAAGGAAGAAATGAGGGGATACATGGAGAACGCTCTTACTGGAGTAGAACCATGGAGTGTGGATGCTTACATCAAAGAAACAAAAGACTTAAATCTGATGTTCTTAACAAGAAACGAAGATTTCTAGAAGAATTTCGCTATTGGTTTTAGCAAATACCTTGAAGGACACTGGTAAGAAGGAAGACAGATATTTAACGATGGGTTAAAGATGTGCCACGAAGATGGACCTACGAAGACAATTCTTGAAGTCATGGGTGGTACTGGATTTTAGGCTCCCCCAGATTGGAAAGGGTTCAGAGAGCTCACAGAAAAATGAAAATAATGTCTTTTTTTGTTGCAAAAATTCATTTTTACCTAAACCAGAAGGGATATTAATACAAATAAACCAGCATTCACTACTGACTCGCACACATTATCTTTACTCAATTTTTCAAGGATTTAAGAGAAAATATGTTACCTAAAACAGAAAGTAAAATCTAATTAGTTTTCAAGTATATTAGAGGAATACAATCAACAATTGGGAATGAAAATAACTAAAAAGATATTGATAAACAAAACCGAAAAAGAAATAGTTTATCAATTTGTTTATTTATTAGTTCAGCCAGGAAAAAGAAGAAAGAGAGGGAGGTATCGCGAGTTTGATATTTAGTGAAATCTTCCTAAGAGCAAAAGCAGAATTAGCAGGGAGAAAGATGAACTACCTAGAGAGTGGATAAATTAATTAATAGGGAGGGGAGAGAGAAAAAAAAGAAATCAAATTAAAAAGAAACAAAGGAAAACTAAATAATTTACTTCACACATTATTTTCAGCACTCAATAAAATGGCTCAACTCATCTGGGATCTCGTCAAGGACAGCAATGCATTCCTCGTTAAGAGAGGAGGTGTCGCTTTCACTTCTGACCCTTTCTCCGTCACTAGCAAGAACACCCAACTTGGTCTTGGTAATCATTGTCTTTCAATAGCGCTGTTCTCCTTTGCGTTAGTTTCAATCAAGAGATGACGAATATTTCGCGCGAAAACAATAAATAATTCTCAAAAAATGTTCTAATCGCTCTTTTTCTATTCAAAAGGTTTCACTTCTAGAAACGGAGTCGCTCTCTAGGCTGGTGAAAAGGCAGCTATTCAAACTTCTTTGAGAAGAGGCCAAGCCCACAAGGCTGTCAGAAAGAATGGCACAATCGTTGCTGAAACCCTCAACGTCAAGGGAGGTGTCCAAAGAGTCTCTAAGGTGAATAATACAATATGTTATTATCAATATGAGTAGAGATCTCATTTTAAAAGGAATGCAAAAATAGATGAAGCAATGGGAATGCAAATTAAATTTTTTTTTAATATGTCTCATAATTGTTCATCTAAACTGCTAAATTATGGAAAATAGAGGAGCCAATTTCATACAGAATTTTGAACAAACAATTAGTCATAAAATGATATTAATCTTAATATTTTTGATAACACCCAACAGGTCATCAGAAGAAGATTCCAATCCAAGGGTCTCAGACAACTCGCTCTTAAAAAGCTCGTTAATTTCCACAAAGCCAACGTTAGAGCTCAAGCTAACGCTAAGGCTGAAGCCAAGGCTGCCAAGAAGAACTGAGTTCTATTTTGAATATGATTTCTCTTTTCAATTTTGGTGAAATATTTAGATGTTTTTGTTTTGTCAAAGAAACAATTATCTGCTATTTAAACTCTCAGTTTTCACTTGCTAACTTGATTTGTAACTTGTGTTTCAACATCTCTATTCAAAGGAAGTATCATCTATCTACACTTTTTAAAATGATCTCTGATCATTAATTTTGATCTAAATTTAACCCAAAAATCATTCATTAAGTTTGAAATTTACTATTGGTGATTCTCTCCTGCTTTTGAAGATTTCCTGCATTTTAAGTTTATTAATAGTTAGTGCATCTATGATTAGTTCATGTGTAATTGTAAAAAAGTTGTAGATTGATGCTAAAAATCTTTAAAAATAAATTGAATTCTAATTGCAAACTACTGCCCAAAGATATGTTTTGAATGTTGCTCATCCAATTGATCAATAAATCGTATTTGAGATTTAATCGAAATTATCAAGCTTCTCCCCAGTTAGAAATGCAGTTTTATGAAAATTGATGGAATATTTGCAATGATTTAGGATTTTAAAGACTTGAGTTTAGAAAGAAAAAATGAAAATAAAGTAAATTTAGCAAATTTAGCATTATCGCTTTGTTTACAATTATCAGGCTTCTTCTCTTTCCCACTTGCTAACTACTGCTAAAATATTTTCCATTTTCTCTCTCTCGAATGCTTCTATTGAAACAGCCTTTATTTCTTCTCCAGCTTTTTTCTCGTCTACGATTTTGATTTCTGGTCCAGCTGGAGTTTTTATTTCATTTACAAAATATTGTTTTAAAAAAAGCAAGAACTTTAAAAAAGACTTTTACATTTGCAGAGGTTTGGAGAGAGCTTAACGAGGGTAACACCACCGTGAGAATCTCCAACAAGTAGGATAGGGTCTTTATAGTTAAATGAGAGATTTGTTAGCTTAGGTTGCTTGACTATTTTCTGTTCTGCAAGTTTGTTCAACTTATCCACGTTTAGATCGTAGACTTAGACCTTATCCATGGTTGCACAGGCGAATACTGAGAAATTAAGTAAAATTTAGATAAATAATAAAAAAATGTTGT
>Ga0302285_10002067_pt1 | contig 11230 bp, 10 predicted proteins | sample III_Fen_E2_2_FD_200455 | JGI IMG/M metagenome (GOLD analysis project Ga0302285, IMG submission 200455) | Peat permafrost microbial communities from Stordalen Mire near Abisko, Sweden - III_Fen_E2_2 | ecosystem: Environmental > Terrestrial > Soil > Wetlands > Permafrost | place: Sweden: Abisko...
TTTCTCTTCAGAGATTAGGAGAAGATGATAAATATGCTACTCTCAGTCACCACATATAAGGGCTAATTATTTTGGGAGATCCCTGAGCTTGAATCAAAAAAAAGCGGAAATGTCTGCTTTTAAAAGATTTTTACACTTTTGAAGATTAAAGTTTCTTGCATAATTAATAAAATCCCTTAATGAATTTTCCTTCTTAACCACAGACAAGATCAAGAACAATTAGATTGGCAATCAAAATTAAAGAATTGCATTAAATTTGCATTTTATTTTAAAATTGGTAGCATAGTTGGATAAAGTATTGTTGCCTTTTTTATGGAATTATTTGTACAAAATTAAGATATTCAAAGAGGAAAATATTTCTAGTCAAGTGCACTAAAAAATGTAGATATGTTTGCAATACAAAAAGAGAAAATAAATTGAGATTGCTTAACTTTCATGGAAGCTACTTTTCTTGGTTTCTTTTCCTATAAATACTGAGAATAGAGATCAAACTGCGTTGTTCTAATCTGTCATTTCAATCTCAGGAATTCTCTCGCTTTATTGCTGCTATCTACTTGATGCAGAAGAGCTTGGTAGATTTGGATTGTTTTGTTTTCTCTTCTTTGATTTCTTTCGAATCGGTGAAATACGTGATTCTGGAGTTTAAATGATAGCTGAAGAATCATTGTGAATAGATTCACTAATGCTATCAGCTCCCATGACATTACTTTGAGACTCAGCTAGCTCACTCATTTTGACAATGAGATCTCTAGGGTTAGGTGATTTATCGACACTATTATGAGATTACAGCTGCTCTTCATTTGACTTACTCTTGAAGGAATCCTTGATTTTGTTGTGTTTTTCCCCTTCACTAAACGTTTATTTGACTGACATAATGTTGTTGAAATATGGGTCATCTTTCAAATTCTATTTCTCAGATTCAATATCTTTCACTTCGACTGAATGTGGCTTTGTCATTTCTTTAAGCTTTGTTGTAAGTGACTTGAATGCTTCCTTAATTCCTATCCATTCTAATGCGATTCCACTGACAATATTGAATACGAAGAGTACCAGTAAAAATGAAATGATCACCCAACCGATATTTATGACTTTCTAAGTGTCACTAGCGGATATCGTTGATCCAGCACTTTCATTGATATAGTGGATGTAGAAAATCATGCATAGAATCACAGTCATGCAGATTTCGTTGACTGAGCTAAGATATCCGATGGATTTCCTGTCGAAAGGGCGATAAAGAATCAAGAATAGCGCGTTCATGATGTACAAGGCGAGGAGAGTGAGAATGCACGCAAACGTATAGGTGTTGAAGAACACAACAACGAAGGTGATGACTACTTGCTTGACCATGCAGAAAAAATGGTAATTCCTTCTGCCGTAGAAAATAAAATTGATATCCATGAAAAGTACTCCATATTAGAGTTTATATTTTTCATATTTATCGCGCATTTTATCGTCGATGACTCTGTCTTGGATCTTAGCACCAACGACCATCTCGTTTAAGTTCACTTTTTAGTAGCAGTTCTTGAGGAAGACTATCAGATAAGCAAATGCAGCCATCGCAATCAGGAATCCAATAACGTTCATGGCGTTTGCAGAGGAAAAACCCCAGAGTTATAAGAATATAGCGAGGGAGAATTTCAAGATAGAGGACTAGTGAGTTGTGATGATCATCGTGAACTCGAGTTTTAGTTGAGCAGTTGCGAATATCTTGTTTTTAAAGGGGAAAAGAAAAAGTTAAAAAATATGTGTAGAATAAGATAAATCGTAGAATTATGTTATACCTTATCTATTATTCCTGCATTTTCAGGTAGTTTTCTGTAGTTGATTTTTCTGACTCTGGCTATGATTCTCACAAGATAAAGCGCTATGTAAAGGAAAATGAAGGTTTAGATGAAATTTAACCCGTTCAGGTAAATCGAAGAAGTCATGCTTTCTCTGGTGAATGGGTCAGCTGCGACTTGGTCAACGATGGTTTAGCCAAGGAAAGTGCTTTATGTTGAGTCAGAGGAGCTACTTAACCCGAAAGTTGGTAACCAATCCATGCTGAATGCCGAGAAGGCTCTGAAAAAGTTGACTATGTTTGAAGGATAAGTTACGTTCAGATACAATAGGAAATTCACTAACTGCATAACATTGATTAAGAGCCAGAAAACATACATGACATTGGATAGCGCAAGGGGTAAAGCTGCAGCTGCTGCAACTGTACTCGCTGCTGAGGCAGCAGATCCTATTGCTTCTGCAGCATTTTTTTCACCTTCACTGAGTTTCACCAAGTTCCAAGGTAAATTCATGGAAAGTCCATTCGCAACCAAATCAGAACTAAGTGGAACGTATTGAGTATCTTTAAAGCATGTTTAACCTTCAAATGTCACAGTTACTTTTGGCTTTACGATGCTACCAGCTATTAGCAATCTAAAATAATATAATTTAAGGAAGGGTGCAAGATAAAAAAACATTTTTTTTACGTGATCGAGATATCAAGGAATTTCGATGGGGGATTTGATAAAACAGCGGTGTAAGAGAAATCAGATGATTTGAGTCCTGAAACAGCTAAGAACACACAGTCTGTGATGTACGATACTGTAGTTTATGTGGCTGCTAGAACATGAGCAGTGTTGAATGTGACTGCATTGCTGAATTCAACAATTAAAGTTTCAGTAGTTCCTTCAGTGGTTAGCGATCCAGTGATTCCCTTTTCTTCTGAGCTAGACTCTACTTAAGTGTTTTAACTACATTCTCTGTTGTCAACATCGTAAATATCAGTTGGGCATATCTCCACACATTCAGTGTTATCAGAATTATCATATGACAAACCTACAAAGAATCATAAAAAAACATATGAGACACCTGCAAAAATGCATTTTTTTTCCTTACCAAAGTAAGACGAAGAGCACACCGAAACACATGTGTTAGCTGTCGAGCCACTCGAAAGTGTTATGGTATCTAGATATTTTCCAGAGTTGCAAGTTAGACATCCTGAAGCATCACAAGTCTTGCAGTTATAATCAGAAACACACGATCTGCAAGCCAAATACGAGTTGACTTCATATTATTATGCTTCGCAGGTTTAGACACACTGTGCTTAGTTTGTCAAGCGGTTTTCAACATAAAGATTCATTTACCAATTATACTAATAGAAGATGATCTCGTCATGTGAATCTTTAGTTAGAATATTAATGAAATTGCCTCGAAGCAGAATATCAATAATGGGACTGCTAGAGATGCTGATATTTCGGACAATATTAGATGTTAGGATATTGTGAATGGTTAGATTACCATTGCTGTGTCCAAGGGCGACAAACTCAGTGCCTTGAAGAACATGCATGCAAGTTACATGTGCTTCAATCTCGTAGTCGTATGCCACCTGTGGAAGATAGGGAGGAATTAATAAAAATAATTAAAAAAAAGGGGGGGGGGGGGCGCCAGAAGTAAGGAAGCTGAAATAATCATAACAGGAACATTGTTGAGAATAATTATGCTTTTATTTTTTTGTAAAATATTGGGAATCATCTCTCCTAAAAGATTTGACAGATCAGCGCTAATTAATTGGCATAATTAAGGAAAGGAGAAGAGAATAGATCAAAGGTTATTATGACTTTTTTTGAAAGATAGAAAGTATTGATTGGGATGATATGATTTTAAGGTTTTGGAGTTAAACATATGAAGAATTGTGAGTGAATTTGTAGAAATAATTTTTTTTACGTTGAATTATTTATAAACTGTGGTGTCATTGGCGAATAGTGTAGAGATTGTTTAGCGCACAGGATTTTGACCGATGCGAGTGAAGACGACAAGGAGTTTCCAGAGATTATTATATTAGATGTAATTCTTCAGATTAGGGAAACTAGTGTTGAGATATTTTGTTGAAGTCTTGTAGACTTCTCCAAGATCGATATCCAATAGCCGTAAGACAGACTTATTGGCATCATAGACAGCTATGAGTTTTGTGTAAGGCACAAAAATGAAGTTGAATGCGCTTGGAAAGATATCAGTTGTGTTTGGTAAGCGTAGATAAACAGTTCTGACAGGAAGGACAGATCCTTCTCCCCAGAATCGTAGCTCACTTTCACTGAAGCACAGCGTTGCAAACTAAAAATAGGTAGCCGAATTCTACATGATTTGAACATCGGTGACGATTTATGTGTTTTAATGTTGAAAAATCTGTGTCAGTACAAATTGATTTGTCACAAACTTAAAGAGATACACATCATTAGCAGAGCATGTGAGCAAAAGATTGTCTCTTCCTTCGTCGTATCGAACATTAAAGCAAGACAATACCCCGGGGAGAACTTAGGTAACTTAAGAACTCTTCCAATAAGTAATCGAGACTTGAGAGGGATTCTCCTCCTGCTGCACGCTGAAGTACACATTCTAAGCGGTTAAGTAGAAAATATCAGCATCGATTACGTTTTCACGTCCGTTTGTTTTGTCTGAGTAGACTTTCGGGCATTCTTCAAGAAGTGGTACACTTGTGAAAAAGCTGTCGACCGCAGCAGAGAGAGATAGAGTTATCGAACACAGTAGAAGGAATAACTACTGGATATGTCTCATTTTGTTGATTGTTGTTCAATGCAGAGAGATGTCAGAAATTCAATTAGTTTGAGAATTAGTATTATGATTATTATTATTTTTATTCTTTCGAAATTCCTTTTGTTATCGCAATAAAGTAGAGAGGATGATCGGGATCTATTTATTATCTTCCTCCCCCTGATAACTCTTTCGGCATTTGCATTAAATATATGGACTTTGATTGAGGCTTTTTTGAAAAGGCATCTCTTTATCCACAGATTCATCAGGTCCTCTGATATCAAATTCTTGTAATCAATTATTCCAAGAAGTAAGCATTTTAATTGATTAAAAGACTTCAAATTGTATTTTCCTTTTTTAAAAGTCAACATTAAAAACAATTCTTTTATTTCATCTCTCCTACTCTTTATTAACGCCTAAATAACTTGACCTTAGATGTAAAGTTCTTCTAAACAGACAGCTGACTAGGATGAACCATATTTGAAGAGGAATAACTTAAAATAAAGCTATTTTTACTTTATTCTTATTGTTCTTTCTAGCTTTCAAAAACCTAAAAAAATTTCAAGAAAGTTAATAAAAGAATTTTTTATTGAAAAGAATCTTTTTTTATTTATTCTTTCTAATTCGTAAGACAATTTTAGCTGTATTTGCAGGTGCATAATAGGAATGGGTTTACTTGTTTGCAATGAAGGGAAACTCATAGGGAAGGTATTTCTACTGAAAAATGGAAAAATAATTTGTAGGAAGTAATATCGTTTAGATTCGAAGAAAGAAATGATTAAGTTATCCCTTTAAATCTAAGATTTTAAGATGTCCCTGATGGAGTGTTTCAATTGAAGTTACGTTTAAATACAGAAATAATATACATTACACAGATTGTATTCATCCACAGCAAGTTTTTTGAAGTATTTTTTTCAGTTAAAAACATGTATTTTTTTATCTCTTTAAGATCTCCATGAAAGAGAGATAGAGAGAGAAATAATTGGAATATTTGATTCAAATAAATTATTTGGAATTCAAATCGGATCAAAGACACACACATACACACACTACACAATACATTTATTCATCAGAAACAGAAACTTTTTCATACTTTTAATAATACTTATCTCATCTTTTTTCTTTCTTTGGTATTTCCCCAATTATCACTAAAAAGAGACAGTTAATTAAATACCCGCGCAATTTGAGAGTGTTCTTGCTAAATTTTGTTGTTGATTAGTAGCTTAACCAATAATTAATAGACACAAAAAAAAAAAGAACAAAAAAAAAGAGAAAATGATGACAATGATGATGATGACTTTGAAGCAAAAGTATTTATAAAGAGTCGATGAAAACATAAATTAGTTATCTTGTGTTAAGAGAAACATGCTCATATATCTCGAAGCTATCAAGAAAATCTAAAGCCAGTCAGAAGGCGAGAGAAATACTCCGTAAAATACATAACCAATTACAATTAACTTTGTTACATGAATCTTTTGATGATTGATTTTATATTCTATCATAACTAGTAACTTAGACAAAAAAAGAGAAAACTTAGAGAAATCCTTGGAGATGTTCATGCAAGTCTATCGAGAAGTCGAGGATCCTAAGTTTTACGAGATGAACTAAAAGCTGAAAGATGGATATGAAGAAATGGTGTTGAATAATAACTATTTCCAAGTCTAGAAATAATTAACCTAATTAGACTTCATCTAAGTCAATGCTATCATGAGAAACGAGAAGAAATACACATTCCTTAAACAATCAAATATGATAAAAATATAATCTCCTTCTCCACAACTAGGATAGAATTCGCCAAATTTCTAGATAATAATATTTGTTAATGAGATTCGTTCTTCTACTTCTAATAATAGTTCACAGCATTCTTCTTCATACTTTTCAGTGAAAGATCTCCTTGTTTGTCCACTATCTCTGGATTCACACCAAAGATAAATTTATATTCCTCAAATAATACCTCAAATCTTCAAAGAAATATCAAACTTTGCTAAAATTGCTCAAAAGAAATTAGATCTCAGTGCTTTCCTGGATATATTCTTTCCATCAGCTCAGATACAAAGTCAGTAAAAGTAAGATTACATCCAGCGAGTATTTTCAGCATAATCTGAATGCAATTTATGCAAAAATTACATGAAATTCAAATCGACCAAAGAAGGGTTTGTTCCTCCAACAATCCTGTACAACTTTTAACTTTATCATTTCGCATGTTTTAAAGATAATGAGCTCCTTTGAGGGGTTATTGTGATTATGATTTTCAATGTTTAAGATTGTAATTTTTGTTATGTATTTAGTGAGTGCTTCTTTTTAGTTGTGATAGTAGTTTAATATCAATTTAATAGTATTCCCAAAAGGAATTTCAAGCTACAAATACAACAACAACTATTTACAAAGAAATAAGTAAAAAATGAACAAATAATATTCTGATTTATGAATTCACCAATTTAAACAAGCAGATATGATTGACTATCATAATTGTTCTAATTCTGGTAGGTCTCCGCAATATTCAGTAGACAGTACATTAACATGATTGTATTCAGCGACTTTAAAAAGTTCATGAATGATTTACCATGAGGCACTGGTTTCAATTCGAAATTCAGTTAATTTTTTTAAAGCGTCCAAGGTTTTGGGAGCAACATCACTTAGAGATGTGCTGAGTTCTTTTGTGTCCCTGAGTAAAAAATGTATCAAAAGATATTCAAAAAGTATTCTAATATATGATGGTTTATTTTTACGTTAGATCGAGTTATAAACTGGTTAATTGAGTTAACTAAGCGATTTCTTGGAAGAGAACAGCCACGCAATCATCTGAAAATGGATTTACACTTTTTGATTTTACAAATGTTGTTGTCAAAAGGTATTTGAAATTAATTTGTGTTACCTGATATCAAGTGATAATCTTGTAAGAGAAGTTATCTTAGATATGTTCATGCTCAATACTTCTAAAACATAATCATCTTTCAATGCATTCTCACTTGAGTACAAATTATAACAACAAAAGAAAAAGTTTTTTTAAAGAAATGCTGTAGACTTTTTTTCTGCTGAGAATAAGAATAACCCCCTTGACTGTTTACCTGATATCAAATGTAAGATCTGTGAGATGCTACAGTTGCTTTAATGACTCACTACAGGAGGCTATTTCTTCGCCGTGCATCTAACAATAACTTAAGTTAAGACTAAGACTAGTTAGTTGGTCCATCTTTCCTAGATACTTTGATAGATAATATTTATCTAGTTTTCCATCTAATGGATTGCCTCTAAGTAGGCAAACAAACATATAAAATTACAAAGAAAATCACAAATAATTCTTAATTCTTGCTAACCTTAAATCTAAGGACAATGAGAGGATGGATTTCACCTAAGAGACATAACTCACACATGACAAGAAGCCTGCAGTTGATATACGGTTGTATCTAGTGTTTAGCCCCACAAAATTGAAATTGAGAATAAAAATTTATGATGAATTTCTTTTATTATTTTTTACTAAAGATTGAGATTGAGGTATTGGATTTGATGCATTTTGTTGGCATTGTAGAGTAGAAGATTCACTTCACTGTCACCAATTTGACATTCGCTAAGCAAAACCAAAAAAAATAAGATAAATACAGAAATCAGTACTTAGTTGTTATCGCAATATCAAATGATTTCTACTGGAGTTCCACTGACAGTGAGAGTAAAATAGAACTGTGCTCGATGATCCTTTGAAATTTGAAAAGATCCTTGGAGCTCACTGGGACTTCTCGCAGTAACACATTTAAACTCTTAAATTGTGCTAAAGGTAATGGATCTTGTCCTGAGAAATCAGCAGTGGATGCTATTATGAGTGATTCCTCTCTTTGATATGAAATGAAATAAATTATTATGATTTCACAGATATATGTCTCAAAGAGAGATAACCGCAAAGTGTAGCTTTGCTGATGAATATATTTTTATTTTTTATTGATACTTTTTGAAGATGGGATCACGCATAAATATTTAAGGGCTGCAGTTTTTAATGTCCTTGATGTTCTGCTGATATTCTTAGTTTGGGCCTAAATCTTAAAGAGATGTATTTAGAGTTATTTAAAGCAAAACATTAAGGAAATTCATTTGAAAATAAGAATCTGCAGAAAAATTAGTAAAATCTGAGATGCTTTACTTGGTGAAGAAACGGGAGAACATGTAGATGTCGAGGGCGTTTGTTGACTATTGCCCATTTTCTGTATTTTTTTTGATGATATTTAGTTAAAAGTCTTTTTTCTATTTTCTTAATGTTCCAGATTACTTTTTTGCTGAAATCTTGAATTCCCCCTCATCGAAGGAATCGAGAATTCATAAAATGCAACCAATAATTAGTATTGAGAAAGAAAAAATTAATAAAAAAGTGGTTTTGTAATAGTTTAGACCATTGAATCGAAAGGGTAGGAATAGTTACTGAAAAAGAATCTTTGAAATTATTTTTTTTATCCATAAATTAAAAGCATCTTTCGTTCTTGATTTTGGAGTTATTTTTAATATTAAAACAAAAGCTAATTGTTTTTCATTTTAAAATTGATATGAAAGGCACAGTTAATAAGGGAAACAAGAGGTATTTTGGTACTGCTAAAACTGAATATGAATCTAAGGGTAAAAGAATAAAAAAGAAAAGAAATCCTAAAGATTTGATAGGAATATCATTCTATGAACTCATCACTAGCGATCTTTACAATCTTCCTCACAGCGGTGCACGTAAGCTTGTTCTTCTTATGAATTATTGGTGGAAGTGCAATGGAAATTAGGAATTAGATAAGATAAAAGAAAAACTACTTGAAATTTTCTTATTTATGCAGGGAATTTGTAAGAATTGCTGAGAAATATGAGCAGAAGAAACCTTCAAGGATTATTTAGGTGATGTTGAGTGCAAAAATCAACTAATTCAGAAGTACCCCTCGATTAATGTTCGAGATATTGCATGAATACACTCCAGAGATGTAGAAGTACGATGCAGAAAGCTATAAGAGAGTCAGCAAAATGAAGATTATTTAAATTAAAATGAGCTTTTGGTAGATGGAATCTTAGAATTTAATAATGAAGGAAATCAACTGCAGGAGGGAGAGAATGAAGAAGAGTTTTAATGAAAGGGAGAGAGATTTTCTTAGATTGAAGTGGATGTAATCAGCGCATTAGACTGTGAAGGCTTCACTGATGTCAGTGGTTTTGAATTTCGGGTTGTTTCGCTTGAGAGGTACGACAACTGAATTGGCTATGAACTCAGGTGATGAGAGATTTCCAGAGTTTGTAATTCCAAGATTGGTATAGATGAGCCTCGTCGTGGAACGTATTTTATCGACTAGTAGTTGTTCGTAGGCTAGTTTGCAGTGAAGTCGCTGGGAGTTTTTAAGTTTGACACTGCCTTCGCAGTAGAGTTCCAAGCACTGATCGTCAGTGAGACCTTCGATGGTTTCAGAGTCATAGTCAATTTAGATCGTCTCTAAGTTCTCCACATCAAGTCTGTTATGCTGGATAATCTCATTTACTCTTGCACTTTCGGGATTATCAGTTGTTTTATCATCTGCTTTTTCTATTTGTCGGGGATTTTCAGAAACATTTTAAGTTCTTTTTTATTAAACTGCATTCGCAACAGCATTACTGCCTTGTCCTGAAGCTCCTACCTTCTTCCTTTTCTTTTCTTCATCTGAATCTGGGATTTCAATTTAAAGATTCACAATATGCTATTTATTTTTGCCTTTTTTCATACTCTAAGTCTTTTTATTTTTATCTTTGGAATTATCAGCCATTTCGAGAATAACAACTTTATCATTTTATTCTCCAAGATCCTTAAGGACATTATTGTTATCTTCATTGCTGAGAATGTGAATATCGTTTGAGTCAATCGGATAATCTGCATTTTCTATTCCAATTCTGCCTGAAGAAGTATTGGCTGATTTATATTTTCCTTGTAAGGAATTCAAATCTACTTTGGAGATACTCAAGTTATTTGAATTCGTTGTCATGTTGCCTTGTGTGTACGTTACAAAGTAACTCTCATTAAACTAATTTGGATCTTTGGACTTCTGATCTTCCATGATAGATGATCTATCTGTGACTTTGTTCTCTTCTATTTAGAAGAGGAATTCAAGTTTTTTTCAATTATCAATAATGAATCTTATTTAACAAATGATGTGTTCTTACAATCTGCATTGTGTTAATGATGGTCCTTTCCGCTATTATTATGTTCTTCCCCTTATGGCTCATCTTCTTGTTTCGCATAGCCTGCTTTTGAGTTCATTTGAATTCAACGAAAAAGTGCAATTTAATATTATTCCGTTTCTTCTAATTCTTGTTTTTTTCTTGATATCTCTCGGCTTCTAGTTAGATCTCCTGTGGTTTGGACTGGTCAAACAGTGTACCTAAAATTCCTTTTAGGCAACTATTTAGCATTATTTGCCCTCTCCCTCTATTCTCCCTTTTATGCTCTCCTCAAAACACAACTGATTGAAAACTACCAAAAAAGAAGAAATTTTAAGATGTTTCTAAATCATTTTATTTGAAAATATAAATGGAGAAAATAAGACAATTAATTCCTTTTTCTATTCAAATTCAAGGGGTTCATTTGTTGCTTCATATCCTGCCATATTTTAATTGAAACAACATTCCTATCCTAAAGTTTTAAGAGACACATAAAACACGTTTATTTGTTTAGAACTTTGCTTCATTTTCATTACGAAGAATTATCCTTTTTATCTTGTCT
>Ga0302285_10002068_pt1 | contig 11229 bp, 7 predicted proteins | sample III_Fen_E2_2_FD_200455 | JGI IMG/M metagenome (GOLD analysis project Ga0302285, IMG submission 200455) | Peat permafrost microbial communities from Stordalen Mire near Abisko, Sweden - III_Fen_E2_2 | ecosystem: Environmental > Terrestrial > Soil > Wetlands > Permafrost | place: Sweden: Abisko...
TCAGAATCTAAATAAAGTAATAAACTGATTAAATCCCTCTCCAAATAAAAAGGTATATTTTGCTCCCATTAATAATAAAATCATAATCTGCTCATACTTCTCGTTCCAGCAATCGCATCGATCTCATCAATGAAAATGATTGATTTCCCTAAATGCTTCGTAGCCTCCCATAAATCAGCGAATTTCTTTTCAGATTCTCCATAATACTTTGACATAATCGATTCAAGCGGCATGTAAATTAGTGGGATGTTAACTTGCTGAGCAATGATCTTAGCAGAAGTAGTCTTACCTGTGCCTGGAGGTCCCTCAAAAAGCACAGCCTTAGGTTTATTTGGTTCTTGTTTCATTCTTGTTGCTAAATTTCAGGAAAAATATTCACAAAAATTATTAAAATGTTTACATCGAAATATCAAAAAAATTCAAGAATACCAGCAGTGATTTAATCAAAGATTTCAGGATACTGTAAAGCTAGTAACACAGTATCTTCAATATCTCTCTTTTATTGTTCATATCCTGCGAGATAATCCTATTTTTACATTTAAACAAACCCAAAAATGAGCACTCACTTTATTTTTAATCATCACCCTACCCAATCTAGATTCTGCTGCTTTATTTCTGGCATGAAGACAGACACACCAAGCTCCTCTAATTTAGTTATTGCTTCAAGTCGTTCTTTTTACAAATCCTTAGCATTCTTTGGTTTTTATCCTCCAACAAAAGTATTATTATCCTACATTCCTGTTTATGCATTCTTCATTCTATCTTTCACAAACGAATATTTAGTTGGAGAGTTTGCAGTCCTGTAAACATTCGCGATGGCTTCAATGTCCAAATCGCTGATTTCATCAGTTTTTTCAAGGATAAAGCGGAATCCAGCTCTATCAGCTATCATCTCACCGCTAATATAAATTGTGCCTTTGTTGATTAGTTTAGACTTTGTTGATCCCATTCCTTCTTCGAAGTCGATTTGAATATTCAGAATATCCCCTTCATGGATGGCACTAACATTCTTGATTTTAAACTTAGATTCAACTTTTTTCTTTTCAAATGTGCCCAGCACTATGATTAAAAGCTAGTATAAATCACATTTTCTCTGATCAACTGTGAAGTCTATCACGTAAGAGCTGCCTCGGGTGGAATATCTTTTGAGTTTTAAAACAAAGTTTGTCATGATTATCCTGATCAAATGCAAATTAAATGAAATAATATTGAAAAAAATGATTCACTTAATCTCAGGGAACGAAGCCATCTGTGTACCGAACTGTTTTTTCATCGCGTAAATATGACTATCAAGGCCTCTTCTAGCACGAGCAAGGACATCATCTTCAATGCAAGCAACGATATTCTTATGATAATAAGAGCTGAGAACTCCAATCATAATCATATTTCTGAATATATTTCCAGCATCATTGTTGAAGAATTTTCCTTAGCTCCTAGCGTTGCCCTGGTGGGTTCTCGATGAAAATGCGAATGAGAATCCACGAGCTGTTTTGTTAGCAGTCCTAAAGAATCCATAAACATATTGTCTTAAATATTAGAACTTTTTGAGAAAGAAGTTCATTTTCTAATATTATTTGTGTGTTTAGTTAGATTGTAAGAAATAAGGCAATATTATTTGTTTTTCTCTGGAATTTTCTGTCTGTTTGATTTGTGCAAAATCGCATAGATATTTGTATTCATTTCTGACCCGTATTTGATAATGAAACTCATTGCTATTCTTATAAAAATCAATTAAATAAAGACAATTTCAAGAGAAAATCAATAGAAACAAGGTTAAATTGAATGTAAAGATCAAAAATCACTTTTAAAGATCATTTTAAAAATGATTAAAAATTCTAAAGTCATTTTACAAAACGCACAATTTATGTTAAAATAAAAAAAATATCTATTAGAGCCATTAATTAATCAGGTCCCATGTAATTTTCATATTATTTGTATTAACAGTTAAGTTATTTTTGAAAGCCTTAGAAGACTAACTTCTATTAATTTGGAAGCATTTTCTTAACCCTCAATCTTAAATTTATCAATTGTATTCTTGATTATAATCATTTTTTCATATCTTGCTTTATCTCTCAATTCATTTTATTCGCATTTTAATAATAAAAATCCATTACAGACTCTATATTGTTAGTTAATTTACTTATTTATCATGCTGTTTGCATTACGAATTTCAATGTTTATGTTGATATTTTTTCTGAAATTAAAACCTGATTAAGTTTCGAATTCAAATTTTTTGAAATGCCTCCGAATGAGAAGAATCAATCCGATAAAGAATTAATTCCTGAAAACAAAGGGAATAATTTCATAATTTAATTCTTAAATCAAGGAAGCGCACAGGACAAGACTCTTCAGATCAAAGTTACCCTGCAATGGTTTCCACATTTTTTCAAGTTATTTCCTAGTTTTTGCTGGCTTCTTTCTTGCAAAGAGGAAGAGCCTCCTTCAAAATTCTTAGCTTGAGAACTAAGAATGTTAACCTATAATCCGAGAACTATCCTGCCTCGATTGAGAGTAAGACTATCATGCATCTTAGTTTTTTCAACAACCTGCTTTGCACATTGGGAATCAGTCCTCTGCATAGCTCTTTCAATAGGTCGGTAAACCTATCAAAGAGCTCATTGGACTTATTAACTTGACCTAGTAGTTGAAAAAGTTTTTGCTGAAATCGAGAAATACCTATACTTTCAGTTTTTATGGAAATCTATCATCATCCGAGTCGCCAAAACAAGAGCTTTCTAAATGTCTGTGAGAGCTTCAGGGATGAAAATGCTTTACACGTGATGATAGCAGTTTTTATCTGGCACAGCCTAAACAGATGCATCTATTGCAATAATTCAAACCCCGAAACACTATTATTATTGCTTGGTCTTATCACTCACAATTCTGGAAAGGAGTTCTCGCAAGTTTTTAAGGTACCGTTATCCATCCTCTCAACGCGTTCTCTTGACTATGCTGCAAGTAGATATTCTACGCTTCTACTTACTCTTTCATAGAGTCGCCAGCATACTGTCAATTGAACGCAAACCAAAAGAACCAACCACATATGTTTCTTTGCCATCCCCTCCCCCCTGGAATTACCAAAAACTTTGAAGTTCTTTTACGTCCTAGTTTTAGGGCTTTGTTCTGAAGCAATGCAGATCAATGAAGCTCCTCATTAGTAAGAAGTGATATTGACTACATAAGAGAATCTTGCACTTGTGCCTACCTATAGAGATTAAAACCTTAAGTTTTTAAACTCAGGAAATATGAAAAAAAGAATATGCCGGCTCTTATCTCCATGCTATCATCACAATAATACCTATTCATAATAAGCAGCCGCATTCATAAGAAGCAATTTCAGCTTATTTATCCTTTCTATTGGTGCTGAGGAGTCGCCAAAAGAAGGAACTAAGCTTTGAAATAAATTTCAAAATGAAACAAAAAAAACAAAATGGAAAAAAAATAAAAAATAAATATTAAACATTTAACATTAAACATTAAACATTAAACATTAAACAATAAATAATATGAAAAAAACAACAAATATCCCCAAAAAATAAAATCAAATAACAATAAAAAAAAATAATATCCAAATAAAAAATGAGATATCTCTTTATGAGTATCAAAGTCAAAAATATTTTGTTAATTACTTTGAAAAGAGTAATTTCTTTTTTTTTGTTTTCCCTTCCTAAAGATCATCGAGTTGTGAGTACAATCGATCAGCTTGTAAATTAAACAAAAAACTTCAAACGAATCTTACTTTAGTTGAAGCAATGATTTTCCCCTGCAAAAAATTTTTAAGATTAAGAAAATTAAAAATTTAACTGCTTTTCATAAAATGAAATGCATTTTTGATTTCTTTAACTAAACTCCTTCATTTTAAAATTTTCTCTAACGTAAACCTTTATCCTGCAATAATTTTTGCAAAGTTCCTTTTTCAATTAAGTCACAGATTCCAAGATGAATATTACATTAGAATCTTTTACTGCAGATAATTTATATGCTAAAATAAAAAATCCAATAACTTTGTGATTTTGTTTTATGTTTAAATTCTTAAAGTATCTCTATTTCATAAAAGGATCATTATGTTTACAAAAATTGTCATCTTCTTATCTCGCTAAAAGGAATAAATAAGATATTTATTATTTAAAGAGACTAAAAGAAGCAACAATTCACAGAAATGCTAATCACTAGAGATTATTATTATTTATTAAAAAAAAAATGAATTATTTTTAAAATTGTAAATGAGTTTTTTCTTAATAAATCTTCTCAGGATTATTATTGTTAGACTTAGTTTTATGCTTCCTCTTTTCCTGCATAATTTCCTTCTGCTAGTTTGAAAAAATGAGACTGCCGATTCATAAGATCATCATATTTTCCTTGTTCAACGATCTTCCCTTTCTCCATAACGAAGATAATATCTGCATCTTTGATCGTTGATAGTCTACGTGCCACACTTATGCTTGTCTTCTATTTCATCAAGGCATTGAGAGATTCCTATACAATCCTTTCATTCTAGGAGTCGAGTGCACTTGTTGCTTCATCGAGTAAAAATATCTGTGGTGATTTTAGTATTGCTCGAGAAATAGCTATCCTTTGTTTTTATCCTCCACTCAATTGATTCCCTTTCAGTCCAACTTATCGCTCCATGCCACTGACACTGTCTAGAAAAATAAAGAAATATTGATTTAGAAAAATACAGAAGAGTTTGCAAGAATATCAAATAATTGTACTGGTGGAATATTCTTAGATGAAATCAAACGCATTAGCTTGTTTGACTGCTTGGATAATGCTATCTTCAGTGGCTAATTAGCTATTGTAAATGATGTTCTCTTTGATTGTTCCGCTAAACAGCTATGGTTCTTAGGAGACTACTCCAAAAAATTCTCTGTATGCTTTCAAATCGTAATCCTTCAAGTCGATTCCATCGAGAAGGATCTATCCCTTGTAATCACCGTAAAACCGCATGATCAATTGAATGATCGAAGACTTGCCAGCTCCAGAAGGTCCCACGAAAGCTACTTTATTCCCTGCTGGAATCTTCAAGGAGACATCCTTGAGAACTTCCAAATCTCTCTGTGGATATTTGAAGGTAACATTTTTGAACTCGATTTCTCCATCCAATTGAGCTGGAGAGGATTTACCTTTGCTCAGTTCTTCTTCATCTACGCTGTCAAGTATCGTAAAAATACTTTTAGCTGCATTCTCCGATGCCTCGATATCACCAATGTAATAGCTGTTAGACCCTGAGCATAAAGAGAAAAAAAACAAAATATTAAAATTTTAGATTTTAGATTTGATGGATTATTGTTTACCCATTCCAATAGACCCAAGCATCAAGCACTGTATTGAGATAAACACATCGACAAAGTTTACATTGTAGTCTCGATGAAAAACTGCTCCTAAGTAGAAGATCACTCCATAAATTACTATTAAATCAAAGAGCATAAATGAATATTTCAGAACCTATTTTAACCATTAAAATAATTTACCAAACAGTGTAAAATTTGAGCATGCCATAGCAACTCCTGATTTCAAGGCTTAACTTGGAATTAATTGAATATTTTTCTCTAATATTTTGTTGAAGTTTTTTATCATCAGAGAGGGATCACCAAAGCTACTAATCGTGCGAATGTTGCAAGCAGCATCGTTTATCATATTAGTTGATTCTCTGTAGGCAATATCAGTTTTTTCACTGAATCCAGCTTTTCTGCTAGCATACCAAAGCTGACTGATGACCATGAATGGCATAAGAGCTAAACCAACAAGTGTCGTTCGCCAGTCAGCAGTGAATGCCAAAATGACTGCGGTGAGGAGAGTGCTTATGTTTGTGATCTATATTTGTTGAAAAAAAAGTAAAGTTAAATTGATTTTTTAATGAAATTATGCTTTTAAAAATTTTATACTTCAATTCCAAGAGTAGTGCTGGTGAGGTTGTTAATAGCTTAACAGTCTTGAGAGAGTTTATGTCCGAGAGCTCCAGGAGTATTTTCTGGTTTATCGAACCACGAAATAGGCATTTTAAGGATTTTTTTCATCATATCTATCCTGACTGAGAAAGTCAGAGTCTCAGCAACTTTTGATAAAAAGAAGAACTGAAATGTGAATGAAAATAGCTGCCCGATTCCAATCAGGAAAAAGAACAAAGATAATCTATCGACTTTTTCAAGAAAGTCAGTGCGAGTTGGATCCAACATAACATCTGTCAAGCTACCGATAACCCAGCCACTTAACGGAAAGCATACTCCATTCAAGGCAGCACTAATAAACCCACAGAGGTAGTTTAAAGTTTGATTTTTATTGTACGAGATTAATCTCTTGAATACACTGGCTTCTTTTTATTTTTTTGAAAGGTACTTTTGTTTAATTTTGGAGGGGTTCTAGCGCTATTGTTTGGAAGTTTTTTTGAGTTGTGTAGGAGTATTTACTTAAATGATTGTGTGATTTGACATTTTGAGTTCTTTTGATTGAATAGCATTTTCTTAGACTTTTGGGTTGAGGCCATTTGAAAAAAAATTAGATCGTTGTGATTCTAATCTAATCTCTTTTAGATTATCTGTTTCATCCTGTAAAGTTTAGCACGTTGGATTAGAGGATTACGTTTCTAGAACTCAATTGTAGTTGCAGTAGAGATTTATTTGTTTAAAGCAGGTTCTTGGATTTCCTCCTCTTTTTCTTTGATTTTCTGTTTTTCAACAAATGAAAAATAAGCTGCTCGATTTTTCATTAGTTCTTAATGATTTCCTCTCTCCACAACAATTCCTTTGTCAAGCACAATGATCTCATCAGCATTCTAGATTGTAGACAAGCGATGAGCGATGACGATTGTAGTCATCCCTAAGGAGATTTCATCAAGAGTTTTTTAAATTGTCAATTCATTTTATCTATCTAGAGCACTTGTGGCTTCGTCTAATAAGAGGATTGAAGGTTTCTTCAAGATAACTCTGGCAATACTGATTCGTTGCTTTTGTCCTCCAGAGAATTGTGCGCCCTAAGTGCCTACGTATGTGTCGATGCCTTTTTCTAGCCTCTCTATGAATTACCAAGCATTTGCCTGCTTCAGAGCATGAATCATTTCCTCTTCAGTGGCGTCATTTTTCCCATAGAGAAGATTCTCTCTAATGCTTGTTGAGAATAGCACTGGTTCTTATCCAACATATCCAATTTTAGACCGCAGGTAGTTCAGTTTTAGTTCTTTCAAGTCAACTCCATCAAGATAAATGCTTCCTTCACAGGGATCGTAAAATCGTTCAATTAGCTGAATTATTGTTGATTTCCCGCTTCAAAAACAAGATTAAAAACGAAGGTGAATAACTAAAATTGAAACTATGACAATAAAAATAAGATTACCAGCCAGATTCTCCAACAAGAGCAGTCTTAATATGAGGCTTGATTGTGAGATTCAGTTGCTTGATGACTTAAGAGTCAGAGTTACTGGGATAACTAAAGTTTATGTTTTCAAACTTTATTTCACCTTAAAGATCTTACACCTCTTTTCCATTTTCATTTTAAACAATCTGGGGTTTTCTATTCAAGATCTGAAACAAAATATAAATATATTCAATATTTTTTAAAATAACTGACAATCTAAAGGCATTCGAATGTTATTTATGATTAAGAAAATATCTTCAAAATAAATTGATTTACTTAAAACACGTTATAGCCTGCATGGCGTGCTAGGTTAAAAGCTTTGATCGAATTCACTGCATGGCCGAGTTCAAAGCTGCTCATCATCATAGCCAAGAAGGGAGTGATGACGTCTGCAAACATGTAATTTCTTCCCTTAGTATGATTAGTAACTTGATCATTGATGAACTGAGACCCAGACCAAAATGTGACAGCAAAATCGAAGAAAAACACCATATTCTAAAAACCTATTATTATCCATTCAAAATCATCGATTATTTACGGAAACAGGACTTTATCTGAAAATGTTTAAATCAGTGGGATTTATTTACCTAGCGCGACTCCTGTGTAAATGCTGAATTTGAGTGAAATCTTAAATGCGTCTTTAATCAATTTAGTGTACTTATTTACTTCGTGATTTTACCCATTCAGACTCTTCACAGTTCTGATTCCACTGATAGCTTATTCCGAAACCCCTCCCGCTTTAATGTAAACTTTCTCTGTCTTTTTAATTACAGATGAATTTACCCATACGTAAAAATACGTTGACATGCAAAGTACAGGCATGACTGCACAAGCAATACAAGCGATTTGCCATCCAGAAATGAACGAAATTACAAGAGCCCCAAGAAGCATGCTGATCGTATAAATGAAAACACTTGTTTTTTCACCAACTGCCTGCTAGATCTGAAAGCATTCTGTAGCCACCTTTGCCGAATATTCATTTGCTTGGATAGAATCGAAATAACCGATTTCTTGTTTAATCAAAGATTTAAAATACTCCATCCTGAATCGGATGGCTTGACGTTCGCCCACACTAATCCAGCAATACATCATACAGCATGACAAGACAAATGTTACTATTTTGAAAAAGAATTTTAGAAAAAATAACAAATAAAACTTTTTTTACGTATTCCGATTCCAACCAAATAGCTAGCTCTGCACAACTGTCTACGATTTAGTCAGCTGTTTTCGCTGAAGAAAATTTCTATGACATCTCACCAAATAGCAGTCCAAAGAGGGGCTAAGCAGCTCCATTGAGAGCAGAAGTGATGATCCCGATGGCTATTAGAATTTTATCACTTTTAGAAGCAAGCTTAAATAACTGTGAAAATGGAATGGTATTATTTTATTAGTTGAGGGATTCGTCTTTTGTCATTGGAAAAAAAAATGAGAGACTTTAAAATATCTTTTTTGTTTGAATTGTATTATTTTATGTTATTTTTAGCAATAGTTTATTACATTTAAATCAGATTTGGCATCAGTATAAAAATACTTGGTATGTATCAGAAGGATTAAATTAACTTAACAAACACTGATTATTGCAGATAGTTTTTTCCAATTACTATTAAGATTTTCGGTATTTTTACTGATAAATTATTAACGATTCATTCAAAAGGCATTTTAATATCTTTGTTTATTTGCGTTGATTCAAGAAAATTCTGAAATTGAGAGGTTGAAAAAATCTGTAATTGGGAGAACGTGAAGGACTTATTTAAGTTATTTTTACTGGGAAATGAGTGGAGATAATAAAATTCTCCGTCTTTCAAATAATCCATATTAAATAAATTGGATAGGTGTGTTCTTCTAACTGTTGTCTTTATAAATCAAACACACCAAACCTTTATTTGAAATGTTTAACAAATCATTGGATATTGCCATTTTTATAAAATCTATTTATGAAGGAGATTTCAAAATTATATGATAGTTAATAGGTTTGAGCATTTTAGATATTTGGCGCTCTAAAATCTAAATAAAGATAATTTTATTAAAAATCAAATCATATCTTTAGTTTGGCTTAAGACACTCACTGTCTTCCTCATAATATAAACTGGTATCCTTTTTATCGAGAAGAAAAAATTCAAAATCAACGAAATACCTTCCCTCTACTTTTTAACTTGAAATTGTTAATTCCAAAATAGTATAATTATGGCCTCACAAAAACAACATTATTGAGGTTATTTCAATTAACTTTCCCTCAACACCAAAGTAAAATAGGAAATAGTCCGAGTGGCTTATTAAATCCTACTATTGGCTAAAAAAATTCTAAAAATTAAAAAATCACAGCTTAATTTTTGAGTGAGTATCATGTTTTTTGTTTATTTATGGTAAATAATTCAAATCTCAGACTTTTAATTAGTTTTATTAAGCTGCTCTTTACATTTCCCTAAAAATATTAGTCTGATACCTTATGAACAAACGATCGACTTAAATTTCAAAATAGTTCCCCAGCAAGAATTGGATTTCAACTTAGTTCTCAAATATTTAATGAAAAGGTTTTTATTATGAGAAAGTCCTCAAAAACGATAACTTCAAGCTTCAAAAATACTAATAAAAATTCCTTTCTCTCGATAAATTTTAAGATCTACTTGCCTTTAAATTTCAAATTTCACTTATTTAGCGATTTCACCCACTGTTAACAAAGAACCTCTGAAATTATTTGTGTTTTTTATTTCAAAAATTGGATACTGAATAAAAAATAATATTTCCTTCTACCAACTTTCTTCAAATCGTTAAATGAATTAACTGTCGTAAATTCTGTGAAATCTAAAAAATATGTTAAAGTACTAATATCTCTTCAGTTATTTTATGTAAGGCTTCATAATTTTTCATGATTAACAAGAAATTAGAAAGAGGGAGATTATTATCTAAAAAAGACAAGCATTTTACATCTGCCAGAGGTTGCAACAATATATTTTGAAGTTAGAATTTTATAACACACTATCTTTTACATCTATCTAAGAGTTTAAAGACATTAGTTTATCAATTTTAAAAGTAAAAATTAATAATTGAGTCATTTTTAGTTGTGGAGAGTTCAATCTACATTTAATCATTTCTTCATTTTTATTTGAACATTATAAGAGGCAAACAAAGGCAATGGAAATTATTGTATTTCTTTTTAAAGCTGCAGACTAAACTCTCAATCCATACTTGCTTTCCAATACTCTAAGGATAATATTCTTTTTATTGCCCATCAATATGGTTTCAAATGATCAATTTGAAACGTCTAATAAACCTTGATAAAAAATTTATTCAGACATTCACAATCAAGAGCTTCTTTTTAGATACTTTAATGTCGCAAACCTCTCAAATAGGGATAAATGAAAACTTAAAATTATTATTATTTTTTTCACTGATTATTTTTTAATTAAACCCAAGGTGTCTAAAATCAGCTAATAAAAGCATGATTGTCATGAAGAATATGGACCATTATTTATTATTCTCGAAACTGTTGAAGTGCATAATTTTATTATTTTCAGCCTGTGTGCATTGGTATGTTTCGTTTCTGTTTTTATTTAGTAGGAGTATTACCTATCCGAAAGGTTGTCATAAATGCTTTCCCTCATTTTTCTATTATTTTATAAATTTTAACTAAGGGATGCAAGCATGTGTATTTTATACGGAATGTAGCTATGAGGTTGGGGTTTCGATAAACTAAGCTCACAATAATGATAAGACTGATTATTTTTCAGATTTTCGTTCTTCATTTGTAATTTATTATGGAATATTTTAAAGAAAAAGGTAAATTTAAAGTAGGAGCCAGTTAATCAAATTATTTTCCTTTCATCGAAAACCAGATCAAAGTACAAACAAACTTTGTTTGATCAAGCAAGTTTTGTGTAA
>Ga0302285_10002071_pt1 | contig 11225 bp, 4 predicted proteins | sample III_Fen_E2_2_FD_200455 | JGI IMG/M metagenome (GOLD analysis project Ga0302285, IMG submission 200455) | Peat permafrost microbial communities from Stordalen Mire near Abisko, Sweden - III_Fen_E2_2 | ecosystem: Environmental > Terrestrial > Soil > Wetlands > Permafrost | place: Sweden: Abisko...
TACTCTTACTAGTAATGGTGTTGATACTTCAAAAATTGATAGAAGTGTTTGGACTCAAATTTTAGGTGAAGTTTCTAATGATAATGAAAATAATAAGAAAAATTCTAAAGCCGCTTTGTTTAAAGGTGGAAGTGATATAAATGGTAATACTCATAAAAACTTTGTAGTAAAACCAAATCAAACAGTTACAATTGATGATGCTTCTTGGAATAAAATAGTATCATTTACATCAGCTAAGACAGCTGCAACAACAGAAACAAAACAAGCAAAGAAAACAGAAACGACAACTGTTGCTGATACTCCTGCAGTTAAAGCTGCAAAAGCAGGATGTGCTGAAGATTTAGCTTCATTCAAAAAATCAGGTATAAGTGTTTCTGATTGGCAAAATGGTACTTGTACATTATCATACAAAGGTAAAGTCGCAACAATAAATATTGATAGCAATGGTAAAACATCTTTTGGTGGTGAGATTAATTATATGATGGATCACTTGCAATCTTCAAGCCCAGCAGAACAAGCTTCTGTAGATAATCAAAACAAATTTTTCGTTAAAATGACACAATTAGGTTATAAAGATGCTGGAAATTCTCAATTAGCTACTATTAAAGTAAATGGTAAAGAGACATCAGTAGCTAAATATACATTTGCTAAAGATGGCAAAACTTATGTAGCTTATCTTAATGATAATGGTCAAGAAGTAAAAGCTGATAAATAATCAAAATTTTAAGTATAAATGTAAAAAAGGCGGGAATAATCTATTCCCGCCTTTTTTAGTATTCTTAAAATTTATTTTTCTATGTTAAAGATAATAACTCCATTTATTATTGCTGTATCACCATTTTCTAAATAATTTATTGGCGTTGTGATTAAATAATAATCTTTTGATGGAGCAAATGATTCGTGTTTTGATTTACTTATAACTTTTATTTTATCTGCGTGTACATAACTAAATTCTTCAATAGAGTGTGATGGGTTATAAGGGTCAGTAACTAATAATTTGTTGTTTTGAGAATCTATTCCTACCAAATTTATGAAATGTCCTTCTTTTCTCTCATATACTCCATTATCATTTCTTTTGTACATTCCAATATTAATAATTCCCTGTCCATTTATAGTGCTAAAATTAATTTCATTCGATGTTAGATATTTTTTATCAACATTGATGAATCCATAACAAGAAATATTTAGTTTAATGTTGTGAATTTTAAAGTATTCTTCTATTCCATTACATAAATTTTTAATTGATGTTCCATCAGTTTTTGTTTTCTCTAACCTTGCTAGCTCCTTTATCAAGGAAGTTTCATCGGCTAAAGGTATATTGAGATTGTTGCTATTAATTATATTAATGACGGCGTTTGCAGAGCTTACCGGTCCGCAAGAATAGTTATTATCTTGTTTCAAATTTGAGAATCCTCCTTCTATAGAGTATCCAGGGAGTGAGAGAATAAAGAATAAGAAAATTGCTAAAAGTTTTTTCATCTATTAAATCTTAACCCAAATTATAAATATTTCAATTGATAACAATTCTGAACAATTCTGGACTTATTCGCTTGAATTGATACAATGGGAGTAGGAGTTAGTTTAAGTTGGAAGGGATTTTATGTCAAAGACTTTAGTTTTAATTGACGGGCATGCATTGGCATTTAGGCAATATTTTGCTCTAGAACGTACAGGGATGAAAAATTCTCAGAACCAACCAACTTGGGCGGTATATGGATTTTTTAAGGCTATTTTTGATTTGCTTTCAAAAATTAAACCTGACTCAATAGCAGTTGCATTTGATGTTTCGCATCACACTTTCAGGACTGAAATGTATGATGGCTATAAAGCAAACCGTGAAGCTATGCCAGATACTTTGTCCTCTCAAATGGCTCTTATATGTGAAGGATTAAAAGCTTTTGATATTCCCATCTATACCAAAGAAGGGTTTGAAGCGGATGACGTTATTGGAACAATAACAAAAGGCGCAAGTGAACTTGGACATAAAACTTTGATCTTGACAGGTGATCAGGATGCTTTTCAACTTGTTGATAAAGAAGGATTGGTAAAAGTTCTTATTCCATCAAAAGGTGAACTTATGGAATATACTTGGAATATGGTGCACGAAAAACTTGGTGTGTATCCTTATCAAGTTGTTGACTATAAAGCTTTAAGAGGTGATACTTCTGATAATATTCCTGGTATTCGTGGCATAGGTCCAAAAACTGCTCAGGAATTGTTGAATAAATATGATAATCTTGAAAATGTTTTGGCTGATTGTGACAATATTGATAAAAAATCTGTTAAGGAAAAAGTTTGTGCAGAAAAAGATGTTGCCATTTTGAGCAAAAAACTTGCAACGATTATAAGAGATGTTGATATAGATTTTGATTTTGATTCTGCAAAAATTGTTTTACCTAATATAAATAATGTTAGTGAATTTTTGAAGAAAATGCAGTTTTATTCTTTTGTGAAAAATATAAATAAAATATTGGGTTCATTTGATTCAGAGGCTGCTCCTAAGGAAGAAGTTATTCATATATTCGAACAGAAGCAAGAAGAACCTTCAACTAATGGGCAATTAGGTTTATTTTCTCAAGCAATAAAAGATTCTGTTGGTGATACAGAATTTGAATCAGAATTTATCGACTCTGATGAAAAACTAAATGAATTAATTGCAAAGATACAGAAATCAGGTTTAATATCTTTGAATTGTTATACTGAAGGCGAATCTAAAATTTTAGGTTTGTCGATTGGAGTTGTTGAATCGGCATATTATGTGGATTCAAAATATTTAGAAAAATTCAAGCATATATTTGAAGATGAAAATATTAAAAAAACATTTTTTGATGCAAAAAAAATAATGAATGTTTTGAAATTGAATGACATAGATTTAAAAGGTGTTTATTATGATGTTTTACTAGCAAGTTATGTAAAAGATCCAAATAGAAGTCATTTGATTGAGTCTCAGGCACTTGATTTCCTTAATCATATAATGTTGTCTAAGACAATAGTTACTAAAGATTGCACAGTTCCTATGTGGAAATATGCGGCAGATGAAGCATATTCAATTATAAAGTTGACTGATTATTGGCAGAAAAATTTATCTGAAGCAGAACAAAATATTGTAGAAAATATTGAATTGCCTTTGACTAAAGTCCTTGCAAAAATGGAATATACAGGAGTCGCAATTGATGTAGAATATTTAAATAGTTTGTCTGCTTATATGACGGAAAAACTTGCGGAGTTAGAAGAGTTTATTTATCAGTTAGCGGGTGGTCCTTTTAATATTAATTCTCCAAAACAAGTTGCAGAGGTTTTGTATGATAGATTAGGTCTGAAAATCAAAAAGAAAAAATCTCGTTCAACATCCGCTGAAATTTTGGAAGAGTTATCTCTTGAGTATGAAATATGTGATTATATTTTGCAACATAGAAAATTCTCAAAGTTAAAATCTACTTATACAGATTCTTTACCAACGTTGATTTCAAAGAGAGATGGAAGAATCCATACTACATATAATCAAGCAACAACTGTCACAGGTAGGTTGTCATCTTCTAACCCTAATTTGCAAAATATTCCTATTCGGAGTGAAGAAGGAAACAAAATCAGGAACGCATTTTGTTCTCAAGATAAAGAACATAATATAATTCTTTCTGCAGATTATTCTCAAATTGAATTAAGATTATTAGCTCACGTTTCTGGTGATGAAAATCTAATTGAGGCATTTAATTCTGATATTGATATTCACACTCTGACAGCATCAAAAGTTTTTGGTGTATTGATTGATGAAGTTACAAAAGATATGAGAAGAAAAGCGAAAGCCGTTAACTTCGGTATTGTTTATGGTCAATCGAGGTATGGATTGGCTAAAGGTTTGAGTATTTCAAACGCTCAAGCTCAAGAATTTATAGATAAATATTTTGAGTCATATCCTAAAATAAAAGAATATATGAATTCAAAGGTTGAATTCGCAAATAAATACGGTTATGTAGAAACTGAATTAGGACGTAGAAGATATTTATCATCAGAACTTGGAAGCTCTAATTTCCAAATTAGAGAATTCGCCCAAAGAGCTGCGATAAATCAGCCACTACAAGGTACTGCTGCAGATTTAATTAAGCAAGCGATGATAGATGTGGATAAGGCAATAGAAGAAAAAGGTTTATCTGCCAAAATGATTATGCAAGTGCATGATGAACTTGTGTTTGAACTTCCAAAAACTGAATTAGAGCCATTGAAGGAATTGGTTTTAAAATGTATGGAATTATCACAACCCCTAAAAGTTCCTTTAGTTGTTGATGTAAATTATGGAGAATCATGGAAAGAGTAGCAAGAGTTTTATTAGTTTTATTTTTTATAGTTTTTAGTTGTACTTCAGCACAGGCGGTTGAACAACCTACGTATAAGAATACTGTAATGGTTCCTCAGACTCTTCAATTGGGACAGTGTGTGAAAACATTTAATGTCCATTTTGAAAAGCTTTTCTTCTTGACTGAAACGGCAATTAATTCTAATAATTATGATATTGAAGAAATACAATCAAAGGGTGGTTATATTGTGTTTTCTGTTGCTCAATACAAATTCTTGGCAACAATATATGCATTTGGTCCAAGCAATGCTATTTTAAAAATAACTCCATGTAATAATATTTATACATTTCCACCGATGATTATAACAAATATTTTTAGATATATTGAACAAAATCAATATAAGAAATTTTAATTATTTTTATTAGTCATTAAGATTTAATCTATCTGTAATATGGACAACACCTGCTAAATCTCTGTAGATTACGTTGCCGATATTTTTAATTAATGATGAATTGGCATTGTCATTTGCCGCAAACGCTATTGGTGTGAATCCTTGAGCGGCAACTGTATTTATTCCTGAAGCTTTGTATGTATTGATTATTTTAGTTGCTTCTTCTGCTAATTCACTTTGAGAATTAGATTCAGTTGTAGTATTTTCAGTATTTTCAATTGGATAAATTAGAAGTTCATTAACGTTAGATGCACTATTTTTTATATCTGTTCTATTGTTTCCAAAAATTGAAGATGTTGTTAAATCAATAATCAAAGAGTTGCCATTTACAAACTCTGTTGTCAGAGCTTGAGTATTTGCTATTTCGGCAATATTAAATAGTGAGTCATCAGGATTTATTATTGATAATTTACCAGTCTTTGTATTATTTACGTTGATATTGTATGCATTGTTGATTGCAAGTTGAGAGTTATCACCTGTTACACTGACGTTATTAAGATTAACATTTCCACTTGTTGTAATGTTCAAATTATCTTTTACTGTTGTTTGGTTTCCATTAATTGTTATATTTCCAGCATTTGTGGATTTAGCATTTAATGTTCCGTTAAAATTGTTTGTTCCTGCAATGCCGATTGTGTTAGTTGCTGTCATTGCTGTGTTACCATTATAGTTAGAATTGTTAGATGTTATTTGATCCCCAGTCAAATTGATATTAGAGCTGTTTAAAGTTTTGTTATCAACAGTTAGACCTCCGTTTGCTACATTAACATTTAAGTTGTTAGAAGCCCTCAGGTCTTCTTTAGCGCCGAGTGTAAAGTCGCCTGATCTGTTCAAGGTAATATCATTTGCAATAGCCTTTAATCCATTGTAAGATACCGCTTTGTCGACTAAAACATTTGTTGCAGCATTTAGATCAATGTTATTAAATGTAGAAGCTGTGTAGAAATTAATATCTTTTTGAGAAGTTGCTTCTAAATTGTTTGCTTTAACATTTCTGAAAGTTGTATAAGTTTTAGAATTTGTTTTGATGTCTCCATTATTTAATGTCACACTTTGGATTGCAACTTTATCGTTTGTTGAAGTTGCTGTTAGGTCACCATTTTTAATTAATGTGCTGATTACGTCAACTCCGCCCTTTGCATTCAGGGTTGTATCTCCATTAATGTATCCATTATTATTTCTTATAGATATAGCTCCATTAGTGCTAGTCGCATCCAATGTTCCATCTATTTTTGAACTTGTGAAGTTCAAATTATTATTACTTGTAAAACTAACGTTGTTAGCTTTTGCGAGTGTGATATTCCCTATATAATTTGTTCCATCTGAGGTTACGTTTTTAGCGGTATAAGTTGAAGCTCCACCGATTGTTCCACCCGTAGAAAGAATATTTCCTAAAGTTGTTGCTATTAATGTACCGCCAATTTCAGGGTTAATGAAACTCAAGTCATTGTTACTATTGAATGACGCATTTCCTGTTACGTTTAAGCCAACATCTCCAGTATAATTTGTTCCTGTTGAAGTTGTATTGCTAGCTGTATAAGAAGTAGTTCCTATGATAGAACCGCCATTAGTTATAATATTTCCTGCAGTTGTGGCAATCAAGTTTCCTGTTGCAGAGGTGTTGCTTGTTGTTATATTTGTTCCTGAAAGGTTTGTATTAGTTGCATTTAATGTTGTGTTATTAATAGTTAAATCTTTTGTTGCGGTAATATTTAAGTTATTCCCGGCACTAAGACTAGTTTTTCCGTCATTGTTAAGCGTATAATTTCCACTTCTAGCTAATGACAAGTTGTTTCCTGCATTTGCATTAATTGTATTAAAGTTTACTGAATCGTTAATATTAATATCATTTGATGCGTTTAATTTTGCATCACCATTGATTGTTGCATTAGTCATAGTAATATTTTTGGCATTTGTTTTGGTATCACCATTTATTGTAGACCAAGAATATGTCGCAGTGCCATTGTCAGCTGTCATATTAACATTATTTGCTGTTACATCTTGAATCCCTGTATTAGAATTGTTTGAAGTCAAAGTTACATTGTTTGCCTTCATTCCATTAATAGAAAGATTATTATTTGTTGTTGCATTAACGTCTTTGGCATTGACTCCTTGAATAATTGCCCAATCATCAGCGTTTGCAGTTAGGTTGCCATCAATATTGTCATCGGACATAAATACTGCAGAAGTTGTTTTTGCTGTTGTATTACCTGTAATTTCGCTACTTCTTACATCAATCTTACCTTTTCCTGTAATATCTAAACCATTAGAAAAAGTGCCGTTTGTAATATAAGTGTCTTTGTTTGCATTGATTGTTGTACCATTTTTTACTGTTAGATTATCAATAGTTGTTCCATAACTGTTGTCAATTGCAAAACTGCCATTAACTGTAGAATTTGTTGCTGTAACGTTGCTCCTAAGAGCTCCATTACCTGCAAGTTCAACATTATTTGTAGAAATGTTATTTACATTTATATTTGCGTCAGTATTAGTAGATGTTGTTGTAGCTTTTAAATTAGCTAGTGTTAGTTTGTCAGTTGAGCCAACGTTTACGTTAATATTTTTAGCTGAATTTAGTGACGTGTCACCAGTAATTGAACCGCCATTTGTTGTACTGATATTTCCAGTGGTTGTCGCAGTTAATTTCCCACCAATTTCAGGAGTAATGAAAATTAAATCACCATTACTTGTAAAATTAGCATCTTTTGTTAAATTTAATCCAACAGTCCCGGTATAATTTGTTCCATTTGAAGTCGCACTACTAGCGGTATAAGAAGTAGTTCCTGTGACAGAGCTACCATTAGTAATTATATTACCAGCGGTTGTGGCAATTAAGTTTCCTATTGTAGAGGTGTTATTCGTTGTTATATTTGTTCCTGAAAGGTTTGTTGTTAAAGCATTAAATACTCCGTTATTAACAACGAGGTTCTTTGTTGCACTAATACTTAATTGATTAGCTGCATTAAGAACGATTGAGCCATCATTATTAAAAGTATAATCCCCTGTTCTTGCTAAAGAAATATTATCACCTGCGTTTGCAGTGATAGTGTTATAGTTCATATCACTATTAATTGTAATATCATTTGATGCATTTAGGTTGGTATCTCCAGTAATAGTTGAGTGTACCATTGTTATATTTTTAGCTGTTGATTTAGTGTCTCCACTTATATTTGACCAAGAATATGATGCTGTTCCATTAGAAGCAGTCATATTTACATTGTTGGCATTAACTTGATGTATGCTGGTATTTGAATTTTTTGATGTTAAATTTACATTCCCTGCATTTATCCAGCTGGTATTAAGATTGCCATTTGCATTTGCATCAATATTATTAGCATTAAGTCCTTGAATAATTGTCCAATCACCTGAATTTGTGGTTACATTTCCGCTAACAGTATCTCCAGATATGAATAAATCAGAACCTGTATCATTTGGAACTGTTCCCGATTTATTTATATTTAGATTTCCTGTTAGGTTATCGTTGCTAAGAGTGATTTTTCTATTTGCGGTTGCAATGTTTGTATCTCCAGTGATATTACTGTTGGTAACAGAAGTATTGTATGAGTTTCCACTAATATTTAAACCATTTCCGATAGTTGTATTATCAATATTAGAACCCCATCCTTTAGTGGTTGTTAGGTTCCCATTGATTTTTGAATTAGTAACAAATATATCGCTTCTTACATCGCTACTTCCAGAAATATTTACATCCCCTGTAGATTTAATGTTATTAACGTTTATATTTCCATCTGCGTGATTAGTTGAGTTTGTTATTGTTAAATTTGATAATGCCAAGGTATCTGTTGATCCAATATTTACATTTGTTTTTTTGCCAGCTGTTAAAATTGTATCTCCACTAATAGAGCCGCCGTTTGTTACATTAATATTTGCTGTTGTCGTAGCTGTTAATTTTCCACCTATTTCAGGAGTAATAAAGTTTAAATCGTTGTTGCTATTAAAATTAGCATCTTTTGTTAAATTTAATTCAACAGTCCCAGTATAATTTGTTCCATTTGAAGTTGCATTAATTGCATTTAATGTAGTATTCCCAGTAATAGTTCCGTTTGTTAGATTAACATTTCCACTGGTTGTTGCTGATAAATTCCCGCCTACTGTTGGTGTAACAAAGTTTAAATCTTTACTGCTTGTAAAAGTAGCGTCTTTTGTTGTATTTAATCCGATTGTTCCAGTATAATTTGTTCCTGTTGACGTTACATTATTAGCTGTATATGAAGTATTTCCTGTTACAGAGCCTCCATTAGTAATTATATTTCCTGCTGTTGTTGCAATTAGATTTCCAGAAAAATTTGAGGAATCAAGGTTTATGTTTGAACCGGAAAGGTTCAATGTTCCATAAGTTAGATCTTGGTTTTTAACGGTTAAATTGCCAGTTGCATTAATTCCAATGCCTTCGGTTGCATTAAGAGTTGTATTTGAACCAAATCCGCTTCCGTATGTATAATCTCCAATTACAGAGATTCCAATATTTTTTGCGTTAGCTATTACTTTGCAATAATCAGGATAGTTTTTTACAAGATTAATAGTATTACCAGCGTTTAACGTCATCTGATTAGATGTGACTGTTCCAGAGGAATCAGATTCATATATATTATTTCCTGCTGTTGCACTAATAGATCCCCAGCTGGTTAAATTATTAATAGTTATATCTTTGTTAGCATTAAGAATTGAATTATTAGTTGTAGCTCCTGAAAGATTAACACTCCCACCAGTAGAGGTTGCACTAATAGAACCATAGCTTGTTAAATTATTAATACTTATATTTTTATTGGCTGTTAAACTAGTTGTATTTGCTGTTGAATTCGCAATAGTTAAATTCCCACTTGCATTTCCTGTAATAGAATTGTAAGCGGTAACATTATTTAGATTAGCGTTCCCTGCTGAATTTACATTTATATTTGGAGCCGTAATAGTATTGTTATTGATTGCGGTAATATCCCCACCATTAGTCGTAACAAGTTTTATATCCCCACCATTAGATTTAATGGATGAATTAGCAATCTGAATTGAGTTTGTTCCAAAGTTAATGTTATCGGCAACTCCACCATTTTTATTTAATGCTCCAATAAAATTTTGCCCATCAGAAGTTGTTAATAAAATTCCATCGCTACCATTTGCAGTCAAATTGGCACCATCAATATTTATGCCTTTGGAGATAATATTAATACTGCTACTATTTGAAGTGAGTGTTGAGGTTGTACTCCCATTTTTTCCTATAGATATTATGTGGTATTCACCATTGTTATATCCTGCAGAATTTATTGCATTATTAATACTAGTGTTGTCACCTAAATTATTAACCCCAATTCCTAACAAATTTTTTGTTGTGAGAATAATACTGCCTGAAGTTTCAAATTGTCCGCCATTTAATAACATCCCATTAGGGTTAGAAATTATTATAGCACCATTTTGACCAGTTACTCTACCCGCGAATGTTGACATTCCATTTAGTACATTATTTAAAACGGCATAATTTCCATTTTGGAAATTCAGGGTTTGACCATTCCCAACGTTTAGCGTTGACCAGTCAATTCTGGTATTATTATTAAAATTTAAGTTGGCAGTTGTTCCATCTGTGTTTACCCCAGACAAACCACTAGTGTGGCCACTTATTACCGCTCCACCATTTACATTATTTAAAACGTTGCTGCCTGCGAAATTTCCTGTTGTTAAAACTTCAGCGAATGTTGATTGCATGCTTAAGAATGACAAACTCAGTAAACCTGCGCAGACCTTCTTCAGTATATTATTCAATAGACAGTAATCCTCTACTTCAAATTATTGATACTTATATTTATATAATGATATAAATTCAATAATCCAAATAAATTTGTAAATTGTAGCATATCTTAATATATGACTGTTATGCTAATTTTATCTTACCATAAAAACCCTAAATCTCTTACTAAAATACACTAAATGGTTGATTACAAGTTGAATATATCTATTTAGTATTGTTATGGGGATTTGTATTAGGATGGATGTTTTAGATAATACAATTAAAACTAGTTTTTCAAGTGAGTTATACCGTCAATATGGGTGGTTTAACGATATCTTTTTGCCTCCAGTTCAAGACGCTAGTGATGCATTTTTTGATAAAGGGTTTGAATTTAAACTCGTTTCTATAAGTGAGAATATGAATATTCTTACAAAGGCTGAAAGTTTCTTTGTCACAAAGGTTCAGGTAGGCCATAGAAATGATGTATTCATAAGAATATCTCAAACAGCTATCTCTGTTATCCTAGATAAAATTCTCGGAAAAACAAACAAGAAGTTTGAATTGTCTTCTATATCTGACCTAGAAGCAAAAATTATAACATCCTTTAATGATTTTTTGTATGAAAAAGTATCAGCTAATTTAGAAACAAAAAATCTTGTAAAATACCCAGATGAAATACATTTATCTTATTTTGTACGCAATATTAGTTCTGACGAGAGTGCAAGGTTCGTAATATCAATCCCTA
>Ga0302285_10002073_pt1 | contig 11222 bp, 6 predicted proteins | sample III_Fen_E2_2_FD_200455 | JGI IMG/M metagenome (GOLD analysis project Ga0302285, IMG submission 200455) | Peat permafrost microbial communities from Stordalen Mire near Abisko, Sweden - III_Fen_E2_2 | ecosystem: Environmental > Terrestrial > Soil > Wetlands > Permafrost | place: Sweden: Abisko...
TTAAAATGTACCTGGACTGCATACTAGCAGTGGAGGGTTAAAAGGAGTAATATTAGAAAGGATACTAATGTTCTGTTAAGCTGAATAAGAAGGATGCCCTTTATCATGCTACGGGAATGGTAATTTAGAAGCTGAATCTAGAGATGGATTGCGCGGTGGTTTAATAGGAGAAACTGAAGATGGAGGAGGGAAATAAGAGCCATTATTTTACTTTTAACTCGCTGAAAAAGCTCTTGGTTGTTGGAATGCCGAAGTTTTATTTGGTTATTGTTGAGCTAATGGAGTCTACTCGATCTTTTCAGCAGATGACTTATGCGAACTAAAAGAAACAGGCTGGTATAGATTGTACTGCTGTGCTGATAGCATAGGCTTAAGAGGGGTGATCATCTAAGAAGATAACATGACTTACTATTATCTACTCATTTCAACTGCGAAACAGGAGGGGTTTGTTAATTTATTTTGTTGCTATATTATCAGCTTATTTTTACAAAATATCTTAATATCATCTTCCCAGCCATCAATTATTTAACGGTCTGCTAACAAGGAGTTCATTGAACCAGTCTTTTTGATCTCCCCATACATATTATTGATAATGAAACTGGCTATTTTGCCATACAAGATCAACACAAGAGTAAAGGAGGGGGGAATATTCACTCCTCTTGCTCTTAAAACCCCCCACAAATAATAATAATAATAATAATAATATAATGAAATCATCGAGAATAATTACACCTCTCATTATGTGAATATTAATAAGATTAACCTCAATATTTATTGAAAAATCCAAGATGTTAATCAATTCAACCTATTTTTTTATTGGTTTGTTATTTCAATATTTTCTTTAAAAGAGTTTAAATTCGTAACTTATGTGATGTGAGTATCTCAATAATAAATTAACTCTAAAGGAATAATAGATCAATAGTCAAAGAGAAGGGGCAATTCAAATTAATAATTAGACTTTTAATCTCAATAAAGTTTAGAAAAACAAAAAGAGAGGGAGATAAATAGACTACAAAGTATTGGGGGGGAGAATGTCAGTCGAGACAGAACAAAAACTAGTAGAACTCTTGAAGAGTGCTAAATCTGTTGAAGGTGTCTCGTTGTTCAAGCACTTAGGATCAACTTTACATAAACTTATTAATGATCCTACACAGAGTGCAAAGAATTTAGAAGAATTCGAGTTGATTTCTGATTTTGTTAAAAAGAATAACTTCACCAATAAAACACCCGAAACTGATCAAGAAGTCAATAATAAGAAGAGAGTTGAAGGAACGAATGCGAAATGGATTCAAGGTTCTCAAAAATTAGCTTAGGTAATAATATTCCATCTTTTATGAATAATGCAAATTCGAAAAAAAGGCAAATCAATAATCTAAATGAAAGTTAAAAACTTTATGAGTTGCAAAAATATATTTGGATAACGATAATAACTTTCAAACGAAGGAGGCAAAGGCGGCAGTGGGAAACTTTACAAAAGTGCAATTCCCTGATTTCTACAATGAAAATCTGCTTCTGGAAAAAGCGGGAATCGGTTTTGGAGAAGAGGAAACTTAGCGGATTGGCATGAGTTTAAAGCGATTAGCTTAGGAAAGTAAAGCAAGTTAATTAAGATTTTGGGGAAAGATTCTTTGCTCTGGAAAGGACTATTATGTTGCTGAGGGAATAACTTCAAATGAGAATGCGGATATATTACCAAAAGATGCTGAAAAAAAAGGAGATGGAGCTAATACATACACCTTCTGGGTTTCGCAAGACAGTATTACTATTATTGAGTGTTACAATATTAAAGTACTAACTATTAATGAATTAAACTCTAGTTATTGGTGACTGGATGGAATTGCCACTGATCACACCTTAATAAATCGTTGCAGCTAGAAATTTAAAGTACATATTCACTGGTGATCTTAACGCAACTGTTCGATCGTTTCCTCCTTTCATCGGAAAAGAAAAACACCTTGTAAATCCATTTGGTTTGATTTTGTTTTAAATTTTTCCAAAAATTCTTTAAAATAGTTGAAAGCTTAGATAGTGAGAATCTCTTGTGCTTGTGTCTTAGCTCCAAAGGGACTATTTTAAGCACTAGACGATCCTGAAAAGCCAAATCAAATTGAGCTAACTGAAGAACCATTCAAGCTACCAGAATACACTGAATTGAAGGAAACTGGTAGTTGGGTTCATTTACATACATTCCTAAACACTCAAGGAAGAGCTACGTTCTACATCGATCCTACTCTTGATTAAGAAAAGTAAGACGCACTCTAAGAAATAGCTAACTCAGAGGAAAACGTTTCTGAGAGACTCAAAGAAATCACAGAAGAAAAAAGTAAAAATATTTTGTGTAGATGTTTGGAATAATATGAATATGTTTTTTTAATTCTAGCTCCTTATCCTGGTGATACTGAGAACGAAGAGCCTACAAGCAACTGGATTGTTAGAGAAGCAAGTGATTTATAATAATTCACAACGGAGGAAGGGACTGCTACTTATGGAGTGATAACGCTTAGAAATAAAACTTGGAATGGACATTACACAGTTTCTAGCGTAACAAAAGAGAAGATTTATTTACAAAAATAAGCAACTTTTTCAATTCCCATTTTTATTTCAAATTAAATCTCCTTTCTCAGAGCTAAAGATGGACGAATATTTACGTTGGATATGGTCTCAAAACCAATTAGATTCCATTTGTTCCTCCCTAGCCTAACGATCTATGTGGAGAAGTTGATGATACTGATGAATTCCCAGAAGTAACATTAACTTTTATTATTTAAAATTAAGGAATTTATCCTTACTTTACCTATTTACTATTCCCAGCCAAATCACAAAGATCCTCCTCCTAAAGAAGAAAATGAAGAATAGCCACCAGAAGAAGAAAATTGATGGGAAATACATCCATAGCTTTTTGTTGACTGCGCTTATTATTATTGGATTAAAGTTTCAAGTGATTTTGATGATTAATGTCCATAGCAGAAATCCAGGGGATGAGGGATAACATGAGATTTAAGTTAATAAATGAATGATAAATATTATCATTTTTGTTGTTATTGTTGGGTGATGCTGTTGACGTATTTCAAGATTGTATTGACGTCGAGAGGATTAAACGTACAATAAGATCTAAATGAGGATTCCAATCATTAGAAATTGGTTTATTGATGTGATGGGGGATAAGAAAATTATTAAGAATATTTTTCAATTTCACTAAAACAAAATTAGGAAGCTTAGAAAAAGTTAAAGAAATGAGTGTGTTCTAAAATGCGCTGATGTTCACAACCTTGGCATATGGGTGTCTGTATGACATTAGGTTCATTTGGATATTCCTTTCGTTCTTAGGATTCAACCTTTTTGTCTACCTTGCTATTCCTGGACGTGGCTGCAATAGCACTAGGAGAAAGATCATGTCTGCAACTTGGGAAGAACCAAAGGAAGGTTGCATTTACGTTAAGAATGAAGTTGATTGCACAAAAGTTAATGAGCTGCTCAAGAACTACAAGGGTACTGGTCATCCAACGCTGACTCATTTTGGAATTAAAGCGATGGCGCAAGTTCTTAATGCATCGAGGGCTTCGTTGAATTGCAAGATTGTGTTTGGAAAATTCGTTCCTTTTGACACAGTCGATGTGACATGCTTAGTGGATATCGATGGAGGAAAAGTAAGAAGAAAGTTTAACTATTTTTTGAAATCTTTTAATAATTGTTTCAAAAAACTAAGGATTTAGCAGCATTGACTATTAGAAAGTGCGATGAGATGAATATTCTTGACATAGCTGAATTCATCAATTCCAAAGCTAAAGTAGTTAAGAAAAACGCAGGTGATGAAGAGCACAAGAAACGAACAGGTTCTGCATCATTCTTCCCTCCATTTATTCTCACCATCATGCTTCAACTCACTAAATTCATCTCCTACTACTTTGGAATCGACGCTCCTTCTCTCGGTCTCAAGAGAAATAACTTCGGTGGAGCTTGCATTACATCTATCGGATCACTTGGAATCGTAGATGCATATGTTCCTCACTGCAATTTCATGAATGTGCCCGTATTTGTTGCTCTTGGGAAAACTGTAGATAGACCTGTTGTCAAAGATGGTTAAGTAGTCATTGCTCCTATCATGTACGTTACTTTCACTCAAGATCACAGATTCTTAGATGGAGGAAAGTCCAAGGCCATCGGTGTAGCATTCTTTGATGTTTTTGAGAACCCACAAAAGTATTTTGATGTGCCTCAAGAAAAATATCAAGGACCTGTTAAAGATCTAACACTTCCGGACAAATCAAAAACAGAAGAGAAGAAATCATCCAGCGCTGACAAAAAACCCACTGAGACAAGCAAAGGGAAAAAAGCCAATTGATTTATTCAATTTTTACATATATTTAGATTTAAATCTGTGTTAGATACTTTAGATTCCTGTGATTTCAAGAAATTATTTAAAAAATGTTTTTTAAAATATGTATTTTATCAGTCAGAGATCACTTGACTTTTTCAAATTGCATCTTAGTGAATCTTCCAATAATTCGCTTTGGAAGGTATTTTCTAAGTCGCAATGACTTCTTTATTGATTCCTACATAATTCACAGCATTAAGAAAACTTTGAGCAAGTTTAATTTAAGAGGAGTTGGAGAGGACGGAACTGAATTCCTCTGGGTTTCTTTTCTTAAGTCTTCTGAGCTTCTCAATTATTTCTTGTTTTCCTGAAATTGAAAACCTCCCAGTTTGATTTGACATGCTCTACTTTGTTATGATTCTATCACTTGAACCATATTGTCCTTTTAATTATGTTTAATTTTATTATTTCCTTTCCCCATGCTAGACTATGGATGTCTAACTTTCACTTCCATCTAAGCTTATTTATTCAACTTCAGATTTTATTTGATTCACTAATATTTTCAACTGGCTTAGAAATTAATTATCGTCTCTGAATTTCAGAAGTCTTGTAATAATCCCTTGGATATCTTTATTTAGACTCTCATATTGAAGAATCAATTAGATTTATTCTTAACCAACTCCTTATCCTTTGAGCTCTGCAAATACGCCGTCACCCATTGGATCAGACATCACCATTTAAGTTTAGAATTTCATCAACTGTTGAATATCAAAAAGATACATAATCAAAATTAACTTTTGGAGAATTCTAATTCCCAGTTGCATTACTTTCTGAAACTTTAAAAAATAAAGCAAAATCAATTAATTTATAATTCTAGACTTAATCTTTGTAGTTGTCTCTCGTCCAGCGGTTTTTTGATGTAAATATCATACTGAGATATTCCTCAATGCCTTGTTTCCCCTCAATTGTTGCTGTAATGGCATCTTTCATCTTCTCTAAAAATTCATTAACTTGGTCCATTCGTTGCTTGTCTGTTTAGAAAAAGATACTTGTTATCATTAATTTCAGGACACAACAATTTAAAAAAATATTTAAAATAATTTTAGTTGAAATTCTTACATGCTTCAATATTTCTTTCTGCTTCAGCATCAGCAATGCCTTACAGTTTACCAATAATCACTTCAATTTCAATACGCAATTCTCGAAGAGTTAGTTTCCGAGATTTAAGAGATTCCAATTCATCAGCAAAATTAAACTTTCTAAATTATTAAAGTTGATTTTGAAGTTTATTTTCTTTTTCCCTTTTTGCACGTTTTTTTTCAGCTTCTAATAGTTCTTGCTGTAACCGTTCCTGTTCTTTCTTTAGCCTTTATTCTTCTTTTAATCTTTTTTATTCCTCCCTTAGTCGAATTCGCTCTCTCTTAGCAGCTTCTAACTCTTCCTTTTTATTTATTTTTTTCTCATTTTTCTCATTTTCTTATTCATCATCATCATCTTCTTCTGATGAAGAAGAACTAACAATCTTCTTCTTTTTTCTTCTCTCAGTAATCTCAGGTTCATTACTTTCCTCCTTCTTTGTCCTTATTTTCTTGATTTTCTCTACAACAACTTCAGTATTTTCATCTTTACTCTTTTTCTTCTTCTGTTGAATTGTTTTTGTTTATTATTTCTCTTTTTTATCTCCTACGCCTAACTAAATATCATCTCCTTCTTACCCTAAACCTTATCCTTCGTTATCTTCATCAATATCCTTTTCTTTAATTGACTTCTTTGTAGCAGCCTTCTTCTTCTTTATTAATATTTCTTTCTTAACTTCTATTATTTTTTTGATCTATTTGATCACCAAAAGACAAAAAAAATCATTTTAATCTTAAATTTAACAATAAAAAAGAGAACTAAACTAAGTACTTTAACTTCCTATCCAGCTTCATCTATGATAGTCTCCTCTATTTCAACATTCTCAAATTGTTGTTGAATATCAACAATCTCTTCAGAGTTTCTCTAAGAATTTATTGCAGTTGTAATTTTCTTTCCTTTTTTCGCTGGCGGTTTTCTTGGTGCTATTTTTCATTTTTATCATCAAATAAAGGTAAATCTTCCATTTTTCATAGAAACACAATTGAATAATAATACTTTCATGTTTCTTCGGTGTTTCAGCAGTAGGTACTTTAGTCTTTTTGGTAATCTTATCAGGTATGCTATTCTCGGATATTTTAACTTTAGCAAGAACTTTTATGATCTATTTATTACCTAAAAATTTTCCAAATGTAACAATTTATCTTTTAAACAAATAAACAAAAAAAATACCTTATGCATCAATAACCTCTCTTTCCTCTTCCTTGAATACTTCATTTTAGTTTTATTTCAAGTCAGATTCATTTTGATAATTCACAGATCCTTGTTTTCTTACATAATTTTCATCTTCACTTTCAGTGTCTTCTTCTTCCTCTTCTTCATCACTATCATCCTCCTCCTCATCATCTTCTAAATCATCCTCCTCATAATAATTTGATTTGCTTCTTTATTCTTCTTCCTCCATTTTTTCTACCTTTCTGACATTATCTTCTTCATTTATTGACAGCTTTTATCCTTCTTTTGAATAATTCAAAGTATTTTTCCTAGATTGAAACCCCCTTTATTTAACTGATTATTTTCTTTCCGTTCTATCTCCTTCACTAATTACACTCTTATCTTAGTTATTCCTCTCAACAACATCTTCTTCTATTTTTTTCTCCGATGATACAACACTACTCAACAATAATACATTATTTAACTCTTTTTGATCTTCTTCTTCATTTTTCCAATTAGATTATTAACTGTGATTTTTCGATCTAGCTACTTAAGGAATAATTCCTTTCTTCTTCTTCTTCTTTGCTACTTAATCTTCACTAACAATTTTCTTGAATATCTACTCATTATCTTTTTTATGACTCATAACAATGTCTTAAAAATTTAGAATATCTGAATCCATCTCATCTTTAATCTATCCAATCTTCATTTTCTAAGCCGCTATAGTCTTCAATAAATCCTTATCAATCTATTAGTTTATGCTCGCTCTAGTCGATGAATATTAAGTTACTCGTTTGCTGTCGCTTTAAATAAGATTTTTATCATTTTCGAATCTATTCTCTGCGTTTTGATTAGAACTACTCCTCTTTTTACCAGAATCATTTCCATTTAAACTTTTATTCTCTTTTTTATTAATTGATATTGATTAAAGTAGCTAAGAAGATGTCTGTGGCTGGATATGTCTAACTTATTAACTCCCTGAAGATGTAAGTTTACCTCTCTTTTCTTTATTTTTCTTTGCTAATGAAGCTAATAATTTTTATTAAATTAGTGCTTATATATCTATTAACTCATTTCCCTTCTTTTTAGCTACAGTATTTTCAAGAATGAAATCCTTATTAGCTGGTTTGTTTCTAGGCAATCCTCCTTTTAAGACTAAGAATTTAAAAATCGTTAGCTTAAATAATATAAGAGATGAAACATAAATTAATATAATATCCTTTTTTACTTTATTCTCCGAAAAGATTCTCTGTTGAAGAATCTTAGGCATAGCTAAGGTTCAAAGCAACTCCCCTGTCAGATGAACCACTTGAAAATAATTAACTTGAAGTATTTGTCTCTTCAGCACTTCCTAATTCAATTTAATTTTCATCTGCTTTTCCTGAAATGTTTACCCCTGATGATTTAACTAATTCAGATCTGTTACCATTCAAATACGTCTACGTTAATAGATCACCTTGACTCTTTGCTTTTATTACTGATATTTCATCAGGTAAGATATTCTATTATGAAGATGTATTTTTAAACTATTTCTTGGATTGATATTTTATTTTTGTTTTGATAATTTCCCTCATAGCATCTGAGTTTGCATCTGAAGCAGCTTAACTCAATAATTATAAAACTGTTCCTTCGCAAGATGGAATAATATTGTTATTCTCGTCTACTAGACTAGCTAACTCAGAGGAATATCCTTATTTTTCAAGCATATCCAAGATAATATCAATTGGATCAAATTCAAACTTCTTGGCAGCAAGTTTTATTTATTTTTCCATTAACTAACTCTATTACGTAATGCCTTTTGTCAGCGATTAACTACTAGGTATATTAGTTATGTTGGTAATATCTTCTGCTTTTAAATTCTGAGACAATTATGATTTTTCTAAAACCTTTTTTGATTCAGCTCTTTCTTTCAATCTTTACTGTATTTATTCTTGCAACTTAGTAGAATCATTAATAAATGCACTGATACTTTCCTGAAAATATGAGATTTATTCTTAAATAACAATCTCAGGCATTTCTACTTCTTCTTATTCCTCCTTGCAATTCTCCACAAAAGTGTTGTCACAACGTATTGAGCTTGCATTTAAATCTCCCTTAAAAAATTGAAAAAAACATAAACTTTGAGTTTGATTTTTAGAAATCACTCTATTCATCTCTTATTTTTACAATATTTCTCGATGAAGCACAACGTTATTATCTTCTTTTTATTATCGGAGACAATTTTATTTATCCTATTTTTGATAAAGCATTCTCCTATGCTTTTACTGGTTATTTTAGATGAAAACTAGACTAACTTGGGAATGTCAATAATTTAGGGTTAAAATCGATACTTTCTTCAATTCCATTTCTCGTTGTTAAAGAATTAAATCGAAGAAATTCGTTCTATGACAAAGATTAAAACTTTCTTTTGTTTGTAGTTTCCGTTGCTATTCTATTCGAGCTTGCAGCTTCTTGGACATTATTCTTAATCTAAAATAATCTTCTCTAGACATCTAGTTAGCTCGTTAACTCATTTAGTCTTTATCTTCTCTCATTGACTATTTCTGTTTATGTTGTAAGCAGTTTAAAAATTATGAACATATGCAACTTTTTTAGGAAATAAAATTCAAAATGTTTTTATTCTTACTCTTGAAATCAATGTAATCTTTTGAAGTCATTATCATTATTCCATGCTTAGTTATCCTGGATATTATTGAATTTATAAAAAACTCTTCTAATTCTAACTTTCTTTCTCCTTCTTATCCTTCTCCCTAATCAGCTTTAGATGAATTGTACTCTAAACTGAGAATATTCACTTTATTTTACACATTTCTTTCCTCTAATTCTTTAGAAATTTCACACTTATTAATTTTAGCTTCATATTCTTCTATGATATTAGTATAAAATTCAAGATTGTTGAAGCTATGCTCCATCACTAATCCTTGGATATCTAATCGTTCTTTGATGATTTCCTGTGATCGATTGAAGTTATAAAAAAACGACTAGTTTCTAACCTTGCTCGTAGAATTTGAAGCATGGAAACATGTTGAAGAAGGAGTCACTATCCCATCTAAAATATCATCATTAATCATAGAAACAGGAACGTATTAAGGTTTATTATCCTATTTCTCTTCATTGTTACTCAAACTTTCAGTTCTTTTATGACGTTCTTTCTTAATTATCTTAAGTTTATGATGATTCTTCATATACATTCTTAGATAATGTTTAAATAAATCAATATTCTTCTTCCCTTGAAAACCTATGAAAAAAGTGTATTAACAACAGTTTAGAGCCATATCATTGATCATGATTATGTTAGCTTACCTTCTGAGTGAAGACTAACAAAGTCTTTTTTCTGATGAAGTGGAAAAGGGAAATCTAAGTAACTATCTAGACCTAAATAAGGCTCTTTTTAATTTTTAGTAGATCTAGGAGTTCTAAAAAAGACTTCAGTATTAGCTTCACTTTTAGAAAAGACTCTAGGAGGTTATATTACACTCATCTATTCAGGATGTATTCCTAGGGAAAAAAATAGCTAAAATATAATAATAGTTTTCGTGTAAATTGGTTACTAAGATCATTTCGCTCATTTTATTTTTTAGGCTAAGAAAATCTGTCAGTGCTTGGAAGATAAATGCCAGTAGAACTGTTGTTCTAAGTGAGACTCTTTGCATTTCTATCATGTTTGTTTAAAGTTGGGAGCTTCAAATAGGCCATTGTTTCTCTAAAATAATTAGAAGATATAAGGTTTTCAAAAAATTAAAAACAAAAACTAAACGATTTTAATAACTAACCTTGTGAAATCCATTTTGAATGTCTAGTTAAGCATAAGAGGAGAGTTACTTGAAATATTGAAAGGTTAATTGTTTTTCTCTGTTGATATGCGTTTTCTGTAAGATAATATAAATTTAAACCAATGCATCTATTGAGAAATAAAAAGAACATTTACAACTTAAAAACCTTCCTTATGAGAAAGGAAGAATTAGCCCTTTTAGAAGATTCATTTTGTCTGGACTTTTGGATAAAAAAATAATCGCTCCCTCCTGAATTGAAAGCAAGTTCTTTTTCCTTGGATAGTCCTTTTATCATTTTCTTCTTTGTAACTTTTCACTCTTAATTTTGCAAATCGGCTAATTTGATCAACTAAACAATATTAAACTCTCCTTAAATCATCAAGTAGGTTCCTGATAATGTTTAACAGTATTAAATCAGTTTTTATTTACTTGGTCTTAAACACAGCTTTTCGTTTCTACCAGTAAATTCTACTTCCCCCCAAAGTTTCAAAAAATATTCCCTTTCAAAGAAGACTTATTTAAAATCAGAGATTATTCAACCTCGTTTTCTGTATGCCTAATAAGCAAAAGCAAATATGTTAGGTGGATGGAAGTTTTCAAAATAAACTAATATTTTTTCAACAATATTAAAGAGATAAATAATAATAATAATTAGGTAAAATAGATTTATAATCTTTTTAATAATCATTCCCCTTCCTTAGTACCATTTCTTAGATTAAAAAAACAATTGCGAATTAAATTGTCCTAAAACACTTAAACAGTCATTTTTTCTTAGTAAAATTTTTTGCTTAAGAATTCTGAGTTCTTATTTGGGATATAATTCAGTCTAAAACAAGAAATTTAAA
>Ga0302285_10002074_pt1 | contig 11218 bp, 6 predicted proteins | sample III_Fen_E2_2_FD_200455 | JGI IMG/M metagenome (GOLD analysis project Ga0302285, IMG submission 200455) | Peat permafrost microbial communities from Stordalen Mire near Abisko, Sweden - III_Fen_E2_2 | ecosystem: Environmental > Terrestrial > Soil > Wetlands > Permafrost | place: Sweden: Abisko...
AATAAACACGAGAAGAATGTCCTGGTGGGAAAGTCTATTCCCCACCAAGAGCTAGATCTAACTAGCGAGTCTCTTCATCGAAGATCTTGATCTAAGAAAGAGTTTTTGAAACTGCCTTTATTGGATTGGAAAACAAATAAATTAGAAAATATGGATTTTTACTATTTTATCATTGAGGTTCATTTACCCTAACAGGCCAAAACTATTGTATCGTAATAATAAATTAAGAGTAAAAAGAGAAGAAGCGTTGATAGTTATTTTCCTCACATTTTTCAATAAGTAAATAAAGTGCCAGATAAATAATAGTCGCTATCTTTTGTTATATATTATTCCTTATTTAAAGTGAACATCCTTGAATTGCATTATGAATTTTGTGGGAATAAAGAAAATCTATTTAATCTATTGAGTTTTTTTAACTATTCGAAATTTATCCTTTGTGCGACATGCCTGAAAGGTAAACTTATGATGAAATAAGCTTAATACTATCTCACTTCCCTGATGTTCTCTCTTAGTTTAAATGATAATTTAATAAATTCTTAGATGCTTTTACTTTATTTTTAGAGAAAAAAAGTGATTTTTGAATGATATTCTTGTCTTTTCCCTGACTTCTTATGTTTTTTAAGCAAGCTAAAAATCTAATTTGATATGATTGAATTTCACCTAAAAAATATATTTAAATGTATCTCCCGCGCTAAAATTTTTATTTTTTTAAATTATATGGTTTAGCAATAAGTAAAACCAAAAATAAATATATTTATTTCAGCAGCACCATAATCTTGAGAGCAGAAAATAAATAAGAAAATTGAAAAAATAATACTTTTCTCAAAAATTCCCTTGTTTTTTTTATTTTCCCCCCTCTTTTTGACTTTATCTCAATGGCTTAAGCGTCATTTTGGATTCATTGCTGTTTTAGTGAAAGAATTATATCTATTTTAATACCTTTCTTAAGGGATAAATCAGAGAGGAAAATACAATCAGGCTTACATCTGTGAGTTGGTTAAAATAATAAAAAATAATTCACAAGATATCAGAGGAATTACAATTGCCTGGAATAAATCAATATTTACAAGAAAGAGATAAAAACAGAAAACCCGAACAAAACTAATTTATAAAAATGGACAATTTCAGTCTCGACGCACCAAATAAACAAAATTACTATGAGGTCTTGGGCTTGCAGGACAATAGCACACGAGATTAAGTCATCTAAGCCTTCAGAAACATTACGCAGGTTTGGCAACACAGATAGATGAATATTAAATTTTTTCAAGAGAGAGAATGATTTAGTGAAATTGATGTTTATTTTGTTTGGATGTTTACACAGCTTTATATCGATGGTTAGACTCATGAATAAGAAACTGAAGCTGAGACAATGCCAACGAGTCGATTCTAACAATCATGTGAAGCACTATTAGGTAAAGAAAATCAATCAAAATGTAAACTAAAATATTTTGATGTTAACAGTATTGAGAGATGGAACACAAGGAGACAAACTGCTTGACTTTGAATCCTTCGAGAAAGCTATTGTTTCAGGTGGATATGCTGCCATTAAGGGGGATGTAAGCATATCAAACAACTTTTTATTTGATTTTTTGAACATGTAAAATTTGAGATTAATATGATTTTTGTACTTACTATTTAGGCTCTATTAAACCTATTTTATAAATACGTCAAGACTGTGGCTCCAACCCTCCAAAAATAAAGTTCTTCTCCAGCTGATACATCTCTCAAAGGATCACTTTATGTAAAAAATATTTTAAAAATAAACGAGAATCAAAGGAATATTTAGTAAAAATGTATGTTTATTTCCAAAATGTGCAAAAATTATGCGAGCTTTTTATGATTAAATAAAATCTCATTTCCTTTCTGCTTCTTGAAAATAATGATATTTATTTGCGGGTAATTTTGTTTTTTCTTATTAGAAAAGTCAAACAGACGATAATTACATATCAGATAAAGGTAACAAAAAATACTTAGAACTTTTTTAATCAGAACAAAGAGACAAATCAAATAGAACCAATTTCTAATTTTTTTCTGTTTTTTTTTTCTTCTCCCCATTCATAACAAATAGACTTAGAATCCGATTCTGGTTCTGAGATAAGTGAAGATGAAGACACCAATGAAAAGACTGACTCAGGTGATGATAATAAACCCTTTGATGCAGATAAGAAAGACAATGAGTTTAGATCTGAAGATTTTGTTAACTTCGCGAATATGGATCCATTCTCCAGTATGCTTGGTGTACAAATAGAAGAAGATCCCAAGGATAATAAGAAATTTTAGAGTTTGGAGAAATTCGCATCGAGAAGTGTTACTTTCATCAGTGGTAAAACAAAAACAATTGGTTAAAAGTGTGATTATTTGAAAAATCTTATTTATATATTTTTAATGTTTAGATGATAAAGTGAAGTGCAATCTTTGTGAGGATGTGATTGACTAGGATGAGCTTGTTGAACATCTAGAAGAAGATCACGATGATGAGTTCAAAAGATTCAAAAAAGGTAAATTTAGTTTTTAATCATTTTCTGTATTTGATCATGAATCTGTTAAAAAAGACCAAAAGAAGAAAGCCTAAACAAAGAAGAGCATGCTTAGCGCAGGGAGATGAATGGGAGCTAAATTAAGTAGAAAGCAGCATCTTCATCTTCATACACCAAAAGGAACTACTTTCCTCATTTATTCTTTAAAATATATATATAATATAACTTTCATATTCTAGATCTGTGCTGATATTTATTGCATCTGATATATTTTTATATAATCGATTTGAAATTATCTTACTTACGCAATTAAGCAAAAATAAAGGATATTATCTCTGTTTGTATCTTTAACTTGAGAGAGAATAAGAATATTAGGTTGTAGAGTATTTTATCTATCTTATAAATGTAAGTGTAGGCAAAAAAAGTGAGTGAGGAAATTTACAAATAATAGCAGAGTTTCTTAGAAAAGAAGGCTTCTTTTTACATTAATTAGATTAATTGAAGCAACTGTAACAAAAGAGAGATTTAGAACAGATACAAGAATAGATTCATTTTCAGAAATTGCTTTGTTTGAGGTATTGCAACAGACTATTTTTTTGAAAAAGATATAAAATGACCTCTAATTACTGACATTATTTAGATGTTAAATTATTCAAGGGGGTTGATTTATATTCATTTTCGTTATTTGTGTATTTCTTCATGGGGATATCATTTCTTTTTCGCTTTTCTACCTTCTTTTTCTGTTTACTCTTTTGAAGAGATTGAAATTAGTCTTTTAATACATCATTCAATTTGATTTTTTTGTCCCCATCACTTATTTTACTAGTCATATTAATAGTTTTTTAAATATCTCAATTATTTTTCAACTTTGCTTAGGATGGCATTTAAGTAGTCCTTCAACCCAAGGGATAAGATCAAGAATCTTAATCATCCCTTCTAAATTTACTGTAATTTGATTTGAAAAGGGTAATAACGAAATACTCAAATATTAAGAAGTTACAAGTAATAAAAACAGCTAAAAACCTCTTTTTAATATAGAAAAATGGAAAAAGCTCCCCCCCTTTTGAAGTTATAATAAGTAAGTAGAGTTTTCAAAGAGATGCTCAATGAAAGTTTTTCTGAAATGGTGATGAGTCATGAAATCACATCTAAAAGGGAGGAAGTAGAAAGTGATTATCGCTCATATGAAAGCTAGCATGCTGCTGAATTGATTTGAATTTTTCAACTCTGTGTATTATCTTGAATTATGTTCTTTTTATCTTTACCTTATTAGATTACTTCCTGATCTTAATCCAACTCCTACTGCTGCTAGATATTATTAACTATGTAGTTTGCTGGTTAATGATGTCCGTGTGTAATTGTCTTGGGATTATTATTACTTTTAGGATCCGAATTCTTTTGAGTGTCTCTTTGAAATGTTTTGAATCCTTTGCGGAGAAAAGTAGAAGTAATTGCAAACACTATTGTGTTTTGATGAATCTTATTCATTTTCATCTCGATCTATCGCTACTATTGCTGTTTGAGTAGCTAATCATGATCAGCTCTGCAGTTTGGACATGTTTTATTCAATTCTACCCATGACTTGAGACAATTTTTATGGAACGAACTCTTGCAGCAGAGCATCTGCAGTACATGTGTCTTTTTATCAATAAACTCTTCCAAACATATCGAGCAAAGTGAATCCTTGGAATCCAAATGAGAAAAGCAAATCTCTTTAGAATTTTCTTTAATGTAGATTTCAGATTCGGATAACTTGAGCTTATCTTTTTGATTTTATCTATTATCTTGATGCGAATGCACGATGCTACTTAACTATTGCGTTCTGCAGATCTTCCTGAAAAGAAGCCTTAAGGGTAGAGTGATTCCTTTAAATAAGTAATATAAAACAGCACCAATGCCGAAAAGAACAAACAAGAACAAAACTACGATTAGTGTTCCAGCTGCTGCGAGAAGATAGAATCCACAATAGCAAGCATGCAGAGCGAAAGATAGAAGACATAGGACTATCAACACTGAGACTTCACCATCGCCATCTTAGAATCCAGTGATTTTGTGCGAAGACATCGATGGATTAATGATGATATACATTGGGATCGCCAGAAGAAGTGAAAGAAGACAATTCATAAGTTTGATAATTTCAAGAAGTCGAGGACATACTATTTTTGAAAAACACGATAGGAAAGCAGATCTAGACAGCTTATCAACATCCCTTATCTCATGGATCTCATCTCGCACAGCCATAAGCAATAGAACAGCGATATTACCATTGTTGAGTTGTTGTTCTTCCGATAGGGAGAGTTTTCGTAACTCAACTAAGATAAACTAAAAGTGCGCGATGAATTTAAATCGAAGTAGAATGCTTATCACATTCAAGCAGCTGCCTATTAAAACTAGGAAATCACTCAGGTAAGAATATTAGAAGACACCCTCAGCTATTCCAAAGTAGGCAATAGATGAAAGTAGACTTAAGGATTAGCATGCAATAATTAATTATTGAATGTGTTTTTAATTAAGAATTTTCTTTTGTAGTGGTTAGGAAAGGGCTTAAAGGTGAATGCATTTCCCTTAATTCCCCATGTGATTCTAAGGGGCTACAAATGGCTAGATACCTTCCTAACCAATTTACTATTCGTCTTCATGGATATGCGTAATTGTATTATCCTTGTTGTTTGGTTCATTATGTGATTCCATTGCCTAACCAGCGAGTCCATGGAGGTTGTTTCGTTCGGGAGCCATCTATTCAGCACTTTCGATGTTTGATGGACCTTGTTTGTTGTTGTTGTTGTGGTTGCTATTCAGTGCATTCTTTTTAGGTTAAAAAAGGATTAAGAAACTCTTAAGAAAAAAGTATTAGAAATATTTTAAAAATTAAGTAGAACACTCATAAAAGGATAGAAACTGATTGCTGGCTGTTAATGGTTGCATGAAATTACATTTACAATTGGAAGATTTGCTAAAGAACCATAGACTAGTCCTAACATATTAGGTATCCGAAAAATCAAAGGTCTATTTGGTGTCTCTTTGTATTTTTTTTCAAATCAAATAAATAAGCTTTTCTGGGGGGATCTTAGCATTTTGGAGTGTTTATCTGATCCCATCAGAGTTAGTGTTATTTTTAAGGCTAATAATTAGAAAATACTGCGGTTTTTGTGTATCCTCTATTAGTTTTGGTGTTAAAGTATTAATAATCTCATTGATTTCTAAAACAAATAATCTTTTTTCCTCAAAATAATAAATTTGAAAAAGCAATTGAGAAAAAACAAATATTCCCTTCAGAAATGCCTTAATTCAACCAAAAAGCCTTGGTTTCTCTCTTCTTCACTCAATTCTTTTTGAGTAAAATGTAGTAAAAGAGAATGATTAATAAATAAGTAATAACAATATTATTAATTTGATTTCTTAATCAAAATTTAGATGCTTGCAAGTGAAAAAATAAGATTAATGAGAAAATGCGGACATTGAAAAGTGATTAGGTTTTAGGATACAATTCAAAGCAATAATAAATATTAAATTAATACATTGACATATCCCTCTCTCCCAATTTAAGGGGCATTTTTTGAAAATGGAGGGGGGAGGGGGGATTTGTCTTCAAGTTTCTTAATCATTAAGTAAATTATCAGAAAGATAGAAAGTGGGGAAAAGCAATTTGTAATGATCTCAAGAATCCTTCTCCCAGATAAATCGAATCTGGATAACGAAATTTTTTAGGTAATTAGAAATATCCTTAATTTTGACTACAGAACTTACACCAACTATGAAATGCAGAAAAAACAACAAACATATCTTTTTCTCATCATCAGAAAGCGAAAATGAAAGCGAGGATGGAAGCGCAGAAAGCAATGATGTAACCATTTGTGCCTGAAGAGTTGACAGCACAAGAACCACCAGCTTTAAACAAGCAACTGGCATCGGCGGGAGCGCAAGCTGAACCATTGACTTAACATCCACCTGCAGTTGAAGTAGTACAAGAAGAGAAGGAACCAGTGCAGACATTTTGATTGCAAGTAGGAGCATTGACAGACTATGTGCAAGCATTGTTGTCGAGAGTACCACAAGTACCAGTGGTAGAGCAGTTAACGGCGTCAGTAGCACAGCCATTTCCAGCCTAGGCTAAAGCGCAATAATTCTTGTTAATAGCACAAGTATTGGTGTTGACAGTGTTGCACCAGGCGTTTTATTCAGGAGCGCATTAGGTGGTTCCTGCAGCAGCTGTGCAGAATGTAGTGAGGGAAGCTTGAGTGGTTGAGCAATCGTAGACCTTTCCAGCAGCGCATTGAGCATTTGCAGCACAAGTAGCGACAACAGTCGAGCAATCAAGAGGTGTGTTTTGGGTGCAAGCGGTACCAGACCAAGCGCAATTAGTTGCAACTGCTCCTGTTGTAGTACATTGAGCTTGGGTCAGACCAGCGCAAATATTGGTGCAAGTATCAACTTCTGTAGGAGTAGAGCAGGGAGCAGCACAACCACCTTGGGTAGCAACACCTTTAGCGCATGTGCCAGTAGGAGTTGTATCGATGGCACAGCTTGTAGTAGTTGTTTTAGTGCAATAAGCTGGAAGATTAGCAAGGCAAGCACCATTGCCGTCATTACAATTCTAAGTAATAGCTGGATTAACATTGCATGTGTTAAGAGTGTAATTACAGTTATTTGCGGCAGTGCAAGTAGCTTGAGCAGTACCAGCGCATGTGGTCTTAAAGGCGCAAGTACTAGCAGTGTATGCGCAGCCATTAGTGGCAGTGCAATCAGTAGGAACTTTAGTGGCAAGTGGGCAAGCATTTATGCAAGTGTCACTGGCTGTAACATCAGTCCAAGAGCAGAGAGAGTTAGCTGCTTAGCACAGATCCTTCTAGTTGTTAAGGAGAGTGCAAGAAGGAGTGGCTGCTGCGAAGCAAGCGAAAATGCTTAAAGCAATGAAGAGCTTAACTTGAGTTCTCATAGTTTATTGATACGTTTGATCTATTCTTTAATTTCTGTTGTTGTTTGTTTTATTTAGATTTTAATTATGGAAGAGGTATCTAGTATCAACTTTATATACCCTTTATTTTTTAATTTTTCATCCCTCAATTTCTTTAGACTCAAACTTCCCCTGGCCTCAGCAGAACGCTCTAGATTCGTGTCACCGGTGTGATTAAATACCACTCATTTCAGCTTTTGGATCAATAAAATCTTTCCCCTCCTCTCTCCCTCTCTCAAAGTATGATAATTTATTCTCTGACGGTATCTGGAGTTTATCTCAGCATATGTCTTTGTATTTTCGAAGCAAAATATGTTCTAGCGAGAATATTAACAAATTGAGAATGTTTTATCTTCTTAACTCGTCATATTTTAAATTTTATTTCTGAAATTTTTAAACCTTCTTCTCTTTTGATTTTCCCAAAAGAAACTGAGAAAAATGCTTCTTTTTTTTTTTACATACCCCCAAACATATTTATCTTAAAAATAGCAGTAATGTGCGATCTTCAAGATAAAGCTCAAGTAAAATTATGATTTTTATCATAAGAAAAGCATTAAAGCTTCAAATCATAGAAAATTTTCTCACCATTTCTCTATTTTGATTGTCTTTTTATGCCATTGCGCTCATAATTATTGGTGGTATCCAATATTAAATCTTTCCAAAATAGAGGGATTTAATCGTAAGAAAGTTGAATTACAATAGTAATTTTATAATTCCTTCCTTCCTCCTTCTCTCTAAGCCCAGATGGATGATATTCAGTGTAAGTTAAATATTTGGATTTGATTGGTTTTTAAAAATTTAGAGAAAAATTTTTCTAATAATAAGCCAAATTTAAATAGGTTTTTATTTTCACAGAATTTGATGCTCTGACACTTACATGTATGTTTATGTAAAAAGCTTCATAATATCAATCGATTGAAGAAGAATTTCTGTACTTTTAAAAAAATTGAGTATGATACCAATGAAATGAACTACTATTTTTTTTTTTTTGAACTGAGGATGACGCGCGGAAATTCCCTCAGAAAATTATTAGCCCTCCCAGATAATTCTTGATTACCTCCAACTCAATGCATCTGATTGATTGATTGATTGATGGATTATTGTCTCCTATAAATGATTACAATTTCGTTTAATTATTTGTTTGGGTTGATCGATTTGGCTTTATGAATTGTTGAAGAATATCTATTCATTTTAATAAAGCAGTGAGAGTCAAAAACTTTTAATTTTAAATGTTGTTCTCAATAGGCATAAATACACAAATATCTATTAACTCCTGAGTATGTTGTATGGTTCTTGCAATAAGTAAATTATAAGAAATGAGGGAATCATAATAATAATCATCATTTTTGTTTTTTATTTATATTTTTGTTGTAATAAAAAAATAAGGGAAATTTTTCTTAGAACATCATCCAAATATGGCAACTAAAATAAAGCCTCAAGCAAAGAAAACTACCCCTCCGAACTAAAAAAAATAATTTGTTTATTGAGTACATCCAAACATTAACAATACATTCAACATTCAATATATACTTAGCTAATATTGTTTCTATCACATGCTTTTCAGCTTAGCCATTAAATCTTCAATGTTTGTTTCTTCTCTCTCTTTATCCGATATTTCATTGGGTTATTACGCAGATGACGCTGTGTTGTTTTCTTCAGCATTGGATTCTTCTACAGTCTCAATACCCCATTCATTTTCAGATGGCTCATTTGCTTTCTCAAAAGCAGCTTTTGCTTACTTTTTACGTTCTTCTAACCTATCAAGCACTCGAAGTTCTGGAGATAGAGCTTATTTTTCAGCTTATCGTTTTAAGCAGTAGACTTCCTTGCAATCACTGTTGGGTTTGATCATGTAATTTGAGAAGAAATCGACTCGAGCGTTGTATGCCAACACAAATGCAAGTTCACCGAAATCCAGGAGAAACTTGAGTGCATTCTACGCCAAAAATCCAGCAGTAATACCCATTGTCGTTGGGAGACTTGCTGCGCAGACACCTTCTCTTTTAATTAGATGCTCATTGCTTTCGATGACAGCTAGTGGAGTTGCACAAGCAAAACAAGCGGTCTCTCCAGGAATCATAATCTAAATGTGAGCGCTCATCGCATCTTCGCTCACACCACTTTCAAACCTTTGAAATCAAGCGGAAATTCTTGGTGTTAATTCGTTCAAGAAGAGTCATATTTTTGTAAGCTTACCAGATTTAGTCGAGTTCATTGCAAGCAGTGTTGATAGCCATACGCGCAGCATAGTTATCCACGCATGAAAGCACAAGATTTATTTTTTCTCCATTTTTTCCTCCTTTATTGATTCGATCCAAGAGGTGCTCAAATCCATCTATTTTTGAAGTGGACCATAATCAGTTAAATTATCGCATAACATTTTTGTGATACTTTGCAAATCAATTTAACATCTTTTTACCATTTGTTGTGATATTCATATTGTAAGCTTCAATAATGATTTCTGGGTTGATGGAAGATAGTGTCTCTTGAGCTGCTTTAACTTTGGACAATCCAACTTACTAAGGAGTGTAAAACAATCTAACATTTAGAAATAAAAATTCATTAAGTTTAATCTAAAAAAGCCTCGTAATGCCAAATAAAGAAGCGACTAAAACATTCGAAAGGTTAGTTTACCTATTCATGTTAGCTAGCTCAACTTTGTCATAGTCATAAATGATAAGTTTTCCGAGTCCACATCTTGTGAGCATTTCCGCGAGCACAGAACCTACCCCGCCTACACCAACAACCAAAACAGAGCAATCTCTGATTTTCTCATAATTATTCACAACTCCCATGCGCTTCAAAGCCATCAGACGGCTACAATAAAATAAGTTAAATGAATTTATGTATGCCTGTGGGGAGAATAAGCTTTTACCTATATGGATTATCGTCCTTCACTTCCTCACTCATTCCTTTGTATTTCTGATACTTCTCTTTGACATGAGTGTTGATCTTGTCATTAAGTTTCTGTCTTTGCTCAAGCAATTCCTGTAGTTCTTTATCGCTATCCATTTCTGCTGTTTTGATTATTCTTCGTATTAATTGTTTCAGTACAATTAATTGTTGTGTTTATCTTTTCTTTAAAATACTTGCTACTAAAAACAGACTCAAAGAATCAATCTTACTTTTCATAAAAATAATCAAATAAACAAAAAAAAGAATATTTAGAGGCATCCATTAGTCAATGTTTCAATAATGAGGTGTATTTTTCTTTAATTACGAAAACTATTTAGCATCTTAAGTAAAGATTAGTTGAAGAGCTTTCAGATTAACAGATGAATAACTGAGATTTTGATTCATGAACTTACTGAAAGAAAATAGAAAGAAATATGCAAGTTATTCAATTCATTAATTCTAAGACATTAATCTCTTTGACGCTTTATTAGTTTAGTAATGGTTACTAGTCTTTATTATTGTTTGATTACTCTTCTGAATTGTTTTAGAGAATAATTTATAATTTTAATTGCTAGAGATAATTCCAAAAATAGCATATTGGTTGTCTATGGTAGAATCTGAATTTTATTATTTTAGCAAATATTCTTATTAAATTGCTATCACTTGCAAAGTACTTCAAGTCAATCCAAATGAACACATAAAAACTTAATTGTCTTGTCTTATGGCAAAAGCAAGATAAGTCTTTTGATTCTATTCCTAACTAATAATCTAAACTCATCATTCAGAAGGCTTCTCGTCGAGTAGTAGAAGGCATTATCAATAGCAATCGTAGAATTATTTTCCCAGAAAAACGAAATAGTAGTCTTCATTAATTGCATCTTTTACCCAAGGG
>Ga0302285_10002075_pt1 | contig 11218 bp, 3 predicted proteins | sample III_Fen_E2_2_FD_200455 | JGI IMG/M metagenome (GOLD analysis project Ga0302285, IMG submission 200455) | Peat permafrost microbial communities from Stordalen Mire near Abisko, Sweden - III_Fen_E2_2 | ecosystem: Environmental > Terrestrial > Soil > Wetlands > Permafrost | place: Sweden: Abisko...
ATTTTAATAGTAACAAAAAGGGAATGCATCTTAAGGTGATCATTTTTCAGTGGCTAGATAATAAGCAGCTGGTAATTTATTAACTGTTAAGCATGAAGAAGAGAAATTGAATATTAATAAACAAAGAGATAATACAGTACCCATTCCATTAATCACTGGAGATCCTTCGAATTAATAAGCTTCTGTTTGAACGATTTTTCAAGATTTTCAATCTTATTATCTCTTTATTCTTGAACTTTCGTGCAATATGTACAAATTTTATTTTGTATGAATTGATTGTTTTGTCATTTAACTTGGTTTTAAAGAGAAAACATAAATTGAATTATTTGTTCTTTGTTGTTTTTGTTTCCTTCTGAATAATCGTTTAGATATTATTGTTAATATAGGACTCAGTTTTTTAAGAAACTTTTTAGTTTTTTTTACAAAATTAGAGACCTAAAAAATGTATTTATCTTATTAGTATATGTTTAAATAATTATGCTAAACCAAAGATATTTAAATGGTTTGTCAATAAGCAAGTCAAAAAATAATTATTTTGAATAATTTTTGTAAATAATTCTGATAAGATAAAGCATAATAATAACGAACTCTTTAAAATCGAAGGCAGCATAATTAGATTTTATGTCTAATTGGGAGGGAGAGAAGACAAATGTAATTTCAAGTTTTAAAATATGACATTCACAAATAATTAAATCCATAAAATGACTGCCTCTCTTGCTGTAAACCCAAAAATAACAGCAATCAAAAGTCATAACTGCCTTAGATTATAATTATTAAAAATAAACTGTTCATTTTTGAGCCCAAGGCAACTCGAAATATTAAGGTGTTTTCAATGTTTATTAATGAAATATTCTTAAAAAGATTATTTTGAAGACAACGTACTTTTAAATGTTTTAAACTGGAAACTCCTACTGTTGAACTTTGATATTTTTGATGCTGTTGTAATTTCGGAGCTCTCAAAAATCAGAATTATACAAGGCCTCAACCATTGATGTATTTCCTACAGAAAGAAGCTCTGCTATTTATTGTGGATTATTTAAAAAACTAACAAAAAGATTTTCTTCCCGCTGCAAAAATAAATAAACAAAAATATTGAATATCTTTAATTATCAAATAAAATCTTCAACTAATTAAAAAAAAACGCTTCCCTGTGTTGAGTCTGATTTATGCATGACTCTGATTGAAATCTCGAAAATACGATCTAATAATTTAATATTTTCTCTTTGATGAAACTATTGTTTCTATAGCTAACGAAATTTCTTTTAAATTTGAAAAGTTAAGTTGCTTTTTATGGTTTCAAAAGCTAGAAACAAATAAACACCACTTAAATCAGAAGAAGTAAACCTAAAGATTATGATAAATTGAGGTGTTTTTTGGGTAAACCTAGGGAAAATACGAATTATATGTTTCCTACCATCTTGGGGATTTGGGGGGAATCTCAAAAATAACAAAAACAATTCTCCTAAGACTATTCAAGAAATAGGAAAGAGAGAGAAGATATATTGAGAAAGAGAGATAATGGACCTGGGGAAGTAAATCTTTCAGCGGTTGCTCCAGAGCTTCTCTGAAATCAGCTTCTCTATCTTTGAGAAGGCAAATAGGCCTAAGAAACTTGGTGTGTGTCTGGTTTTAATAAGATTCTATTTTTTATTTCAATGTCACTTTTCGGCGCAATACGCTGAGGAGCCAAACATAGCTCTTAGGTTATCTCTTTCGTTTCTGTTTCTCTTCAAGAAGTTGCAAGATGGAGCGTACCAAAGAAGTCAAGAGATTGCTCTGTATTTTTTCTTGGCGTTGAATGGTTCTATGGCCTTCTATTATTTACTCAGAATGGTTCTCAGAATGAGAAGCAGAAAGCTTCATTAAACAGCTTCGTTTAGTTTTTTCGATATTTGCTTTTATGTTTACACCTATGCCTTGAGTATTTCATGATTGGTTTCGATGTTTTACCCATTTGTAAGGCTTGATTCGCCTAATATTTTATTTCATTTTCTCCTTTTTTTTCTTCTGTTCATTGTCTTCCCTTCAAATTCTCAGTTTCCTGTTGAATTTCTTAATTATTGAGGGAGATAGGATCAGAAAGATATACTTATTTCTCACAATAATCATAGAGATTAATAATTATCTTTGATTTCCTGATGAGATTGCTATGAAAGAGCAGAATTATTCTCAAGCGATCGAAAATCAAAAGCAAAAATATATTCTTTGTTATGTTTTTTTCTTCTTTCAATTTAGAAGTGTTTCATTTATCTCATTCATAAACATTCTATCATGCTTCTTTTCTGCAAATTAAAAGAACATCTTTGCTTTAACTAAATTTATTCTCACCTCATTTTCTCAGTTAACCTTGAAAAACAATTAGATTATTACTTTCTTGTCATAAAATAATTATCTAACAGATTGCTCTCGTTCTTTTTTCAATTACTTTTAAGAACTAAACTGATTTTGCAGTTAGAAATTCGCTGTATTGTAAGTGATATTAAATGGAATCAACAGACTAAGTTGAGCAAGTTGCCATAAAGGTTAATTAAATAAATTATGTTATATTGAAACTAAATTGTTTCTTGCTGCAAATTGACTTCTTAATTTCACATGATAAAAAGATTGGTAAGAAATATTTGTGCAAAACGTTAATAAAGATAGAGAATAATAATTAAAACTAAATAATAATGGTAGCCCTCCAGTTGTATTACCAATTTTATTATATCAAATGCTAAAGAAGTTGTTGAAGTTCCATATGTTGTTCCATAAACGATTGTTGGTTATGTTACAGTAGATTTTAACAAATAAACAGACGAACCCAAGGACAACTAATAAAGAACTAATATCATTTTTATCTTTTTGCCTTTTTTTATTTTACTTAAGTGTTTTGAGAGTCGAAGGATTGTATTTAAAAATGATTCTTTTCGAAAGGAATGAGTTTAAACAAATTGAATAAGAAAAAATAAACTAATGAAATAACAGTTTTACTCTAATGATCGTATTAAGCAAAACGTGGCAGCTTATTTGTTTTAAATTTTTATTTTTATTTCTAGAAAGCATAACCTGCATTCTACTATTATTCTTCTTTTTTTTTACCCAAATTTCCTTCATCACCTTTCAAAAATAATACCATTTTTTTACATCAGCTTTCAAGATATTATCACATACTAATTTCTAATCAAAGAACTCCTTGATTTAATCACAAAGAGTTTACACAACTAAACCAACTTCAATCGAAAAACTGTTATCGAAAACTGTGTATCTTAGAGTACCGTAAATCTTCTCTCCTCTATTTTTCTTACATCGATTCTTTTCTCAAACGAAATTAATGAAAAATTTGATGGAGATAGATATCTTTGAACACAATAGAATAATTAATACCTCCCCACTTTCCACTTTGCATGAAATTCAAATCACTTTAGGAGCGACTTTTTCCTACACCTGAATACTGCTTTAGTATTAAAGAAAAGCATCATTCCCTTAAAATAATTTTTTAGATTAATTTATTTTTTACTTTGCTCTTTTTCCAGAAGATGTGTTATCTGTGATATATTAAGTTCTTTTTGTTTTTTTATTATTGATTAATAGACATTGTAAATTTGAATGAGCTGAGGAAAAGAATAATGTCTTTAATTCTTGAAAGAAAAGTTAAAAAATAATTAACTTTAAATTATTTTGATTTCGAGAGAGAGAAAACAAATTTGTACGAAATTAAAGTAGACATTCCTTTGGTTGCGCTGAAAAAAATCGAACTAAATTAATAAGTCTGCTGAGGCTTGTTGATAGCAGATTTGGGGGTGATTTACATAAGGAGAAGAGAGAAAAAAGAAGAAAGTTTGAGAAAGAAAAAAAAGGAAATTTAGATGAGCAAATTCAATCCATTAGTTTAAATAATTCGGGCATGGCTATCTATTGTCATTATCAAGAAATAAGCATATTTAAGCTAACAGCATTGTGGCATTTTATCAAGCACCGACGGCTTTAAACAATTGTTAAGTTTTTGATTAGGTATTTTATTTTGGTGACTATTACTTAAAAGTGTGCTTTATCCACTAAAAACGTGGAAAATAGGCGTAAAAAATAAAGGAAATAGATAAAAATATGATAAGACTATGCTTATGGCAAAGGAGAAATGCTAGATTATATGAATGAATACATGTTAAACATAAGAAATTTCTTCTCTCCGCAAATTTTTTGATAAGATAAAGAAGAAACAAGGCGTAATGAGTTATGCATAGTTCACTGATCATTTTAGATTAGCTTTTCTCTTTGAGGTTCTTCTTTGAAAGCTGTAAAAATATGTTTTTATTCCTTCTCATTTTAGGAATTTGGAGAGCCATTAGAAGCCTTCAGCATAGCCCATCTTTTTTGAAACTGAGCACATGAACAGCTCCACAGGCCTTCCATCTATTTCAGTAACTTTTTCAACTCCGAATTGTGAGTTGTTTGCAAGACCGAAATTCAACCTAAGCTCATCTTCAGAGGCAGCTCCCGGAATATCAATTTTGTTTCCAAGAATGACAATGGGCACCTTTTCGAGTTCTTTAGTACCAGTAATTTTGAAGAATTCCTTTTTCGATTCTTCAAATCTCGCTTTGTCAGAGCTATCAACTAAGTAAACAATGCCATCGATAGAGGCAAAGTAGTTTTTCCATGTTTTTCTCACTGCTTCGTGGCCACCAAGATCAAATGCTTTGAAACGCACATTTCCTAGTACTAATTCTTCAGTATGTGAACCTAAAGTTGGGTCATGCTAAACAAGTCTTCCGTCTTTCAGTCTTCTTAACAGGGTAGTTTTTCCTGCGTTATCAAGTCCCAAGAAGAGAATTTTTCCGTTCTTCTTGTAGAGCCCGAGGTACCCAAGCATATTCTTGAAGAAGTCAAAGATAAACATTTCTTTAAATTTACTTTTTTTGATTTCTCTATGTGATTAAAATTCTTTCGTGGTTTTATTCCTTTTCCCACTTTTTCTAAGATTATTTCCTTTTTTGTTTTAAAAATCAAAGACTTAACCTTAACCTCTGTTTGCCTTCTAATTTGAATAACCCCGTGGAGAAACTCCGGTCCTCCTCTCAAGTCAATTCCTTTTTATGATTTCTGCTCAGCTAACAAGGCTAAACTTAAAAAAAAGGGTTTGCCAGAGATCGACACGTATTTTCTGATAAAATCAATCAGGAATGACTCTCTTCTTGAGTATTGATATGAAATTAAGTTAATTTGCTAAAAATCTGTTATTTTTTTTATCCCAGAAAGTCTACGCGTTCAATCTATTATTTTTCTTCTTTTCTTTCTCTATCACAACTAAATTGATAGTTAACCAAGGGAAATTTGTAAACCAACTTTGAATGCCCTATTTATTTAAGAGGTTATGTACTTTAGTTATCAAATCTCAAATATTAAATTAACAAATATTATTTCAAACACATTTATGTAAAATAGCAAATAAGGAGATTAATTATGAATTTTAAATATTTGTAAGGTTACGTCAATTCCTCCTATGGATGGAGTCAACAACGGGCTTACATTATTAAACTCTTTTAATATTAAAAAGCTCTTAATATCTTGAACATTTCCATATCTTCGATTTTTGAATAACATTCCACTTAATCACATTTATTCATTTACAATGACCTTCATTTGGGGTGAGAATTGCCTTTTTGGAAGTTATTTCTAAGAAATATCTCCAATTAAAAACATCAAAACGAGGAGGTAAGAACAAGCGAAATAGACTCTTTTTATCATACATAACACTCCGCCAAACCAGCTCAGATGAAGCTTACGGAACTGTCGATTGTTACATAAGTCAAAAAGAAATTATAGAATTGGTACATTTCAGAAACTCACACGCTTCTCAACTCTTTCGACTGCCCAAAATGGTTCAGTATTCTTCTGATAATGTGCTCTTAGTATGAGATCTTCTAATTTAACTTCAACAAGGAGTACTATGAAAATCAACTAAATCTAACATAGTATTCAATCAATAAAAATCTCTCCTATTTTATCCTAGACTACTGGGATAAAGACTTAATCGATGCGATATTCTTCACTACATTCAATATTTCCATCATCCTCTGTGCATACATTATGATCATAGCTACTCTGTTCTTTTTTGGAAAGAAAATACCAAACATTACTCTTTTTACAATTATTTTTAAGATCTATCCATACGTGATCTTCATTCCTTCATTCTATTCTAGTTTATGCTCAACTGAATCATACATTGTCGTAGCTGTGACTAACATGACTCTCAGCTTTTTGATAAGTAAATACTATTCAATATCTTCTAATCAAATAATTTCTAATGAAAAAAATCATAAATTTAATTTTCAAATTCTTTAAGAGCGTTTTACAGGGAAACATTACAGTTTTTTTGGCTTAATTTTTAATTCTTTTAATAATTTGATCTTTTTGAATAATTGCTATTTACCTAAATGCTATCTGTCTATTCTTGTGATTTTTCTTTGAATTTTTTTTTGTTACAAAGGTTTCTATGTGACTTCGAATGATTTCGATTTTCGATTTCTTTCAGCAGATTTTCTGGCCAAGAGAAATGCATCCAAAGAAATAGTATTTTTGCTCTTCTAAACACTTGCGTTGATCTTAGTGAAGTATGCTTACGATGTGATCCTGCCTTTTGTAGGATTCAGTTATAATTTTATAAAATTGATATTCCACTTCTAGACCCATCCATTCGCAGATTTTCAAATGGAAAAAATCGAATTCGGATTGACTTCTCTAAATTTATGTCTCTCGATCATATTCATGATCGGATAAGCTTTTACTTCGAAATTCGACTATTGTTTAATGATCATAATCTTCACTCCAATAGGTATTGCAGCTGGAATAGGGATAATCCATGCTAGAATTACTTATTTAATTGATACCTTTGGAGGATAATCTATTCTCTTGAATTAAAGGGAACAGACTAAATCCATTTAACTACAAGAGATCGATTTATATTTAAGGCTTCTTTATTCCAAAGTCAAATGTTCTCCGAAATTCTATTTAACTTCAAAATATACTATTTTACTGGATGAGATAATCGCCAATCACAATCTAAACTGCACTTTATTTCCAGATTGCTTCTGTAAAACACACGTAACAATAAAAAAATAATTAAGAATCCCTGTTATTTTCAATCTTTTAAGAATTCTTAACAGACATTTCTTTTTTATTTTTCCCTTAAATCAACCAGTTTTCGATAATGAGCAAGGACGATTTTCTTTCAGAGTAGACAAGAAAAAAATACTTCCATCATTATATTGTCAACATTTACGAAGAATAATTAAGAAAATCCAAGGGGAAACATATTCGACATGATTTTTTTTTCAGCTACATTGCGTTCTTAGTGAATGAAATGAAAAATCAAATGCTGTCGTTCAGAGAGATTCTTAAGCTCAAACTTAGCACGTCAAGCTAAACTGATCTGAATTTCCAGCAAAAAATCTATTATTTTTTATAACTCGCTTTCAAGGAATTCAACTCTGGATCGAATTCGTCATTGCTCAATCAATAATCTAGCATCATAGAAAATATCAATTTCGATGAAAAATTAGAAATATCCTTGGCCTAATATCGCTAATGTCTTGAATAAAAACAAGGATTTCTTGAGAAAATATCTAAAGATTACATTAATCTCTTGGAATTAAGCTAAATAGCCAATTCTCTGCAGGTCAAACGAGATGAACTTTAATCTCGTCTTCTCGAATTATTGCGAATCAACAACACGAATTATTCTTTAAATAGTATCTGCGAAGGGTTCTAAGATTGCCTCACTATTTCCAATCCATTTCAACATGTGATATTCTCAAACGGGAAGACTTCGCGACTCAAAAATTTAATTCCACTGTACTCTGGTGATTCCGCTGCCGTGTTCATTTCGATGCTCGATGATTTAGGCAAAATTCTTAAAGTTTCCAAAAATTTCAAAGATATTGTTCCTCTAATTGAAAACAGTCAAAGTGCGATTGGTAAGAACATCAAATTCATGATGTGCGACGAAATTGCTATTATCCATGAAAGAACCCTCATGAGATGTTTGCAATAAAAGCACTTTAATAATTCTCTTAAACCATATCCGCTTCTGATTGGGAAAAATAATTAAGGGTATGCTCTCCCATATGAAATGAAAATATAGCTTTGTCTAGCTGGAGATAGTGAATTAGGTGCTTGTGCATGGATAAAGTAGATTGTCAGTACAAGCATGTATATGTAGACATCCTCCGCAAAAGATGAAATGAGGATATTTTTGTCAGACGAAAGATTCGCTGAGATATTTTTTAAAGATAAAATTTCTCAAAACGAGATGAGAAAAGTGTATCTTGGTAGATTGGCACCGATGCTACCGATAATCATCGATAAAGGAAAACTCGGATAGACATATGAGACATTGATTGTAAAGCCAAGTTCCTTTGCAGATGCCTTGAGAAAGAGAGATTTAAATGATGAATTTTTTGTCAGCAAATTCATGAAATAAAGTCTTTTTCTGTTAAAATTCAACGCATATCCTATGAATACGCATTACTAAGATTTAATTTAAATGCAGATATTATCAGTTAGAGAACTACTCGATGTTTAGACAAGAAGAGAAGCGCTCAAAAATTATGTATTTTAAATCTAAGAATTTATTGAATCTTCTCCAGCAGTAAAAAGTATGACAAAAACACTTATGCTAGTGAATTCCTAATTGAATAATAAAGACTTCGGATAGCTATCAGTGAAATACGTCAAAGATGATCCACATGGCAATTTATCTTCCAATAATAAGACTTTAGATTTAGAAACAACTGATATTATGTATGATTCTAAAATCAAAGTGAAAGAACTAGTGAAAAAGAGGGAAATAATAGATTAGAATAAAGTATAAATCTTGGATAATAATACTAAAAACAAATGGAGTAGTGTTGCTGAGACGTATTTGTTTAATTTGAGTTCCTAGCCAGCTGATTTTTTAGTTTCATAAGAATAATTACCTATTTTAGAGAGTCAATCAGAATCTGAAAATGAAGTCTCGGAGGAGGATCAAGCAGATTTAAAGTTACAATAGCATAAACATCAGCACAGATATGTCTAACATGAATAATAAGTTCAATAAAAGTAGCAGTAATAGAAAGATCTGCAAGAAAAATAAAGCATCAGTTCTGACATTGTTGAAAACAAAAAATACGAAAATATTCGATCGTATTCAATTCAAGAGAGTGTATTAGCTCCTTCAATGAGAAAGAGTGTCTTAGAAGTGAAGGTGAACCAAAATACGTATTTAAAATCAAATACAGATATGTCTCGTTTGAATCTTAAAAATATCGATATTCCTAACAGTTTGGATGCCAATAACAACTAAAACAGCAACAACAACAACATCTTTAGCGTTGAATCCTTCCCATTGTCTCCAGCTTCAGCTCGTCCACTGCTTTTTCCTTTGTCCAGCAGACAAGAGTAAAAAGAGAATATCTTGAAGTAAATTACAGATCTTTCAAATAAAATTTCTAGCAACGAGAATATCCCATCTACAAATAGGCTGGAAAGCAATTCTAAAGTGGATAATGATATTAACAACAAGAAGTCCGGCTCTTAGCTCCCTTAAATACCTGATTAGAACATCCAGATTGATTAGGAGTTTATTTCTTCTGGGATATTCAAAGTTGATGAAGAATAGTAGCAAGATGAACCTGTCAAGAATGTAGATGAAATCGAAAGCAGCAAGAAGACTAGTGGATCCTAACGATCTTCCTAAAAGTAAGTTCACATTAAACTAAAATAAAATTTAATTGTCCAAATATTTTTTTAGAGCTTTGATCTTGAAGTCAATAAGGCTAAAGAATAACTCAGGTGGGCTGGAGATCCTGAACTACATTGGGATTATTGCAATCTCGATTGTAGCGAGCTTAAATCTAATGAGTTTCTTCATTCTTTCTGATTCTAACACCACCTAAAACAACAATTTCGAGCATATCTTTTGGTGCTATGATTTAAAGCGCTACACTGGATATGTCCTAGGAGTTTAAGAGTTGTATCGAAGCACAATTGCAGGGTAATATGCACTCCCTGCTCCATATGTTGCTGCATTTGTTCCAGTTATCGTTAATATTAGAAATATCATTTTCACTGGACATCTAAATTAGACTAATGAGATGATTCAAGGAGATCCTAAAAAAATATATGTCTTCAAACAGGCAGCAAACTACTTGATCAACCAAAATTGGCTAAACATCATGACAGACGAACTTACAGACGCAACTACAATGAATTTAAAGTACAAAATCACATAATGGAGTAATTACGCTTATTATTTGGACACGGATAATGATGTTTTAGGGTATAACCTTCAAATGGCCTATGCGAATTATGATGATATTTAGAATTCTCTAGATGAAATTTAAAAGAAAAATATTCAATACTACAATGATTAGGTTTCATCAGATAAGACTATCATTCTTATTGAGTTAATCGTGATCTGCTTTGTCACTGGAGCACTCTCATTATCAATAATTCCGTTTTATATCAATAGTCAATAATAAAGGGAGAATATCCTGAAATTATTTGCAACCTTTTCGATAGAAGCAATCATCACAATGATGACTTACGTCTCATTCTACAAGGAAAAACTTGATTACATCGAAACCTACAGGAGTAGAGCAAAATTACATTTTTCAGGAAATGTTTAATAACCTCGTAATAATAGCAAATCTAAACCCTTTTCTCGCAGCCAGCAGATATCTTCGAAGTATGTAAGCACTCATTTATCAACTACAGAGCTGACGAAAACCAAGGATGGCATGAAAAAAAGAAATATCAGCAGAACAAGCTCTCTTTCGAAAATGACTAAGAGTTTGATTCCTGCACTGCTAATCTGTCTGTGTTGCTCACTGTTTAATCCGTTTGCAGTGTACATAATCAGCAATTCTCAAATTGAAACCTTCTAATCTACTCTGAAATTTCTCAGTAAGCAGCGAATTTTATGATTGATTATTCTGAAGAATTCTAATTACACATATTTTTTTGATTTTTGGTTTCAAGCTGTTTTCGACTATCTTGAAGACAACGTTTGCTAAATGTTTGGCTTAAAATACGTCCTGACTTATCTTATGAATACAGATCCAACATCATCCCGAATCGATGGGTACATCGAAAAACTGCAAAATTTTTAAACCTAATCAGAAACATTTTACAATTAGCTCCTGGATTCGTTTTCTTAATATGAAAATAAAAATTTCTATTAACAAGAGTGGTATGATTC
>Ga0302285_10002079_pt1 | contig 11214 bp, 15 predicted proteins | sample III_Fen_E2_2_FD_200455 | JGI IMG/M metagenome (GOLD analysis project Ga0302285, IMG submission 200455) | Peat permafrost microbial communities from Stordalen Mire near Abisko, Sweden - III_Fen_E2_2 | ecosystem: Environmental > Terrestrial > Soil > Wetlands > Permafrost | place: Sweden: Abisko...
AAAGCAGATATGCATGGTAATATAGCATCTAATATTCTATTGATATAATTATCATTTGGGTTGTCTAAGAGTAAAGTGTCTATCTGAAATCCTATAGCTATAGTCGAGTTTAAAGATGTAGTTATTCTTCCTTCATTTTCAAATGATACACTTTGAGAGTTCATAGAAACTATTCCAGATTGAATATGAAACGGTAGTTTGCAATATAAGTCTTTAACTGATTCCATGAAAAATTTTCTATCTTCATTTCGGCTTAATGACACATGTACGGATTTACCCAATATCATACTTTCATATAATGCTGTTATACGCATAAGCATCGATATTCCTGTTTGTCTTGATGCATGAATAGCAAAGTATTTGTAGTTGCTATTATACAATATAGCTTTTTGAAAATCATACAATGAGATGTTCAGTAAATTTACAAGTGCTAATCTATCAAAATGACATTGCATTCTTTGCATTATTTCAGCTTGTGTATACTGATGTATAATACCAGCTTTTCGAGTGTTAGGGATTCGTCTATAGCAGATAGAATAGATATCGTCATTTAGTCCCTTTTCATAATCTTTTTTTAAGATGTCAATCATTTCAGTTGAAATAGTCTTCATATTACTTATATTTTATGTTTATAAGCTATATATCAAAACTATTATCATAAATTACTGTCACGACCGCATAAAAAAAGGAGTTTACACTCCCTTTTCTTTTATAGATTGTTCAATTGCTGATGCAATATCTTCATTGGCAACTCTTCTTAAATTATCAGATATCTCATATAAACCTTCCGGGCCAAATTTTCTGAGCATCTCATCATAATCTATACCATAATCGATTTTTTCTGTACTTTGTGCACATATTGAAAGTTTATGAAAATCTTCATATGTAGGACCGACATTATCAAATTCAGCGGTCTTAGCCCAATCTTCTTCAATTTTCTCTCGAGGTGTAGTATTGAAATATTCCCGTAGTTTATCCAAGTCTAGATTATTCATAATCCAAGAAGTTTTCTGTATATTTCTACAGTTTCCGTATTACCGGTGTATTTTCCTTTGTCGTCTGATAGTTTGATGCAATTGTTCCATTCACGATTTTCAGTAATTCTGGCAGCTGTCAGTTTGATTACCATATTTGAAGGTTTAACGTTATCTATATCACATGTAAAGTGTGTACCGATACCGTAAGAATCTAACATTCTTCTGTTTACAATATTGTGCAATTTAATAGCTCGGTCACAATCTAATGCATTACTGAATACGATCACTTTACTAGTAGGATTTATACGGTGTGATAAATATTTAGATTCATATTTAAGAAAAGCTTCAACGTTATCTCCACTGTCAATACGTATTCCATCGTACAATTTAGCATTCTTGAGTGAAAAATTCTTTAAGAATACATCCGATGTGAAAGTGTCCGGTAAAAATGTTCCAAGATTTCCATCATATACTTCTTGCCATAAATCCATTGCAATCGCATTTGCTTCGACTGGGCCGTAAAATGATGCGACAGCAGAAATATATTGATGAGCCATTGTACCAATTGGGGTAAGATTGTATTTGAAAGCGAAATATACATTCGACGTTCCTACACATTTTCCAGTTATTCCTAGTTCATCTGATGAATCTTTCATGTACTGAACAAAAGATTTGATTACCAAATCTTGATGATCAAAAGAAAATCTTCTTCGAGTACCAAATTCAGAAAAATTAAGACCGGCTTCAGATAATCGTTTGCATTTATTATACGATTTTTCCCATTCGACGTTTTCATCATAGTTGTCGAAGTCTCCTATTGCTTCATGATACATTTCTGATATCATAGACAATAAAGGTTGTTCCCAGAAAACTGTTCTCCAAAGTTTTCCTTTTACTTTTATAGTTAAGTGACCTTCATCATCTTGAGTAGCAGTAACTTCATTATGATCAAATCTGTAACCTTTCAAGAACGTAAAAAACCATTCAGGATAGAAAGTACAACGTTTTTTAAGATAGTCTGCTTCGGGATCAGATAATTGAATGTTACTCATCCATTTTATCTGTTGTTCTACCTGTTCCGCAAAACCTTTTGGATATACAGTATTGTTTCGATCGATAAATGAATATTCTCCTTCAGCTCTTGCAAATTTTTGCAAATAAAGATAACATAGACTGAATGTATACAGATCAGTATCTAGTAAGCTAGTAATAATTTGGAATAATGTTCGTCGTTTATGCATTTTAAAATTGTTTTGATTGATCTTGTTTTGGAACTTCGTAAATTAGTTGTATATGAGTTTTTATATTCATAGAAGCAAGATCATAATTATGATCTTTCATTATTAGTTCTCGCCAGAATTTGAGAAGATAATGATATTCATATACTGGCAATAAACCGAATGTGTGATGGCTTTCTAATAGCCACTTATCTGAGCTACCGAAACTGAAATAATCTTCCAATAATTCAGATTCAATATTCTCTGGATAGTAACTTTTGAAAATCGCCTGTAACCGAACTTCATTTTCAGTCCGTAAAGATACACCATAATGATCTCTTATATTCAATGGTACAGAATCTAGTACTGAATCCGGAATAAAAGAAGGATTTCCGCTATAGTACATGTCTCTTATTACTACATAATCGAAATGTGAAAATTGCAAAAATTCGAAAAAATCTCGTTTATCCTCTACTTCATGTAGAACAGAGGATAAAATCAAACATTTCTTTTTGTCCGGAAACTTTTCATCGATATGAGATAATAAAATATCCCAATCTGAAAAATATTCAGCAGCAGGTTCATTTTCTTTAGCACGAATTATCATGTCAGGGTTATTGTCGTAACCGATATATGAATATTCAGGGAAAAGACCATTAAGCATCTTTATCATAGAAGCATCTGCGCATCCGAAATCGATGAATACAGTAGATTCTACTTTATCGATAAAGAAAATTTTATCCATTAAGGATTTCCTCATACGAGCATTGTAAATGTTTATATCATGCATATTTAACTAATTAGTCATTTATAGTTATGAAATTATTTTTTATCATCCAATTTGTGATTTCAAGATTTCGTTGGGCTCCTCCGTAATCAGGAGCTCCTTGTTCTCTATCGTGATAAATTCCGTAACAATAAATGTTTCCATCTGTGTTAACATGAATGTATGTATCGTAGTCACTTCTTTTGAAAATTATAGAAATTGATTTTAACGTTCTTACATATCCATCTTCTGAATGACTAGGGTCGTCCCAATAGCTAGAATAACTTCCACCACTATTACATTTGCCGTACCAATCTTCTTTGATTTCTATTTTAGAGTCGTCTTGATATTTTTCTTCTGAGTAGTGATTCCATACCAGTATCGATATTAAATTCCAATAATCAGATTTCTTTACATTTTCAAGTGTTATATTCTGCGGTATCAATTTCATGTTATTCAATTATTTTTATTATTATGATACAAAAATAAACAAATTAATCCAATGTTGATAACGCGGGAGCATTGTCAGTAATTAATTGTTTCAATTTTACTCCTTCATCTAGCGAAGCAATAAAATCAGACAATACAGTTATTTGTCCATAACCTTTCATAAGCAGGTCAAGAATAGTATCGTGTACACAATAATCACCGGCTATACCCATTACATAAATTTCAGTTGAATCTTGATCATGATCAAGTCCGGCTTTTGCTAATAATTTATCGCCATTTAGTTCAGAACGGAAGATAGAATATTCTTCTTTATCAGCTACTTCACCTTTAGTAAAGAAACTGACATTTTTACCGAACTCGAATAAAGTTTTTTCCATAAGTGGATGTATAGCTGCTCCGACAGTATGAGCTACACAATGAATAGGGAATATGCCTCCTTCAACGATAAATGAACAGTGATTGATAGGGTGATTATCGATAGTCACAAGAATCTCATCAAACTGATCCAATCCGTTCTTTTTCGCATATTCATAAAAATTGTACATTGCTTTTAATGCACCAGGCACAGCTAATGTTCCATCGATGAAATCATTCTGTGGGTCTACGATAATAAGTATTTTTCTCATATTTTGTTTTTTAAATAGTTATTTTTCCATTTGAATTCGCCAATTATTTCACCGTTTACAATAGTATGTGTCTTAAGAATATTTAAGAAATCGTGCATGTATATTTCTACATAGAAATTAGCAGGATGTTTCAGTACCATCCAGTTTTGGCTTTCTCCGTATCTAGCATTGAAAACTTTCCAACCAGCGCTGAATTTTTCAGTATGTATTAAGATATCGACGGTATCTTTATTCCAATTTCGCCATTTTAAAAAGTTTTTCGGAATCTCGCCTTTTAGAGTATATTTAGTCAAATATGCACTCTTAGTACTTTGCATACCATCTCTAACTGCGTACACGTCTTCTAATCGTAGGAGATATTCATCATCTCCAAGTATTCGGCCTTCTATATACTTTTCCATGTTTAAAATTTTAGATTGTCCAATTCTTCTAACCACAATCTAGAAGATGCATCACTTGGCATTCTCCAATCTCCTCTGGGCGAAAGATTAATAGAACCAACTTTTGGACCATCAGGCATACATGATCGTTTGAATTGTTGACTAAAGAATCTTTTATAGAATACTTTTAGCCATTTAAGAATGAGTTTGTCTGTATATTTTTCATTGAAAGCATTTTGTGCTAGCATGAATATCTTAGTAGGAGAGAACCCAAATCTGATAGTATAATAAAGAAAGAAATCGTGTAGTTCATACGGTCCTACGATATCTTCAGTAATTTGGGTGATTTCACCTTTATCATTAGCTGGAAGCAATTCGGGACTAACCGGTGTATCGATGACATCGAGTAATATCTTTTCAGTTTGTTTATCTAATGTATGTGCACACCATTCTACGAGATACTTTACTAAAGTCTTGGGAATGCTTGAGTTTACACCGTACATTGACATATGGTCTCCATTATACGTTGCCCAACCAAGCGCTAATTCCGATAAGTCTCCAGTTCCTAAAACAAAACCACCTACCTTATTTGCATAATCCATGAGAATTTGAGTACGTTCTCTAGCTTGTGAATTTTCATACGTTAAATCGTGAACGGTAGAATCATGTTCAATATCGAGAAAATGTTGCATACATGCATTACTGATATCGATGTCCTTTAATGTAACACCTAATGACTTCATTAATGCTAGAGCATTGTTGTATGTGCGGCCTGTTGTACCAAATCCTGGCATTGTAATACCGACTATGCGTTTTCTGTCCAATTCGAGTTTATCAGCAGCTTTAACTGCCACTAACAGAGCTAGTGTAGAATCTAAGCCGCCAGATATTCCAATGATTATATTTTTAGATTGTGTATGATTCCATCGTTGAGCCAATCCATGAACTTGTATAGAGAAAATTTCTTCGCAACTTTCATGTCTGGTAGAAGGAGAAGGTACGAACGGCCATCGATATACTGTACGTTCTAAAACAGACTCTCTTAATCGTTTATTCGATCTTAAATCGAATTCGATCATTCTGAATGTTTTTTCACAACCTTTTGTAAAGTTAGTGTTTCTCATTCTATCGCCCTGTAAACGTTGAATATCTATATCGCTTATAACAAGTTGTGGTTCAAATGAAAATCTATCGTTCTCTTTTAGAATTTGTCCATTCTCCGCGATTATTGCATTTCCAGCATATACAAGATCAGTACTAGATTCACCGAATCCGGCAGATGAATAAATATATGCCGCTGTACATCTAGCAGATTGTTGTTTTATTAAGCTATGTAGATAACCATTCTTTCCGATCAGTTCATTAGATGCTGATAGATTAAATATAATATCGGCTCCATGCGTAGCAAGATAAGAACTAGGAGGTATGGGTACCCATACGTCTTCGCAGATTTCAATGCCGAAATTTACCCCGCCTGAAGTGAATATAAGATCAGTTCCGAATGGATATCCACAGTGTTCTGGTTCTTTATTTTCTGTAGATGATGCAAACCAACGTTTTTCATAAAACTCATTATTATTCGGTAAGTTAGTTTTAGGTACTATACCGATTATTTTTCCAGAGTTTATTACTACTGCTGTATTATAGAGCATCCTCTCGGTCTGAATCGGAGAACCGATAATGAAAGTTATAGATAAATGTGCAGTTTCCTCTAAAATTTTAATTACTGCATTTTCAGCGTATTCGAGCAATGAATGTTGAAAGAATAAGTCACCACATGTATATCCAGTAACTGATAATTCAGGAAATGTTAAGATTTGAACACCTTGTGATTCAGCTCTAATTACCATTTCGATTATTTGTTCAGCATTGTACGTACAATCAGCGACTTTCACTCTCGGCATAGCAGCTCCTACTCTTACGAATCCGAAATCGTTAATATTTGTCATTTGTATAAATTATGTTGTTGTATAAAGTTGTTCACTTCAGGATTAATGTACGGAGCGATATTCTTCTTATTTCGTATCTCATCTCTTATATAAGAGGCAGATATATTATTAAGAGGCATTCCATGTATTAATCTAGTTTTTGGATGGATATAACAGTGCCGTTCTCTCAGATACGATATTGTAGAGTCGTATAAGTAATCAACTGCTCCTGGAGTATTCATATTCCGTGGTATGACAAGAATGGGAAATACTAACAGATCTTTAAAATTTTTCCATTCATGAATTTTTACCCAATTGTCAATGCCCATTACAAAGTATAAACTATTATGTGGAAACGGGTAAGATTTTTCTAGCTTATTCATTGTATCGATAGAAAATGAAGGCAGTGGCATATCTTTTTCTACATCATTGACAGTTATTCTGTCATAATCAGATACTGCAATATTACACATAGCATACCGATCTTCGAATGATGCAAGTTCAGATTTAAAAGGGCTTTGTGGAGATAAAATTATCTGTACAGAATCCATGTTCTCATGTTCAATAAGATGATTTGCTATTGCAACATGATAATCATGAATAGGATTAAATGATCCGAAGTAACAAGCTATATTATTCATGTGTTCCTTTCTATAATTCATATAGTGATCGTAATTTAACTTCACATGGCCAATTATAATGATTAGACCATATAGTAGCAGTATCATTATTTTCACTAATTGCTACTAGTTTTCCTTGAACATCTTGATCATTAGTTACCCCACAGCTTCCTTCAGCTCCATATATTTTACCGATAGTAACATGTAACATACCATTACTATACGTCCGGATATCAAATTCAGTCTTTTCCATTAGAGTCTTTTCATAAATTCATCCTCAGTGCAGATGCCATATTTAACATATTGATCTTTGTAATGCCACCAACCTTCTACTTTATTTTTCCAAATAAGTGTCATAGATTTTTCAATGTCAACTTGACGTAAACATGGATAGACATTGTTTTGTTTTGTAACAATTCTCATATTGCTAAGAAATTGCTTCTGTGTAGCCATTTGAGATAAATCTCCGCTTAAGAAAAAATTAAAGTCTTGTTTTGACATAATGTATATTTTTTATTATGATACAAAAATAATACAATTCACTTACATAGCAAAACGCATGTATTAATAGCTACTATAATAATCTTTTGCTATCGTTCCGTTTTTAATATAGTTTCGTAATCTAAACTTATTTAACAACGACAGCGATTTGAAACCGTATGTATATTCCTGTTTCTGGAAATTACAATAGGTTGAAATAGTTAATTTATCGTAATCTATGGAAGTAAATGACTCCCAGTAAAATTCACTAGCAGAATGAACGAAATTCTTACCTTTCAAATTTACAATACCCGATAGTTTCTTATCGATAATTAGACTACAAATCTCGTCATCTAAGCATTTGCCAGCCTGGTTTAATAGCTCCGCATAAGAGTCTATGTTCGTTAAATTCATATTTTAGTTTTTACTTTGAAAAAATTAGTAGATTCTAATGGATATTCAATAAACGTTTTCTTTAAATGATTACTGAATCTATCCGTAAGTACAGATTCGACGAAAATGTTTGTATGAGGATATTTAAGTTCAAACTGCTTAAGCAACTCTGTAAATATTCCATTGCCTGGATTCTTTATTTCTATGCTAGCAAAATCAAAACACTCTATTATTACTCCATTATATGATCGTTTTGATTTCCTTACATATAAATTCATATCTTCAGTCATAACCCATGTATTCCGTAAACTAGAGTGTATAAATGTCGATAACTTATCTATTATAAATGTATAGTCCATAAAGTACATTTTAAAAACAAAGGGATGAAAAATTAATTTTCATCCCTTGATTGGTGGAGTGGGTCTAAACTTGGCAATCTAGACTCGACCTGGATTCCGTACCAGCACCCCGTTTTCGTTACAGATTAAATTATTCTTCGATAAGATAGATAATTGTCATGTTGCCGGTTGCATCGAAAATCATTTCATGACAAACCACATTTCCTTCCGGAATTGAAGATTCGATTTCTGAAATTAACAAGCTTTCGCCGTCTTCTACGTTTCCGACCGAGACTACTTTCAATGAATAAGTTTTTTCATCTGAGCTATTCGTGTACGAAATAGTCATGAATAGTCTTTCATCTTTAAGAATTACACCACCCATGCTAATCGGGTTAATATGCTCGGCGTTAATGAACGATAATATACTATTCAGTACATCAGATTTCTCATTTAAGAAAACTTTAATTTCTGTTTTTTCCATTTTTTTGTTGTTATTAAAAAGTTAGTTATTTATTTTTTCGATTCAATTTGATCCCAAATTTTGATAGTAGCAGCAGCATAGATAGGTTCTTTACCAGTCCATCCTGCTAGAACGGCACCTCTATATAAGTTTTCAGGTAATACAGAGTTATCATAACCAGCAACTTGAACAGAAAATACGTTAACTTTTGGGTTAACAGTTCTTCTGTATACATCTACTAATTTTAATACGTCAATATATGAACCTCTTGTTACATAGTCTCTATAATCTGCGGCTTTACCGTATAGACCACCGTGTCCTGCTTGCATATCTGAATAGATAAATACAGTGTCCCATATTTCTTTTTCTTTGATAGCTTTATCCCAGAATAGCCAGATACCATGTTCTGTACCATGTCCAATACCTTTTCCGATTCTATTCGACTCATCTAATTGAGTAAGAATACCATTTCGTTGTGATACAGGACGAATATCTAATTTGTCACCAAATACTCCAATATAACCTTCATCTGAAGATTTTGCAGTTATTAATGCCGATAAGTTTGCAATTTCGGCTACTGTTACATTGCCATATTCTGATGAGAATGCTCCCCATGCAGATCCAGAGTTATCGCAAAGCGAAATAACTTTTCCTTTCAATTTAGGCATGTTTTCTACTGCAATATCAATACATTCTTCCAATGCATCAAGTATAAGACCGGAGCAGTTTACAGTTCCAGATTCTTTCTTAACGGCATCGTATGCAGATTTGTATCTGAATGGAAATTGTTTACCAGTTTTTACACCAGCTTTCAAATCTTCCAAGATTTTGGCAACTATTTGCTTATCGTTTATTTCTGAAAAGATACCTCTAAGGTTTCTTAACAGAGCCATATGAGGCACTTTAATTGTATCTAAAATCTCAGTCCATGATTTACCGGCAGAACGTAAAGTTTCCCAAGTGTTTTCCGATTCTTCTACAGCAATAGTACCAGTTTTCATCAATTCATCCAAGTCGTTAGACCATGCATGAGAAAGACGAACCAAGTCGATAAGTTTTTTGCCTTTATATTTGTTTAGTTGATAACGAGAATACTCGGCCAATCTTTCAGCCCATGTTCTTTTCATTAATGAAGTCAAACCTTTTTTAGTTTTGTTTACATACATGAAATAATCAAACTGGTTAGTAAGATCGTCTGGACGGAAAGCGATTTTCTTACCGATCTCTTTCATGTACCCAGGATTTGCTTCATTAAAAGCAATACGGTTTTTATGCATAGTAGCACGGACAAAGATAACGGCAGGATTCAATCTCATTAGATAGTCAGTTCTTAACTCTAATGCTAGATCGAGTGTTGCTTTAAAATTGCAGTCTAATGCAGCATCAATAGCATGTGTAAATGTATCTACGGCCGATTCTTTCTTCGTTAATGCTCCGAATATAAGATATTTAGCTTCGGCAGAATGTTGTTCATAACCACCGTATCTTGAAGTAGTTGCTAGGCCACCCTTGTAATATTGTGGTTCACCAAAGATTGAACTTGCAGCAATTATTTTCAAGGTGTCAATAGCATTCACTTTATATGAAGTGCCACCTATGAAATTTTGTACCGCTGCGTCTTCTGCTACTCTAGCAGTGGAAGCTGATTTAGACGAGAATTCTGAAAGTTTACTCATTTTTTATTTTTTAAGTGTTATATTATGTTCTTTTGCGTATTGTTCGAGTTGTTCATGATAATTTACATTTCCGCTTTTTGTATATCCGGAAGCTCTTTTAGCTAGCCATTCAGGCATACCATGAAAAGAAAAAGTTTTTTGAAAAGGGTAATCGAGGTTTACATGTTTTGCTTCAATATCAGCATTAAAGTCTTTTTCTCCAAAGAAATATTCTACTAGTTTAGCGACAGCTTCATCTCTTGTTTCAGCTTTTACTTTGTAGTTATAAGCCTCTCCAGTCCTCACGGTTTCTTCTATTGAGAAGTTGAAAGTCTTTTCTTTAATTCGTTTGAATAGATTCATATTTTTTATTTTATGATACAAAAATAACACAAATTTATAGATTAGAAAAACGCAAAAAAAAGGACGTTGTCGATTTTACTCAACAACGTCCTGCTATGTATCAGAAATAATCCAAAACTGATACATGAAAATGTTGCTGAGAAAAATTGTGAAGAGTTTGGTTCTATTTATGATGGAACTCTTTACCCGCTTCAGCGTATAAATTAAATGGCGAGAATATTAGTAGCGGTGGAATTAAAAGTTGAACAATCGTGTTGTAACGTTATGAATAACGTTGAGAGACCAGCTCTCATTCTAAAGGTTCATTCCTTCGTCGAAAAGATTCTCAAAAAAGAAAAATTTCATTAGCATAGTTTAAGATGTAACCGATTACGCCCGCATCGCCATTATATCAAAGATCTATTGATTATTACTAATCATTTTATTTTCAAATGTTATTTTATTTACTATAATCTTGCCTTCTAATTCTTTTATAGATGCATAATTATCAAGTGTGGCTTCTTTTATTTCAGAAATCTTGCCATCAACTTCAGTTTCTCTATAATATTTATGAGAAAT